>ENA-OWND01001972-OWND01001972.1-metagenome-genome-assembly--contig:-NODE-1972-length-11612-cov-4.282686_pt1 | contig 11612 bp, 10 predicted proteins | sample MGYA00245342_ERZ651119 | MGnify/ENA primary metagenome ERZ651119 (study PRJEB26857, sample SAMEA4031756) | metagenome | biome: human; feature: oral; material: saliva | place: Philippines | collected 2014...
AATAGAAAATACGAAAAGAATAATGGATGCAATAATAAAAAATTAGGTTGGATAATATCCGACCTTTTTATTAATAGGTGAGTTAAATGTATGATAGAAAAAAAGTTTTTAAAATTTTAGCTTTATTATTTGTTATATGGCTATTTTTACCATATAATATTTTAATTTTAGGTTCGGATGCAAGAGATAATATAAAAGGATCAAGAAGTGACGGTATAATCTTAGTTAAGGTAGTACCACTACTATTTAAAGTAAAAGTATTATCAGTACCACGTGATACTTATACATACATACCTTGTAAGAAAAAGTATGATAAAATAAATCATGCTTTTGCCTATGGATCTACAAAATGTAGTATAAAAACAGTATCAAAACTTTTATCCACAAAAATTAACTATCATGTTGTATTTAAATTTAAAGATATAACTAATATTACAAATATGATAGGCGGAGTCGATATTGTAGCCAATAACACTTTTACACAAAACAATTTTAGTTTTGAAAAAGGAAAGATATATAATTTAAAAGGAGAAATGGCACTTGCATATGTAAGACATAGAAAGACAGACGGAGCTTTTAAAAGAGATGAAAGACAAAGACAAGTATTAAAGCAGATAGTAAAGAAAATACTTCTAAATCCAATATTAGGGTATAAAGTGTATAAAAGTCTTGATATTAGATATAATCCAATAAAGGCTATACCTAGTATGTTAGTTCTTTTAAATCATAATTTTATAACACAATACACCATAAATGGAAAGGGAGAAAAGAAAAACGGAGTCTATTATTTCATACCAGATAAAAAGAGTTTAAATAGTATAAAATGGAAGTTTAAGATATAACAAAAAAAGAGAGCTTGCTCTCTTTTTATTATTTTATATAGTTATTTACTTCGTATGGTTTAATATTCCATATTTCTTTTGCATATTCATCTATAGTTCTATCTGATGTGAATTTACCTGAATTTGCAATATTCATAAGCATCATCTTAGCCCATTTTGTTTTATCTGCATAAGCTTTAGATGCTTTTTGTTGAGCTTCTCTATATTGTGCAAAATCTTTTAATACAAAGTAAGTATCAGGTCTATTACCATCAACACCGTATAGTAGTGAGTTGCTTATTTCTCTAAATAATCCAGTGTAATTATCATCATAAGTACCATCAGTTAATTGGTCTATAACTTCTTTTAATCCGTCAACTACATAGTATTCTTCCATTGGATTGTATTTACCCCAACTTTCAAGTCTTTGTACTTCATCTGAGCTAAGTCCAAATATGAAAGCATTTTCTTGTCCTGCTTCTTGTACTATTTCAATATTAGCACCGTCCATAGTTCCTATAGTCATACCACCATTTAACATGAATTTCATATTACCAGTACCAGATGCCTCTTTACTAGCTGTAGATATTTGTTCTGATAAATCAGCTGCTGGGAATATTTTTTCTGCAAGTGATACACGGTAGTTTTCTAAGAATACTACTTTAATCTTGTTGTTTATACTTGCGTCATTATTAATAGTTTGTGCAACAGTATTAATTAATTTAATAATACCTTTAGCTCTTCTATAACCTGGTGCAGATTTTCCAGCAAATATGAAAGTTTTAGGCTCTATATCAAGTAATGGATTTTGTTTTAATCTGTTATATAGATCCATTACATGTAATATGTTAAGTAATTGTCTTTTATATTCATGTAATCTCTTAACTTGTATATCAAATATTGAGTTAGGATTTACTTCAACACCTGTTGTATCTAATATATATTTAGCAAGTTTTTTCTTATTATTAAGTTTTATTTCAAGTAATCTTGCTAATACTTTTTCATCATCAACATATTTTTCAAGATTTTTAAGTTCTGATAGATTTGTTATCCATTTATCTCCAATTAGAGATGATATAAACTCAGCAAGTTCAGGGTTAGCCTTAAGTAGCCATCTTCTTTGAGTTATACCGTTAGTTTTATTTAAGAATTTTTCAGGATATAATTCATACCAGTCTTTTAATTCTTGATTTTTTAATATTTCAGTATGAAGCTTTGCAACTCCATTTACTTTATGAGAACCTACAATTGCAAGCCAAGCCATTTTTACTTGTCCATTTGCAATTATGCTCATTTTGTTTATCTTATCAAAGTCGTTGCTGTATTTATCTTTTAATTCAGTAACAAATCTTCTGTTTATTTCTTCAATTATTTGATAAATTCTTGGAAGTAATGGTTGAATTAATGTAATATCCCATTTTTCAAGAGCTTCTGATAAGATAGTGTGGTTTGTGTATGCAAAAACTTTTTTTGATATTTCCCAAGCTTCATCCCAACTTAATTTTTCTTGGTCTAAGAAAATTCTCATAAGTTCAGGTATAGCTACTACTGGGTGAGTATCATTAAGTTGTATTGCTACTTTATCAGCAAATTTATCAAAATTATTACCATATGTTGATTTATATCTTCTAACTATATCTTGTATTGAAGCAGATGTGAAGAAATATTGTTGTTTTAATCTAAGCCATTTTCCACTTCTTTCAGTGTCATTTGGATAAAGAACTCTTGAGATATCTTCAGCTTCAATTGCTTTTTCAGATGCTGATATATATTTTTGTGCATTGAATAATTGAAGATCAAATCCTTCAGGAGATCTAGCTTCCCATAATCTAAGAGTATTAACAACACCATTTCCATACCCTATAATAGGTACATCATAAGCTATAGCTTTTACATTTTCTGTATTAACTCTCTTATAATAATCTTTTCCAACTTCATCTTTATGAATTTCAATTTGTCCACCAAATTTAACTTCAAAAGATCTATCAAGTCTTTTAATTGACCAAGGTGTACCGTATTTAGTCCAATCATCTGGATATTCTACTTGGAAACCGTTTTCAATCTTTTGCTCAAACATTCCATATTTGTATCTTAAACCATATCCATGCCCTGGTAAATTTAATGTTGCAAGTGAGTCAAGAAAACAAGCTGCAAGTCTACCAAGACCACCATTTCCAAGTCCTGCGTCCATTTCCTTATCTTCTAATTTGTCTATGTCAACATTTAAATCAGCTAAAACTTCTTTTACTATTTTATCGTATTGTAAATTTATTAAGTTATTACTTAAATATCTCCCCATTAAAAATTCAGCTGATAAGTAGTACATTTGCTTTACTTTAGCTTGTACTTGTGATTTTTTACAGTTGTACCATTTTTCAACAATATCATCCATTGTAGCTCTAGCAACGGCATAATAAATTTCATATTCATGAGCTTCTTCTACAGTTTTTCCATATTGTCTTCTTAGAGCAAGTTCAATTTTTTCTTTTAATTGCTCTTTTGTAATTGCTTGCATAATCCCTCCATAAGAACTTAGTTATTTAAATCACTAAATTCAGTATTATATCTTTTACCAAGGTATTTTAACATTTGTAGCCCATAAAAGTCAATATTACCAAAGTACAAAATGTCTGTAACGGTCTTATCTATTAGTATGTACTCAAATATTTTTTTAATCTTTTCAATATTACTTTTATTTAATCCATTAGGTAAAAAAACTTTAACTTCTCTATCACTTATCTTTTTTAATAAGATTAAGTCAACATGTTTAGCATTAAATTTCATTAACTTATCTATTATGTGTCTTCTATTTTTAGCTTCAATATATGCATCATAAAAGTCGCTATAGTGAAGTAAATCAATAAATTCAAGTTTATTTAACAGTATGCAAGAGTGCTTATTTGTATCATCATCAATAAAAAATTTAATATTATATATATTATTTTCTGAATTTACTTGAAATATACTAAAGTCTATAATTGCATCATCATTTTGCTTTAAATTTTTTAAGATTTCATTTACATTAACATTTTTATCCGCCTTATAATCAAATATGAAATAATTACAAGAGTCATCATCTAATTCATAAGGTGTATAGTTATATGGCTTACCATATTCTTTTAGATGAAGTAACACATTTTTTCTTGATAAATAAAAATATGAAATATTTGTATCAAGTGTTATTTTAATATAGTAATAAACTTTGTTAATATTTCTTAATTTAAGATCATCTGAAAAACTTTTGTCAAACTCATTAAGCTCTTTTTCTAAATTTTCATTTTTAATATTATCAATACCAATTTTTAGGTAACTGACATATAAAAGTTCAAGCTTTGATAATACAGAAAACAAATTATACTTAAATTCATAAAAAGTAAGCTTATTTCTATCAATAGTTAAAAATATTTTCTTAATATTACTAAGTAAGTCTATATTTCGTATATTTTTAATAAAAAGAGTGTCATTTTCAAGCTTATTTATCTTTTTTATACAAAACTGAAAATCAACATTTTCAGGGTTTACTACTTGAAGTAAGAAATTTGAGATCTGTTTAATAATCTCTATATCATTTGTTAATATGTTTGAAATATCATTATTTTTCATTTTTAACACCTTTTATAAGAAAGTTGAAGTCTATTACATACGCTCTTTTGTTATCCCTTAATAGACAATCACCTATATATTTATCATTTTCTATTTCAAGAGTTCTAACATAAATTTGTTCTTTGTATAAAACACTGTCTACTAAAAATATGTATAACTCATTATTTACCATAATAGTTAGTGCTGTATTTGCATTTTCATTATACTTAATTACAGGAAGTTCAACACCGTTTTGTATGTAATACATAACATCATTTATATACAATATATTTTTTTCATCAAATTCTGAAACCTCTTTTATTATCCTACTTTCAATAGCAAAATATGCGTTTTTAACTTTTACTATATCAGCATTTAATATAACAAACTTTAAAGGAATTTTTGCTATATACGTAACAACATCATTATCATCGCTTTTTATATACATAATCCCATTTAAAGCTAAAACAGTGTTATATAAATTAAGTAGAGATAATTCTTGTTGTTTTTTCTCTTCATTTTTAGAAGAACCTAAAAAACCTTTAGTGAAAATTAAGTTATATATCTCATTTTTTGTATATTGACTATTATCATCTATAATATTTTGATTTTTAAGTTTATCTAGTATTTCATCAAAATCAAGTTTGTAATTATCAGCAGTTATAGAAAGTTTAACTGTGTCAAACTCTTGTTTCATCTCTATATATATGTTGTATGTACTACTATTTGTATAATTAAGTGACATGTTTTTTCTATCAACTTCACTTAATATGATATTGTATATTACATCAGTAAGTGGAGATTTAATTTTTGAAAAAAGAGTTTTATCAAGAAATAGGTCTTTTATAATAAAATTAAATTTTAAATCAAGTCCAAACAGTTGACCATATTCTCTTAGGTTATTCCCTATTTTCTTTAACTCAAAATTTAGATCTATTACCCTTAAATTTAAAGTTTCATTTTTTAATGCATACTTTGTATAAGATAACTCTTTTAGTAGATTTTCATATTTTGTTTTTTGTGATGAGTCTATAAACTTTGTCATTTCTTGAAATTCACGACGTATGAAAAATAGCTTGTCAATACTAGAAACAAGCCTATTTATTTGGTTACATTCAATAAGTAACTCGCTATTTTCATCTCTTTTCTTATTATCCAAAACTATGGTGTATTTATCAATAAAAGCATATTTATCTAAAAAGTTTTTAATCTTAATTTTATCACTTTTTGATATATGATACTTAAGATAACAATTAACAGCAAGAGGATTGTAATATTCAATAGTTTTGTTTTCGTAGAAAATATAGTTTTCTTTAATACTGGTAAACTCTTTTTTAATATCTTCTAAAAACTCCATCATCTTAATATCATCTAAGCTATATTCTTTTTTAATAAATACACTAACCCTATAATCCATAAAAACCTCTATTTAATTAAGTATTTTAAAAGATAAAAAGCTATTGGTAGTACAAATAAGGCACTATCAAATCTATCTAAAAATCCACCATGACCTAAAAGTATAGTACCGCTATCTTTTACACCAAACTCTCTTTTTAGTTTTGATTCAAATAAATCTCCTAATACTGCAAGTGCTGTAATTATTATTGCAAAAATTACTACCGTAAAATCTAAGTCAAATATATGAAGTTTTATAGGAGTATATTTAATATATCTTGATAACGCTAATGAGATGTAATAATAAATATGTTCAAAACTAATAGAGATAGCAAGAACCCCTAAAAATCCTCCAACAAGACCTTCTATAGACTTATTCGGTGATATTTTTGAAAATTTATGCTTACCAAAAGAAATGCCAAAAATATATGCAAAAGTATCACAAGCCCATATTAGACAGAATAGGAATAATAATAGTATTCCACCATTTTGAAGTTCTTTAATCTTTAATATATATGAAAAAGAAACACCTACATAAAGTATACCAAAGTATGTAAATGATAATTTTTTTGTAGTTTGTTCTATCTTGTTTGTACTAATTTGAATAGTTGCAATTACTAACACAGAAACAGTTAAAAGTGCTACTGGATTTTTTTTGAAAAATATTACAAGTGGAAGTAAAAATGCAATTAACAGCCCATAATATCTATATACTTCAATTCCTTTTCTATTAAACATATAATAAAGCTCATAAAGTGCAAACATTATTACAACTTCTGTGAAAAATAGAAAACTAATATTACCACTCACAAATATATACATTAAAAGTGGAATGAAAAAAAATAAAAAAACTCTATTTAACATTTAAACCTCCATATCTTCTGTCTTTAGACATATAGTAATTGATTGCTAAAATAAGGTCATCCTTAGTAAAATCAGGCCACAGTACATCTGTGAAATATAGCTCACTATATGATATTTGCCAGAGTAAAAAATTACTTATTCTAAATTCTCCACCTGTTCTAATCACAAGATCAGGATCAGGTATTTGAGGATTGTATAAATAATTTTTAAATGTATCTATATCAATTTTTTCTTTTTTATCTTGTATTATTCTATTTACGGCGTCTACTATTTCTTGCCTTCCACCATAGTTAAAACATATATTAAAAGTCATTTTTTCATTTTTACTAAGATAATTACAAGTATCATCTATTTTTTTTAAAAGTTTATCAGGTATTCTTTCACGATTTCCAGAAATAACGAGTTTTATTCCTTTATTCATTAAATCATCTTTTTTATTATCCAGATAAGAAGAAAATAACTTTAAAATAGCATTTACTTCAAGAGTAGATCTGTTCCAGTTCTCTGTTGAAAAAGCATATACAGATAGATAAGAAATGCCAAGCTCAAGACATTTAGTTATTACATCTTCTAAGACTTTAGCCCCAGCTATATGTCCTGCACTTCTACTATTTTTATTCTTTATTCCCCATCTTCCATTACCGTCCATAATGATGGCTATATGTTTTGGTATATTTTTCATTTCATCATCTCCAGTAAAAACTCTTTTACCCTTATTGGTCTTATATCCATTTTTAAAATTTCATCTTTATCTTCCATACTAAAAATTAAATCATCTTTAGTAAAATTATCGATATTATTAATATTAATTAGATATACAAAAAGATATTCATGGTAATTAACATTGTTTCTATTATAAAAATTTTCTAAAATGAAAGGCTCTGATATTATTTCTATTTCCTTATCAAGCTCTTCCATATATTCACGTTTTAAAGCTGATATACTATCTTCACCAAGTTTTATACGTCCACCAGGTAAATTTTTAAAAGTAGAATTTTTATGCCTACTCATTAATACCTTGCCATTTTCAATATATACTCCTGCAACCCTTACATTTAGGGTTATATCGCCATAATTAAAATTAATATCCATAATCACTCCTAATAATACATTTTAACACGAAAAAGATATAAAAGTAAACTACAAGAAAACGACGCTTTACCAATGTTTACTTGACAAAACACACGGGGGGGGGTATAATAAATCAAGATTAAAAGTATGGGAGTATATTTATGGGGAAAAATGAAATTTACAAGTGGATGAAAAGAAGCTTGAAAAACAAGGTAAGTATAACAGGTAAAATGCTTGTGATTTTTTTAATTAGCGGGACTTTATCACAAGCAGGAGCTAAAGATGGAACAGCTTTAGCAGGAGGAATTGCCACTCCAACTGCTAAAAATTCGGTTGCAATAGGGAATGAGGCTAAAGCAACTGAACAAGAAGCCTTTGCAATAGGAACAGGAGCTAAATCAAATTCATTGGGAGCATATGCGTTTGGTTATTTTGCAGAAATTGGTACAAATTCAGATTTTGCATATTCAATAGGTTGGTATTCAAGAATAGGGAATGGTGCTAAACATTCATATGCAATAGGTCATTATGCTTCAATACAAGATAATGCAGAAAATGCATTTGCATTGGGATGGGTTGCAACAGTAAAAAAAGGAGCTTCAAGCTCATATGCGATAGGAGAACATGCAGAAACTTCTTCAAAAAATGCATATTCTCTTGGTAAAGGAGCTGTAGTAAATGAAAATTCAGAAAATGCATATGCAATGGGTAACTATGCAAAAGTAGAAAAAAATGCTGGAAATGCATATGCAATGGGTAGCTTTGCCAAAGTAGGTCAAGGAGCATCAAGTGCATACGCTCTTGGAAACGAATCTAAAGCATTAAAAAGACAATCTTATGCAATAGGATATAAAGCAGAAACAAATTCAGTGAGTTCATATGCTTTTGGAGACGAAGCAAAAGTACATGAAGGATCAGATTATGGATATGCAATAGGTCATAGAGCTGAAGTTGACCGTAGTTCAAAACATTCTTATGCAATAGGACACGAAGCTAAAGTTGGTCCTGGAGTAGAAAATGTGTATGCAATCGGTCGTGAAGCAAAAGCAATGGCAAGTAACTCTCTTGTGTTTGGTAGTAACACTACTGTTGAAAAATCTGCAACAGATACTATAGCATTAGGAAGTAATATATCAGGAGTAACAGAAAGCAATTCAGTTTATTTAGGTAATGGAAGTGCACATGGGAATAAGAATGATACTACTATAGGTAAAGGTTCATATGCAGACACAAATATAAATGGTTATAATTTTCACTATACAGCAGGTATAAATGCATATGGTGTAGTAACTGTTGGTAAGAAAGATCAAGAAAGAAGAATACAAAATGTTGCAACAGGATGGGTAGATCCTAAGAGTACAGATGCGGTAAACGGGGCACAACTTTACGCTGTTGCTAAAACAATGACAGAACAACTTAATGATGTAGTAAAATACGATAAATATAAAAATAAGGAATTAGTAACTCTTGAAGGAAAAAATGGTGGAACTAAAATAACAAATCTAAAAGCAGGAGACGTTAACGCTACTTCAAAAGATGCTGTTAATGGTAGTCAATTACATCAAGTTGAACAAAAAATTAATAATATCGTTAAATACGATGCAGGTAGTAACAAAACAAAAGTTACTCTTGAAGGTGCTGGTGGGACTACTATAGATAAAGTAAAAGATGGTACATTAGCACAAAATTCTCAAGAAGCAGTAAATGGTAGTCAATTATATAAAGTTGATCAAAAAGTAAATAAAAATACAACAGATATTACAAATTTAACAACAAAAGTTACTAATAACACAAATAATATTACAAAAATACAAGACGAACTTAAAGATGTTGTTAAATACGATAAAAATACTAATAAAGGTAAAGTAACTCTTCAAGGAGGAGCTAACGGTTGAGGTGCCCCACGAGATAAGAAGCTGATGGAGAGTGCGTTCTCAGGCTGAAAGGGAACTTGATGAGCAACCCATGGAGTCTCCTAGGTTGAAATGTACAAAATTAATTGATTATCCTTGAATGTTTATATGCTCAAATGTACAATAGAGCTGTACAAGGAGGTCAAAATATGACACAATTTCAAGTTAGGATTTCAGCGGAATCTGCATATTATATTAGAGAATTAAAGAAAATTTACGAAAAACAAACAGATACTAAAATAACGAAGGCAATTATTTTAACGAAGGCTTTTGATACATCCCTAGGAATTACAAACTGGAAGAAAGTTGTACAAGACAATTCGATTCCATTAAATAATATTTATCCAGTTGAAGAAAAAGAACTTAAATTGAACGTAGATGTTAGTGACCGTGTAGCAAAAGGGATTACTCAATACAAACAAATCCTGCCTTCTGCTACCAATACTAAATCAGTTACGCTTGGTGTGTGCGTTAAGTACATTTTAAAGGCCAGCTTATTAGCTCATCTTACTGAAAAGGAAAATCTAGAATCGGACGATGAGTTTGATAAAGAATTTCTAAAACTACAAAGTAGCTTAGAAGAGTTAGTTGCTCCAATAAATCATGATCTTTTGAAAAATATTCTCTGGAATTTTAAAAATAAGTATTCTAAATAGTAAAAATGTACATCGACAAACGTTGTTATAGAGGCGTTTGCCGATATTTTTATTTTATCGGAAAAAAATGTACAAAAACTATTGACTTCCTTAAATAAATAGTTTATACTTTCTTTCAGAAAGGATATAAAAAATGTACAACATTTAAATTAATGTACAAATTAAACGGAACGTTCTTTGACAATTGAATAGGAAATAAGAAATAAAAATTTTGGAGGAATAGTATGGAATTTGCAAAATGCATTTTTACTTACAAAGTAGGAGATATTTTCTTTGAGGATACGAAAGACCCAATCAATAATTTCTGGCAAATCATTGATTGTAAGGAAACAGTTGTAAGAACCTTAAAGAACGATGCCGTTCGAGAGCAAAAGAAAATTAATTTAGTGATTGCTCACATTGGTTATCAAACTGTTGATTCTGATGCAACATGGGGATACAGAGAAATCGAACCCATTCAAGATGGCTTTACATCGGTTGTTCGCTACGATCAACAATCGAATCAAGTTTTAAGTGAGAAACCAACTTGTAAAATGTCAAAAACACTAGTGTACGAACGTAGTACAGAGGATAAACCCCATTTCTTAAATGGAAATCCAATCTTACGACGTTACACGGATGATGTGAGATTGTTCCAAGATGAAGAATGGTACGAACAACGCTACGGCAAACCAACCGGTAAACAATAAAAGGATAAATGAACAATAGAAACAGGTCCGCTTCGGGGAAGCGGACCATTATATCGATCTTTTAGGAGGAATTGTAATGATTAAAGTTATTTCACACAACATTTCAGGTGCTGGATATAGAGAAGGACAAGAACGAGTGTTAAAACCTTTTGTAGTAGAAAATGCGCTTAGTAAAAATCCAGATGTCGTATTCTTTTTAGAATATGCCTTTCCTACTAATCATAAAGAGGTAGTTCAGCAGTTAAATGATGCAGGGTATGAGGTAAGAACTACGGATGTTCCTACTCAAGAGTATCAAAATGGAATTGTGGCTGCGGTCAAAGAGGGAATAGAGATCCTTGCCAAAGAAACTAAAATGTACACAAAGGATACAAAAAAACTAGAGCACCCAGATGCGCTTGTATTAACGTTGAAGAAAAATAATGAAACCTATAAGGTAGCTGGTATTCGAGTGAGAGTTGGAAGCCGTTTGAGTGATTCTGAAAGACTTAAATTGAAATCAGACCAAGTCCAAGTGATTGCTTCGTTTCTTGCTGAAAGTTCTGAAAAAACAGTTGTAGTTGGGGATACAAACTATAAATCCTCTTTCTTACAGAAAGGCCGCTTAGGTGCAAGTTCTGA
>ENA-OWND01001975-OWND01001975.1-metagenome-genome-assembly--contig:-NODE-1975-length-11589-cov-3.180596_pt1 | contig 11589 bp, 20 predicted proteins | sample MGYA00245342_ERZ651119 | MGnify/ENA primary metagenome ERZ651119 (study PRJEB26857, sample SAMEA4031756) | metagenome | biome: human; feature: oral; material: saliva | place: Philippines | collected 2014...
TGCAAATCCTTGGGGACCTGTATATTACTCCGGAGGCAGTAGGACAGACCTCCCACCTGGACTATTTATAGATACACCACTAACTAGTGTAGAAATTGAAGCGCCAGATGGGGAATTGTGGGCGACACGCAAGATGTCTACAAAAGACTACATAGGAGGTGTTTACTATATATCAATGTCGAAGCTATCTAGGGTAAACGCAAGGATTCTCTACAGAGCTACAGGAAGGTGGAAGTAATGATTGATTGGACGAGTATAATGGTTGCAACAATATCCGCCTTAGGCGCAGGTGCAGGTTCGTTATATGGGATAAGAAAAACTAGTTGTCTGACCGACTTCAAGATTGATAAACTCACGGAAGAGGTCAGGATGCATAACGATTTCGCAAGCCGCATACCTGTGATTGAGGAAAGGCTTAAGGTGGTAAATCATCGTCTTGATGATCTCGAAAAGTGAAAAATTAAATAAGTTAATTAGCCGAGCATAGCTCGGTATTTTTATTGCTAAAAGGAGGTAGATTATGAAAATCAATTGGAAAGTGAGATTCAGGAATGCAACGTGGCTGACAACCTTTATAGTAGGGCTGATAGCCGTAGTATATCAGATGATAGAGGTATATTCCGCATTCAAGAAGGGCGTACCACAACAGGAACTACTTGTTGAGACTATGAAGATGTTAGTTGCATATCTAGTGCAGATAGGTGTAATTATTGACCCAACTACCAAAGGTACTAGCGACTCTAAAATGGCGATGACGTACAAAAAGCCTAGAGATGCAATCGGTGGAGAACACACACCGGGGTTTACCGCAATATCACAGGAAGAGCACGATCCATCAGATGCACCAACAGATAAGGAGGTGTAAGATGAATGGGAACAAGGTTATAGAGTATGCTAGAAAATTTCTCGGACAAGGCTCTGCAACATTCGCAGACTGGTACTATGGGTCTTCTTCATTCAGAGGCTGGGCATGGTGTGCGGTCTTTGTATCGTATATACTCAGTCACTTAGGTATTAAGTGGGAGAAAAATAATAATGTTGCTAATGCGCAGATTTGGTGTAGTAAGAATCTGAAATGGGTAAATCTATCAGAGGCTCAGGCTGGCGATATTGTTATATTCTGTTGGAGTGGTAAGGGAAATAACTCCGGGAGCGGCTCGAGAGACCACATAGGATTCGTGATAAGTAGAAATGCAAATGGTACACTTACTACACTCGAGGGAAACACAAGTGGCTCAAGGGTAGCTATAAGAATCAGATATCCTAAAAATATAAGAAATATATATAGACCAGATTACTCAACTGCCCCAAGTGTAGGCTGGATACAAGATTCCAAGGGTTGGTGGTATAGAACCAAAGAAGGTAGCTACTATAAATCAACCTGGGCGCAGCTAGATGGTGCGTGGTACTACTTCGATAGTTCAGGCTATGCTGTTACTGGCTGGCAGCAAATCAAAGACAAATGGTACTATTTTGATAGCAACTGCAAGATGCATACAGGGTGGCTGTCAATTAATGATAAATGGTATTATTTAGAACCTAACGACGGAAGTGCCTATATAAGTGGTATGCATGCAATTTCTGGCAAAAATTACTATTTTAACTCTGATGGAGTTATGCAAGTCGGCTGGGTAAAAACCGATAACGAATGGCAATTCTACAACAGTGATGGGGGTCGTGTAGAGAAAGGCCTGATTAAAGGAGACAATGCCGTATTTGCTATCAAGGAAGGAACCCTTATCACAAACGATAGGGTAGATGTAGAGGCAAATAAAAATGGCGAGATATCAGTCATATAAATAGACATACCCATTCGTCATATATATAATATAGTTCAGCAGGTGAGTGTCGCCTGCTCTTTATACATAAGTTGCGAGGGCAGAAATGCCCTCCTTCTTTTTTATCTTTAAAATAAATTGTGCACAATATGTAACACGCTTTGTAACACACCAATGGCGATAAATAACGACAAATATTGACAATAGATAATGTGTTGGTAGAAAATAAAAACACCGCAACTCGTTAGAATTGCAGTGTTTTGAAGTGGTGTCCCGAAGAGGATTCGAACCTCCGACACCCGCTTTAGGAGTACAGCATAATAATCAGTAATTTCAACGACTGTAGCACCTGTTATCGCAGCGAGTAACACGGCATCACATTAACGCTGCCGCCTGGTTTATAATTTCAAAATCAACGTGAGTATATATATTGGCTGTCATTTGAATATCGGCATGTCCCATAAGGTACTGAGCCGTTCGGATATCTACACCTCGTTTTTGTAGATTCGTGCAAAATGTGTGTCGCAACGAATATGCAGAAATATCTGTAGCTAGTGGGAATGGTAGTAACAGTTGGTTTCTATATACTTTACATCCCATATCAATATTCATTAACCTGCAGAGGTGAGCCCATGCTCGCCTTTTGTTATCTTTATTCAAAGCCTTGCCATATCTATTTTTACAGAGTAGCTCAAAAGGACTAGCTGAAGAGGGAATAAACTTTGCAAGTCCATCTACGATTGGAACGTATCTATCGGCAGCCTTTGTCTTTGTTCCGCGTATATGTAAATATCTGACATTCTCACGCATTACTATATCTCTGAATTCAACTGATGAAGCTTCAGCTGGTCGGCACCCAGCATAGTACATTAACGCGAAATAAAGAGGCTCGTAATGGCTATCTAGCACGTTTAAAAAGTGCCGCTCTTCTGCAACTGTGAGTGAACGTCTAGGATTATAATATCCAGTTGGTTTTGCGAGGTGCTCCGTTGGGTCGCTGTTGATAAATTTATTGATTTTCGCATATTTAAAAATAAAACGTAGCATTTGATAGGTATCGTTTATAGTAGCTTTAGACTTGTCAGCCTTTAGATTTAATACCTGTTGGCATATGATAGGTGACACATCCTTGAGAAGCATAGATCCAATCTCTTTGAGAACATATGACTGCATCTTCTGTAAATACTTTTCACGAGTGATAGAGTTTTGCCTTACCTTATATGTCTCAACACACTCAATCGCCCATGATGATACTGTTCGTTTTGCAGGATTAACAAATTCGTCATTCTCAAGAGCTTGACGTTTTAATACAAGCTTTTCAATCGCTTCTCGCTCAGTCTTTCCATACACACAATAACGTTTACCGTTATATGTGAATGATCTACGTATATAATCCATATCAGCCTCCTGAGTTTAGGCACAAAAAGTGCCCTGCTTGTAATAACAAGGCATCGCTGATATACTTTTGTTGGAACTTTGTGTATCTAAAACGATGCCAATTTCTACAACCGTGCCTGTTGCAGCAGGTACGGTTATTTTATTGTGAACTTAATTTATAGACTAAGACTAACATTTTCTATTGGTAAGAATTGAGCTAAATATTCCTCGTCATCAGGATATTTTTCTAAATGTATTTCAGCAAACAATTCTATTCCTTGTGAAAGGGTTCTAGAAATATTATAATTGTCAAAAATCTTTAATGCAGTAAATAAAGGAATCAATCCATGCTTACCTTTACCGTTACGATAATCAGCTTCTGATATATTCAATTCTGAATGAAGTAATTTGTTGTATCGAAAGGAAGCTTTTCCGCAATGATTGTATGTACGACCGCCATGTGCAACACAATTTCTAAAATCGAGACAAGCAAATATTGTATCCATAAATAAATCCTTTACACCTTGATTATCTGCAAAATGATAAGGGATAGCATAGATTAATGAAATGATATTTGTCTTCTGAGGAGATTTTTGCAATTTAATAAAATTAACAATATTACCTAAGCTTGCGCCTTTAAAAAGAATCCAGGGAGGTACATTGCTGTATTTATCTTTATAAAATTGTATTGGGGCAATCATTTCATCATCTAGTACTTTCTGAAATTTAGCCATAACTCCATCAAGTTGAGAAGAGCCATCATTTCTCACCTTGCCAGGTTTATAATTAGTTTTATCTAGATAAGCGGATAATTCAGCCGTAAAAGCTTCTCCAATAGAATGAGCGGTTGCTGTTTTTAAATTATCTTCGACTTCAAGCATGGCTTCCATAACGATACTTCGTAGATATCTATCCATCATATATAAAGAAAAAATTTGCTCAAAAGTAGTACCTTCATTGTAGAATTCCTTTACTTCGTCATTTTCTTCAATATAATGCACATAAGGGTCCTTGTATCCATTAATGATATTGTAATATCCATATCTACGAAGGGCATCAATTGCCCCTTCCTCGTTAATAAATATTAATTTTCGCTCTTTTAAAATATTTATTTGTTCTTCGAATGTTGTAAAGTTTTTATCTTTTAGCATACCTATCCTCAAATTCCTCAAAAAGCACTAACGGGCCAAAGAATAAATCCTTGACCCGTTAGGTAGGGCATCACACTGCCCAGTCCTTAAATTGTGTATTAATAATACCATCAAAGAAATATTCTGTCAAAGCTTATTTAAAATTTCAATACCTGTTAATTATAGAGCAACATATATATTAATGCGACAACGGCATACTTCAATCTACCTTAGTATAGCGATATTTTTTACTTCTTTACTTTTTCAAGCTTCATCTTTTTTTCTACACCTAGCGCAGATGCTTTATAGGTAATATATTTGCCGTCGTAGGAGAACTCTTTTGTATCGTCTTGGGATGCCATTAAGGCGCTTTCGTGCTTTTCTTTATTAGCTGTTGAAGTCCATTTATAAACCTTTGTATATTTTGTTGGCTTTTCATATGTTCCAGACCAATATAGAGCTTTTGTGTCATCGCTCATCCAATAGATCTCAATAGTATCATCTGTAACGGTCGCCTGTTGCCATCCATCTTCGTCTCCGTTGACTTGCTTCCATTCGCCTGTTAGGTTATATGGTTTCTTCGGCTTGGATGCTTTCTGTTTGCTATTGCAAGCTGTCATTCCAAATACAACGGTTAGCATTACTAATAGAGTGATTAATTTCTTCATAATGTTCTTATCCTTTCTTAATCACAGAGCAGGTCCCAACACTCTATAAACGACAATCAATTATCTAGCATGATAAGTACCAATACACTCACCAACAATTACTACATCATCTGCATCAACAAATGCAGCTGTATAATCTGTATTGCATGGTTGAAGCATCATCTTATTATCCACCTTGTATAACTTCTTTAGAGAAGCCGACTCTTCAGCACCATAGCATACTGCGTAAATCTCACCATCAATAAAGTCAAAATCTTTCCTGAGGAAAGCAATATCACCATCATATATATTGGCATCAATCATAGAGTCACCTTTAACTCTAAGACAGTAGTCAGCTTTTATAGATCTATCTACCAAGAAATAGCCTTCAAAGTTCTCTTCACAATGAATACCATTCCCGGCACAGATTGTTCCTAGGATAGGAATTTGTCGACCAGCTGGCACCATGATATTTGATGGGAGCGGACGTTTATGGGATATATCAATTTGTTGGTTCCCGTCAATCTGCATTAGCAACTCATCTATTGATATGCCCATAGCAATAGCAATTTTATTAACTGTTTCAATTGAAGGAACGATATCTCTATTATTTTGAGGGTGTTTTCCTCTTTCTAGCATAGAAATGTAACCCTTGCTTAATCCAGCTTTATCTGCAAATTCCTGCATTGAAAGGTTATGGTTTTCTCTGAAATTTTTTACATATAATCCTATGTGCATAATAGTGCCCCTCCCTTGCGTGTGTTTATTATAGTACACATACAACACCATAGCAATAAAAAAAGTTTACCGAAATAAACAAAAAAGTATTGACTACAAATGTTTACTGTAGTAAACTACAAAACAAGGAGGGTGAAATGAATACAAGAATAAAAGAAATAAGAGAGAAAAAGGGCATAGGACAAGTTGAACTTGCTGAAAAATCAAAGGTTTCTCGAACAGTAATATCACAATTAGAAAATGGCAAGAGAGATATCATAACTTCAGATACCATGAAAAACATTGCAGATGCACTAGGAGAGCCGGTAGGAAATATTTTTTTGTTTTAAAAGTTTACTGTATAAAACAGTGATGAAGAGGGATGAAGAAATGCACCTAGTAACAGTAATAGCAATAACAATCCTATCAATAGCCGTGATGATGCTGGGAGTTGCAGTTGTATGCAACAACAGAGAAATCGAAAAGCTGCATAAAGACTTAGATAGTGAAGTTCAAGATATGCGTAAACGCATACTAAGAATAAAGCTGAATCAACAAGCTCAAGAAAGAAACAATCAATGTCGCAGCACTCAAAGCAATCGAAGATACAGCTAGCCAAAATGAGGTTCTAGAAGCTTTGCGGCTTTCTTCAACAAGAGTATGAATTTGCCGATTAGTTTCTTCTTGGATGGCATTAATCTCCTTCGCCATATCAGAGAGGATTGTGTTTTCGAAATCATTGCTTTCTTTAGAAATATCTGAAGGTTTTGGTTTGAATTCAAAGTCAGTTAAATCATTTTGTATTTTGATAATGTCATTTAGAAGATTTTGATCGTTGGAAGATTTTGCAAATTTTTCGGAGAAATGAAACGTCATAATGAATCCTTTCGTCAATAAAATTAATAATTTTACGGAAATTATATCACAAAGAAAAGAGAGCTGAAGAGGGAGAAGAACAATGCATGAAGTAATTAATTATCTTCCATCGGCACCAGATTGGCCACAGGCAATTGAAGTTCGATTCTATCTATCACGCCACGATTGGTGTGAACTTCAAAAGAAAGAATGTTGGAAGCAGGTAGCTGAGTATCTGGCCCAACTGGAAACAAAACATAACCAGACGTAGCAGAAAGAGCGGGTATGTTAATAGGTATTTCCATCGAATAATGCTTTTCTTGATTAGTCACAGTTGAACCAGAGCGGCTAGTTCGAGAGAGCACTATATCAGGAACCTCTAAACAATGAATGGGTTTATCTTCAATGATTAAATTAATAGCTGTTATAGCAACAGGTAGAGTTGATTCATTAGAAAAGCTCATATAGAGAAGAATGAAGTTCGTTCTACTTTTAATTAATTTAGACAATATTCTGATTCTTATATTGAGGCGACTCTTTAGCCACATATAGAACCATGAAGAAAAACCACCGAGAAGCCCAATGATAGAAATAGTTATAGAAATCATATCGAAAGTTGTCATTTGAATCCTCCTTATAAAAATTTTGTTAGGAAGATTATACATCAAAGGAAGGACAAGGACATGGACAAACAAGTAATAGTACGAGACATAAAAAGGGAAGTTGGGAACTGGCCATGCCAGTCTGACATAGCTAGGTATCTAGGAAAATCTAGAGACTATGTAATGACTCTAATGGAGGGGTGTGAATACATCACCGACGGAAAGAAAAAGCAATATCTTGCAGCGGATGTAGCAGAGCGACTGATGAGTAAAAGGAGGAGCAACTAATGAAAAACACTATAGAAGCAATCAAGTTTATATTTTCTAACGAAGATGGAGACTTTGAACCAATAGCAGTAGTTGGATCAATTGCAGCTGCACTATTCATACCGATGTTGTGGATATTTCTATACGCGGCAGGTTGTAAGTAAGGAGGTCATAAATGGCAATTATGTGCATGGCATTAATCGGTATAGCAATAATGCTCACCGAGATACATCGATACATGGTGTACAAGGCAGAGATTGAACAGGAGGAAAGAAATGGAAGGTTTATGTAAAAACTGTGGACAGATGCATCTAGTATCTGCAGAGACTCAGGAAGAAGCGGACAGAATCGCTAGTGAATCATGTGATTGTGAGAACGAGGCAAAATGGCATCGCATGATGGAAGAGAATGTTGAGATGCTATGCGGAGAGCAGTCGAGGAATCTAAATTTCATACCGTTAGATGATACAAGTCTTAGGTATGTGAAAACAACATGCGAACTAATCCATGCAGGATTTATCAGCAATGCAAAATTTAGTGCAGCCAACAGCGAAATCAAAATCAATGGAGTAGCCGGAAAGGTAGACATCAAGCGCACCAAGAAGCAGACAAACCAGATGACAATCTAGGAGGCATATATGGATATCGATAGGAGAAGGCGTTATTTTGGGGGCTTGTTATCAGAGGAACAATTGACTAGAACAGAACTTCCAGAAATTGAAGATGCAATAGTAGAAGAGCTAGCACTCCCTATAGTTAGCTGTAAAGAGTCAGCGACTCAGGATACTGATACATGGGGACGACTCAAGTTTGAATAGGAGGGAAAATGTTAAAAGCTTCATGGTGGCTAATTATGGCAATGCTGCTAGTGGGATTAGCAGCAGTATATGAATACATAGAGGGCAGGTTCAAAAATGCAAATATGTTATTCCTGATATTCGACATCGGAATGATTATAGCACTCGCAATCCCGGTCGTGTGGTTGATGATATGAGCAAATTGGATAATTACTATCAAAACTGCCCATTTCCTAAGCCAAAGACAACAAAGAAAAAGAAAAAAGTCAATGGCTGGAAAAACAAGAAGTACAGGAGATGTAAGTATTGCGGAGAAGGAAATGCAGAAAGACATGAAGTGTTCTTTGGAGCTAATAGACAAATATCTATTGATAACAAGTTTCAGGTAGATGTTTGCAGAAAGCACCATGAGGAGCTTCATGCCAACAGTACAGACTGGGCAATAAGCGAGAATAAAAAGCTTAGACAACATTTTCAACTTAAGTATGAAATTGAGTTGATAGAGCAAGGCTATACAGCAGAGCAAGCAAGAAGAGAATGGATGCGGCTAATTGGCCGTAACTATCTATAGGAGGTATCAAGATGAATTGGACAGTAGTAACAGTAACGGCAATTGTGTGTCTAACACTAGCATTTATGGTAGCGGTAGGCGATAAGAAAAAATAATGTTTCGCGTTAAATCAGAGTGTGATGTGTGTGGTTTTGAGCATCCGACACAAGGAGACAACCGAGCGTTTAGGTGGTGCCGTAGAATACGCGGCACAGTGTGTGATCAGTGCTGCAAGAAGTGTGAGTATAACGACGACTGGCATTGCAGATTTGATCCTATCGGCAAAGCTCGTATGTACGAACTAACATATGCAAATAACGATGACGAGCGCAGAATATCAAAATTCGAAGACCGCTTAAAGCAAACAAAAAACAAAGCATCAAGAGAATTAATGAACAATATTATTGAGCAGATTAAGGAGAGAATGGCTGAACGAGACAAAGAGTACGAGAGTATTCATAGCGGAGAAGTCATCCTGACAAAGGAGTAAATCATGGAAAAAATCAACGAAGCAAGGGCGAATATAACAGAAGAGTCGCTGAAAATAAAGGGTGTGTTGGCTACATTTATCGAAGAAACGATAAACGAACGTTGCACCACAGAAGAAGCAGCAAGCAAAATCCTTGATGGCAAGAAGTCCATCAAGGATTTAATCGATAAGATAACAAAAGAAGCAAAAACAAGAGCTGTTAACTCTGTAGCGGCTATATCTGACGAAGAAGTCAAAGAAATGGTGCTGAAGTATTACGAACTAGATGATACAAAAGCAAACGGTACAGATGTAGTAGATATCCTGGATCTGATTTAAGGAGTCAGCTATGGAATATATATATCGCAACATAGAGAACATACCTGTTGATATCGAGTATCCGGATGATTTTGAGAACATAGTTTCAGAAACATTAGAGAAACCGATTATATATAACAGGTTTAAGAAATTAGCGCATTGTCCTAAATTCGGAGAAACATTTGAGTACATGGAGACGATAAAAAAGGGAGACTGGTTACCGTACAGAGGACAAAATAGAACATTCATGCCACACACATGCCATCCGTTGGGCAGTGGCAAAACATACTTATGGATGTTCTATAGGAATGAAACAATCTACTTCGTAGTTGCATATGCTTCCTGGATATATAACGGAGAAGAAGTTGCCAATATGAGGGATGTCACACAGATATATATAGAGCAGATTGTGTGTATATCTAGAGAAGAACAATTCATGTGTGCATATCAAGGAGCATATCGAGGTGGGTGGACCAAATGCAATGACGGATCAATTCACCTGATAAATAAAGGCTATGTACATAACCTTGTAACTACAGAGCAGCTACAAAATACATTCCTCAAGTACATGGATGTTGATATCAGATTTGCAGATTACATGATCAAAGAAGCTGCAATCTGCGCAAAGTATCCACAAATTGAATTCGTTAAGAAAGCAGGATTAGAAGATATAGTCAAATGCAAAATTACAAGGTATCCAGTGTATATCAGACCAAACTGGAGGGCAAAATCAATTCCTGAATTCCTAGGGATAACGCACCAGGATATAGAGAAGCTTAAAAGCTGGGGAATGTTCGATCTGGAAAATATCGCAACCTACAAAATACTAGCAAGCAAAGGCAAGGTTAAGAAGAATCACATAGAACTTGTAAAAAGAGAATTCTATTTATCGGAGTTGTACGAGAATAAGAACACAGAAAACTTTGTAAGGTTAGCAACGTATTTTGAAAAGCAAAAGAAACGAATGAAAGAAGATAGTAACTACATCAATCACAGCATTAAGTGGATGTACAAGGATTACATTAAACAGCTGGAGGAATTGGGATATCCGTTAAATGATTATTACAGATATCCAAAGAATCTTAAAGAAGCACATGATCGCATATCAGAAGAATATCTAGCTAAGAAGGACAAGATAAGGAAGGAAGCGGATAAAAAACGACAATCAAAGTTTGAAAAAGAGTTTCTGCCAAGATTGGAAAAAATGTGCTGGAGAGATAGCAAGTATCTGATAAGGCCTCTAAGGAACAGAACAGAGTTCAACAAAGAAGGTCGCAACAATCATAACTGCGTAGCCTCTTATTATGAAAGAGCAACAGATGGAGGAACATCGATATTTGTATTAAGAAAAGTAGGAGCTGAAGAGGAATCGTTTGTGACTGTTGAAGTTGATTTAAAAACGATGAAACTAAAGCAGTGCTACGGTAAAGGTAATAGACTTCCTGAAGAGGGAGTAAAAGAATGGGTGGAAAAGTGGCTAGTAAGGATGATGAAGAAATTAAAGAGAGCTGATAAAGCCACAATGAAAGGAGCAGCATAATGAACGAGATTACAAATGTTGAGTACGAAGTACAGAAAGAATTGGTTGATAAAACGACAGAAGAGCTACAGATAGAAGTCAATGGACTATATCACCAGATGGAGATGATAGGCAACATTGCAATGATGATTGCAGCTAATGCCGGACAGAGGCTATTAGTCATTAAGGATAGATTAAATCACGGAGAGTTTGAATCATGGTGTGAATCACACCTGGATTTTTCCAAAAGAAAAGCCGAGATGATGATGTCTCTGGCCAAAAGATGTGAGGAAGAAAATAGTCTCTTTTCAAAAACGCAAACGTTTGCGGATTTGAGTATTTCCAAGGTGTTTGCCCTTTTAGCAGCTCCTGAAGAGGTAGCTGTAGAGGTGGTAGAAAACAATGATATCTCCGAAATGACAGTCAGAGAACTGAAGGAAGAAATTGCAGACCTCAAATCACAAAATACAGAGATAGTTGAATTAAAGAACATAATCAAAGAACTGGAAGAAGAAAAATCTGAACCAGGAATCAGTACTGAAGAACTCGAGAAAAGGGATAAA
>ENA-OWND01001983-OWND01001983.1-metagenome-genome-assembly--contig:-NODE-1983-length-11545-cov-2.859356_pt1 | contig 11545 bp, 10 predicted proteins | sample MGYA00245342_ERZ651119 | MGnify/ENA primary metagenome ERZ651119 (study PRJEB26857, sample SAMEA4031756) | metagenome | biome: human; feature: oral; material: saliva | place: Philippines | collected 2014...
CATCTTTTGGAAAAAGCGGCAAAATACGGCGCTGCATTTCATCTGTAAAATCAAGCTGTTCAAGCAGGCTATATTTCTTATTCGTTAAAAAATGCGTAACGCTATAATAAAGATGCAGTAAGGCTTCGTTACTCTTAAAATAGCTGCTTTTGTTCAAGGCGGTAAAATCAACAGTATCAAAAAGCATTTCCGTCTTTATACAACAAAGCTCTATCAGCCGGTTCAATACTCCAGCTGTGTGTTCGGCTGCGCCGCTATTCGGTGAGAAAGACCGAAATAGGATGTCGAGCAACTCTTTCCATTTTTGTTGTTCGGAATTTTCGTTGCTTTTTATATACGATTGTGTGCACAAAAGTCCCCACAACGAACCTAAGAACATTGTTTGCAATAACTTCATCCGTTTATTGCTGGACGGTCTACTGTCCTCTACATCATACTTAAAACAGCTATTGGGGAGATCATTCAAATAACTTGCCTCAAATCGAGAGTATTGAGCGCCGTTTTTAATTTGGACAACCTTCAATGAACGATAGATATCTGCATCATGTGAAATTTCACTTTCATGAATGCATGGGAAATATTGTTGTAACTCATTGAATGTTAGATATCTACTTGCCCGTTCAAGTAAAAGTGTCAATGCAGGAAATTCGGTAATTTTATCTTCCAATGATTCAAGAGCATCTTCAAAATATCGTTTATATTCATCAATCTTAGAAATACTAAAAACGCCTTTGAATATAGCCAAGTTTTTTTCTTTCTGTTCAAAGCCGAAATAGTCATTAAAGAGCCATATAACGGCATCTATTTTATATATGTAATATCTGCTTGGATCATTATACGCTTTATGATCTGACAAACTTATAGGACGAGCGTTGCAACGAACAAAGAGCTTCAGCATATCCCGTGCATCTTCTGCATTAAGCTCGACAGGTAAGAATTTTGCCGCGTCGATTTCTTTCTCATTGCCAACATTGCGGACAAAAGAATCCCTGTATGCTCTATTGACGATAAGATTATTGAGTAAGGTGAAAAAACGGTTTATATCGTCTCGGTAAAATTGAAAGAAACACAGTAGGCGTGTATGCTCGCGATAAAATGCAGAGGCATCTCCTTTGAGCGTTTCGAGCACGTCAAAAACAAGCTGCACGGTACGTTCTTTATAGGGGACTTTTCTACTTAGGCGGTGTTCAAGAAGTTTACATAAAATATCATCAATACAAAAAGAAATATCGACAATATAATCATTACTATAGCCTCCAAGCGTTTTTGCGATAATCCATAATTGAGCAATTTCCGCAAAAAAAGCGCTGTCGTCCAACGGTACTTTTTTCGGTTTTACATCGGCAGCTTTTTTCCGTTTTTCTTCCGTATCAATACGAAAATGATTGTTTGTAAGACTGTTTTCACCATAGAGTTCTTTATAGTAACCCCAGAGTTCCGGTTCCAGCAGCGCTATAATTGTGTCCACAGTATAGCGAGTACCATTTTTTATCAGTTCACCTTCTTTTATATAGGTGTATAAATCGCAGATAATTTCTTTTAATAAATCATTCATTTTACTTCTCCTCATATTTCATATTTTTACGCAATATATCTTGCTTGATATTTTGCAGTATCTACTTCAATGTATGACAAAGCTTGTTCAACCGTCAGCCCCTCATCCGCAAGCGAAGGACTCTTTTTACCGGTTTTGTTGTCGATAAACCGGCACTCGCTGTCCAGAATGTAGTAGGCATTCGTCATTGCTTCATTATCCTCTGCAACGATATTCTCACCGAAAGAGCCGGCGGTTTTGTGCCGCAGTACAAAGGAATTAAAATCGGCTTTAGTAATTAGCAGCTCATCATAATCATTTTTAAGCTGTGTATTCGGCTTCAATACTTGGAAGAGCTTTATTCTGTCAGGCTGTACGGCTTCGTAAAAGTGGGTAAAATCCTCATGCATATTCAACTTACTTACCACCGTATTTATCTTCAACCGAATACCGTGTGATTTGATTGCAGCGCACAGCTGTTCATACTCAGTTCTTGTAATAACATGACCGTTACAGCATCTGCCGATTGCTGCATTCGTTCTTTTGTCTAAAGAATCGACACTGATACCGATGCACGATAATAGCGGATAGATAGCTTCAAATTGCTGCGCATTATGGATGAGATTAAAACCGTTTGTTACGATTGAGCAGTCGAACCCTGCGTGATAAGCATCACGGACAAGCGGGATGAGTAATGGAGATACAGTCGGCTCTCCGCCGACAAAGTTAATCTTTTGAAAGGAGCCTATGAGCTTTTTAAGCACAACCTCATAATCTTTCTGCGTTAACGAAAGACTGCTGTGCATAAAACAATACCTGCACTTAAAATTGCACGCCGCAGTAAAGTGCCAATTAACAGTGAGACAATGAGTTGTTTGCATTTTTGACCTCCAAAAACATTGCATAACACTACTAACATTGTCTTTGAAAGCAAAAATGTATTTTTACTATAGCGGTAACGTATAGATTTGTCAAGAATGCTATAAAAATGGAAAAATCAAACGCAAATCAATTCAAAATACGCTGCCGGTGTAAAAATGAATGATTTTTCCTTAATTCTTTGATATATGCAACAACATCATCTTCTGTGCGGCACGCAAACTCACGTTCAGCGGATGCCATTTACACAAATCTTTTTACAGGATCGATTAATAATCACCTGTAGTAATAGCTTTCCTTAAAATACTATTTATTTTTGTTTGATAGCCTTTACCTCCGGATTGAAGTGCTGCAAGAATATCCGCATCGATCTTTATAGAAATTGTTTTTTTAACGGGCGTTACATTCCAATATGCTTCATGCGCCGGTCTGAGTCTGGCTATTTGTGCCTTTGTCAGTTTCGGACTATCCTCATCATATACTATGGGATAATTTTTTATTTCTTCCAATCTTTCAGCCGTTAATTTTGTTGAAATAATCATAATAGTCCTCCCTCAAGTCTTTCTCTGCTTGCCGTGCGGATATTAATCGTATTCTGTCTTTCTTTTCAGTAAAAAAGACCAACACTATCAATATTCCATTCAAATTACCAATTCCGTAGTATCTATCTTCTGTTTCAGAATGCTCAAAATCATATCCGGTTAAAAATGCAGGATCATCAAATACTTCCAATATTTCTTCGAAAGCGATTCCATATTTTTCAATATTAGCACGATTTTTGTCTTCGTCCCACTCAAAACGATTATCGTTGCTTATAATTGTTTTCCCCATTCCCATATTATCCCCCTTTTTTAATATTATAGACTTTTCTGTCGTATTCGATATGCTCCATCAGTTACCTTGATAATACAGGTTATATATTGTATCATCAAGATATGACAGGCAAGGAAATTATGAAACGCTTAAAACAACATGGGTGGGCCCTTGATAGAATAAAAGGGAGAAATATGACGTACTATTGCACATTAAAACAGGAAGATAATGTCTATTATGTAGCTTTTCCTGACTTACCGGAAGTGTTTACATTTGGGAATACTGAAAAAGAAGCCTTGGAGATGGCTGCAGAAACATTAAATGGAGTCTTGGAAAGTGAGACCTCACGGGGAATATCGATACCGCTGCCTGCATTTCGTTCGGAATATGCTGTAGAGGTTGAGCCGAATATTGCTTTTGCGCTTATGCTGCGTAAAAGACGAGGAGAAAAAACACAAAGCGAAATAGCTGACAAATTGAATATTTCATATCAGCAATATCAACAACTGGAGAATCCGAAAAAGGCGAACCAGACGCTGCGGACAATCGCAAAGTTACAAACGGGAACTTCTAAAAAGCTGAAGTTTTTAGAAGTTCCCGTTTGTCTTCTCCGGCACGCTTAATTCGTCAATAAGTACATACTTTCTTCAATCAAGTTGAAAAAACACGCCTTTTGGAATTCGGATATCGCCGCAGCGGAAAAGGTGTCGCTGAAAATCTCTTCGGTTTCTTTCATCAATGCGCCGACACTGCGCCGGTCTATGGGGAGTCCCTTTCCGGTTAAGAGGTTTTCAAACTCTTTGCTCTTTATCAGCTGTGTGCCGCCAAACAGTAGTTTAACATCGGAAAGCATATTTTTCTGCACACGGGCAAGGAATACGAAAGAGGCAGTGTCGGCGGTGATGTAACCGATCTGACCGAGCCGCTTGTAATATGAAATAGTCCATTCTTCAAACGGGACGCGCACGCGGAGAATAATATGCGGGGTATGGCGCAGGACATTGCTGCTTTCGTCGCAATACTGAATCAGCGGCATCCAAAATGTTTCTTTCCGTGTCCGTATTTCTATTTTTGTATCAAGCGCGATTAACGGGATAAGGCAGGAATTTTGCATGGGCGCTTGTGCGATGTTTCCCCCGATGGTTGCAAGCGAGCGGACACCGGGATTTGCCGCAAGGGAAATCGCCTGATACAGAATTTGCGGTACGTTTTTTTCTCCCAGTTCTAAAATGGTATTGAGGGTTGCTGCCGCGCCGAAGTCTATGAAGCGTTCCCGTTTTGCGATAGTTTCAAGTTCGGGAAGATTCTTTAAGAATAAAATCGATTCCGGCAAGAGAAAACGGTCGGTATGGCAATCTTTGAGCAATCCGGTAGTCCCTGCAAGCGGAGTAATGTCGGTATTATTTTGCATCAGCGTGTAGAGTTCAGCTATGCTTTTTGCAGTGTTGATTGTATAATTATTTTTCATGCCGCTTGCCTCTCCTTGACCGGCATACTTGCTTTAATGCCGCGGTAATCGAAACAATATCGGTACACCGGCATACGGTTCCGATATAAGCATTTCGTATCTGTTCGTCGGTTGGATTCCAATGTTTTTGCACAATACTGTGAGCGGTTAAAATGGCGCCTGCGGAACAAAAACCGCACAGTGTGGCGCCTTCTTTTTCAAATGCGGCGGTAATATCTTTATATTCTTGCGTAGCACTAAAGGATTCAAGCGTGATAATGTTTTGCCCCGCTGCGGCAAAGACGGGAATTATACATGACGGTACCGGATGATCGTTTAAGAGCACCGTACAGGAACCGTACGACTCCTGTATACGGCTTTTCTTCACACTGAGCAGGCCGAAATCCCGCCTCAGCACATCCGACAATCGCTCATCGGCATCGGCTTCAATCTCTACCGCCTGATTATTCAGATTAAATCGTATCCTCATATTATTTTTTCCCCGTTAAAGCTTTAAATAAGCGTTCAGTGCGGATCGGCAGCGTATCTATCCGCGCCGAAACACGCAGCAGTATTTGGTTTAATGCCGCAAGGTAGGCAGCGGGCAGTATATTCAGCGCACATGAATCAAAAGCGCTCATCGAATTTCCTCGTTCGGGAATATCTACGGAAAGGGGCGGCATTTCAGTCGGCAGTATGAGCCGATACTCCGAGTAGGGAGAGGGAGCATCATCGGCTTTGAGTGAAAGAATCGCTTCCTTTGCGGTACGCGATAATGCCGCGGCAATATTCTTACGCAGATAGTTGAGAATCTGTTTTTTCTCGTAAATTTTTCCGGGACGGCATGCGAACCACACCTTTCGGATTTGTATTTCATAACAAACGGTGTCCAGTTCAAGTTCGATGATGCAGGCCGCGGGCGTTTGGGAAATAAACGAAGCGCTGTTTTTGCCGGCTGCATTTTTTGCAGGAGAAATATCGGGTTGCGCGGCACCGGCTTGTGAAATATCGGTTTGCGGAATATCGAGCGGCGGAACATCGGGTTGTGAAATATCGGCCCGCGGGGTATTGGGCTGTGAGACATCCGGTAGCGGGGCACGGGTGCTTTTCAAAATGCTGATCGGCAGCGGATTGCGGAATCGCTGGTCCTGTAAATCGGTCAGGCATTGCTCGATAAGGGGAAGAACGATGTCGACGGTATTACCGGCAGTCGCAGGCCCTGACTCGTTCATATCCGCGATCGTAAGACCGGCAAAGGTAATATCGGATTCGGCAATGTCCAGTTTTTTCGCAGCCAGCTTCCTGATGACTTTCTTTAGATCAGGTTCCGCCGGTTCCGCTTTAATTGAAAGCTGATTATGAATATCCAGCGTCAGCTCTGCCGTATACGTGAAGTCTGCAGGGCAACCTCCGTATTGGAATCCCGCCGCTACGCCGATACCGCGCCACCGCCCGTCTCGTTTATCGGTTTTACCTCGGTTAAAAACGTTATACGCGGCATATTTACAGATAAAATCGCTTTTGCCGGTTAAGAGTTCGAAGAGGTTTGAAAAAACGGCGCAGTAATTGTCCGACATATTTTGTATGCGCCATTCTACCGGCGAGAGATTGTAATCCTGAATAATCTTGTTGATGTGGTTTTCCAGTGCGTTTGACACATAGTAGTCGCCCCATCCTTCGAGAATATCGATAAGGCCTCCCGCCGTTTTTGATGCCCGCACCTCGATCCGGTAGTTCGGTACGGTGTACGGCCCTAATGCAGCAGCGGTCATTTGCTTGAGCATGTTGCCGATGGGCGGGCAACAGGCGCCGGCGTTGACAATAATCGAAATCTGCATCGCGGCAATCGAATGAGTGTCGGACAGCGCCGATTTATGCTCGATAATCATCTCCGGCGTTTTAGGCGCCGCCGCTCTGCTCTCTTCCGGCGATAGATTGAGCGAAACGGTGTTCCGCTGTAGAACCGCTGCAACGGCGCACTGACAGGCGAGCAGGGACGGGTACCATAAAAGCTCATTGAATGTTTCGCCGGTTTGTGTCGGATGTACGACAACAGCTTCTTCCGCAAGTCCGGTTACTTTTGCTACCGCGGCACGGACATGAAACGGCCATTGGGTGGGTACATAGACGTCAAGGCCGTCCTCGCGGAACACCGTAACGGCGGAAAACGGTTCAGAACGAGCTGCATACTGTGAAGCGATTTTAAGCGATGAGAATACGGTCGAAGCGGCTGTTTCAAAGATTGAATCGATATTTCCGGCAGTTCGATCTTCCCGTGCAATGATAGGATAGTCGAACAGCGTATGCGGCCGCCCCGCCTCGAAGCTGTCTTCGGGTATCGGCTCCAGCTCTATTGTGATGTCTTTCCGAAGCGTTTCAAGCGCTGCCTCATTATCACCGATGAGAATTCCGACAGCTTGTTCCTTGTACTCTATCTCTCCTGCTGCAAAAAGAGGAATCGAATGTTCAAATATTTCGACGGTTTTTTGTCCGGGGATCTGCGCTGCTCCGTAAAAGGCATACCCTTCCGGCAAGGGCGGCAGATGCACGGCGGAAATGATCCCCGATGATACGGGAGCACGGACAATCACCGCATAGCGCTGCCCCTCAAAGCTCATATCCGAAACAAATTGTTCTATCATATCAAACTTCCTGTCAAATTCCTGCTTTTTGAAAACTTTGGGGATATCTCAAAAGTCGGTTCCTATTTGCGGAACTTCTTTGCGGTATCGATTACCGTATCGATGACATACTGCACATCCTCATCGGTCATATCCGGCCAGAACGGAAGGCTGATGCTCTGCGCATAGTGCGCCGCGGCATTGGGGAAGTCTTGTGCGCGCAGCCCATACCGTTCTTTCAGGAAGGTCAGTTCAAAGTGGGGGATAAAGTGAACTGAAATACCGAGTCCCCGTTCCTGCAGCGCGCGGGCAAAGTCATCCCTGCCGACGGAAAGCGTTTCCGGTACGATGCGGAGGAGGTAGAGGTGCCACGCATTGCCTTCTCCGTCCGGCGGAACTTGAAAAAAGTCGAGCGGTTCAAAGGCGCGGGTAAAGCGTTCGGCGATGAGCTTCCGTTTCCGGTAAAACTCTTCCGCCTTTTGCAGCTGTACTCTGCCGATTGCCGATAAAATATCCGGCAGGTTGCATTTATAGCCTTCCGCGACGACATCGTATTGCCAGCTGGCGTGTTTGTCGGTGTAGCGATCCCATATTGTACGGTTGATACCGTGGGAGCGCATCAGCTTAATGCGTTCCGCCGCTTCGGGATTACGGACGCAAATCATACCGCCTTCTCCGGTTGTGATGGTTTTGGTGGCATAAAAAGAGAACACGCCCGCATCGCCGAAGGTGCCGCCGTAGCCGTCTGCTGTTTTTGCAGGAAAGGCATGAGCTGCATCCTCGATAACCGCGACGTTGTATTTCTTTGCGAGGCTGTTAATCGCCTTCATATTGCAGAGGTTTCCTGCGATATGGATAGGCACAATCGCTTTAATGCTTTTATCCTGCTTGAGCTTATCTTCGATTTTTTCAGGATCGATACTGTAGGAATCCGATTCGATATCAACATAGACCGCTTCTCCGCCGAGGTGCAAGGCGCTGGTTGCAGTCGATACAAAGGTGTACGGACTGGTGAGTATTTTGATACCCTTGCCGATTCCGAAGGCTTCCATCGCAAGCATCAAGCCGTTTGACGCGGAATTGACCGCAAGCGCATACGGGCTGCGTACCATATCGGCAAACTCTTTTTCAAAGGCGAGCGTTTCCTTGCCGGTCGTCAGCCAGCCTGAGTGCAGCACGCGGATTGCCGCTTCTTCTTCCCTGCGGTCGAATGAGGGTCTAAAAAAAGGTATCTCCCGTATGGGCTTTTGTTCGGTTGTATTGTTCATAATTATTGCGTCTCCTTATCTTCTGCACGTATGCAGACAATTACTTTGTCGCTTCGTAAAAATTAATCTTCAACATTATACACGGATATATCGTGTTCAGTAGATTTACGCCGGCAGCGGCTCGATCTTTTCTTTGTAAATGCGATGCATAAAAAAGATGCACGCGATGATGGAAACAACTTCGGCTATGAGATACGACCACCATATAGCATTGACATCGCCGGACAGCGAAAGCAAATACGCCGCCGGAAGCAGCGCAACGATTTGGCGCACAAAGGTCGCAATCATACTGTAGACTGCATTGCCGAATGCTTGAAATACCGAAGAAAAGGTGATTCCGAGCGCTGCGCCGAGAAAGCTGCATGCGATGATGCGGATTGCAGGAACACCGATCGCGAGCATCGCGGGGGAGGCGTCGAACAGCCCCAAAAGCTGCACAGGGAACAATTCAAAAAGCACCAGCCCGAATAACATAACCCCCATCGCAAGCAAAAGACCGTTCCGTATCGTCGCCGTAATCCGCTTTCTGTTCCGTGCCCCGTAATTGTACGCGATAATGGGTACCATGCCGTTGTTCAACCCGAACACCGGCATAAAGATAAAGCTGTTCAGTTTAAAGTACACGCCGTACACCGCAATCGCAGTGCTCGAAAAAGCGCTCAAGATGATGTTGAGAAAGTAGGTGGTAATCGATGTTATCGAGCTGAGAAGGATAGACGGCACGCCGACTTTATAAATTTCCGCAACGATGCGCGGCTCGGGAAGCAGGTTTTTAAGCTTAAACTGAATTTCACGGTTTTTTGTTACGTTAAAGAAAACCGAGACACAAAGACCGAGTATCTGCCCCAATACGGTTGCGAGCGCCGCGCCCCGGATACCCATTTTAGGGAACGGCCCAATCCCGAATATCAGCAGCGGATCGAATATCACATTGAAAATCGCACCGGAAAGCTGCGAATACATTGTATACAGCGTAAGTCCCGTCGATTGGAGCAGCCGGTCAAACGTAATACCGAAAAAGAGCGCAAACGACATACGGAGCACAATATCCAAATACGCTTCTCCGTAGGAAACAATTCCGGCGTCTACTCCCTGCGAGGCAAGGTACGGGCGTACCAGTAGAATTCCTGCGATAAAAAAGACGATAAAATTACAGGCCGCCAGAAAAACGGCGTTCATTGCAGTTTTATTGACATCCTCTTGATTCCGCTGCCCGAGCCGTTTGGACAGCAGCGCATTAACGCCGACCCCCGTCCCTACGGCAAAGGAAATCATCAGGTTTTGGATGGGAAAGGCAAGCGATACGGCTGTCAACGCATCCTCGTTGATTTTTGCCACAAAGATACTGTCGACGATATTATACAACGCCATAATGAACATCGAAAACATCATCGGCAGCGACATATTGAGGATGAGCTTCATAATCGGCATAACGCCCATTTTGTTTTCAGCAGGGCCGATAGGTCTTGCCTTTACTTCTTCCATCTTATCTCACCTTACAAAATCTATTAAAAACGTTTTTTGTTCAGCATTTTGTTAATCGAGTAGGGCATCCAAGTCTGCACAAATCTTCTTTTTATCCAGCTTTTGCCCGATAATGCAGAGCTTAATCATCCGGTCGCCGACTTTTTCATCCCATTCTTCCCTCATCCGAGGTTCTCGGGCGAGAATTTTTTCCTGCTCTCGCTTAGAGGCGGTTGCAAGCCATCTGCCGGAAGCCCCCGCTTGGATTTGCCGCCCCGAAGTTTCAAAGACGTAGGCCATATCTTGTTCATCGCTGAACCAGACGACACCCTTACAGCGGATAATATTACGCGGCCATACCCCGGCGTATTTTTCAAGCTTTCCTCTATTAAACGGGCGGCGACGGTAGTACACAAAAGAGCCTATACCGTACTCATCCTCATCCGCGCCTTCATGTTTATGTTCGTGATGATGATGGTGGTGATGCCCGTGTTCTCCATGCTCATCATGTCCGTGATGGCCATGTTCATGGTGTTCGTCATGGTCGCAGTGTTCATGCTCGTCATGGTGGTCGTGATCGCAGTGCTCATGGTCGTGGTCGCACTCTTCATCATCATCGTCATATTCTTCCGCACGTTTTTCCAGTTCGGCAACCCAGCCGGCACTTTCAAAGACTTTTTCAAAGTCAAACCGCTTTGTCGCAAGCAAATCCTCTAACGGTACCTGACACCGTGTCGTCTCTATCACCTTCACATGGGGCTGGAGCTTAGTAACAACCGCCCGCACCTTTTTCATCTGATCTTCCGTTACCAAATCTTTTTTATTGATAATGAGCGTGGAGCAAAACTCAATTTGCTGGACGAGGAGCGATTCGATATCTTCTTCTCCCATATCCTTTTTTAACAGCTGTGCCCCCTCGGAAAACTCATCCACCAGCCGCTTCGCATCGACAACGCTGACGACATTATCCAAGTAGCCGTTTTCGATTGTTTCAATAGCCTGCGCAATCGGCATCGGCTCGCATACGCCGCTCGATTCAATCAGCAGATAGTCGAACTTTCCCGACGCAATGAGGTTTTCAATCTGCATCACAAGATCGGTTTTAAGCGTACAGCAGATGCAGCCGTTGGTAAGCGGCACAAGGCTGCTTTTATCCGTAATATTGGCGTCTTTTTCTATCAGACTGGCGTCGACGTTGATTTCGCCGATATCGTTGACAATGACCGCTACCTTGTAACCCTTTTGGTTCGCAAGGATCATATTCATCAAGGTTGTTTTGCCCGCGCCTAAGTATCCGCAGAGCAAGGTAATCGGTACTAATGGTTTTTTCATATATTTCTCCTATCTAATTAATTTCTCCTATCTAAAAACGATAAAACATGAATATACTGTAAAACAGCACAAAATGGAAGGACTTTTCACCTTTTGAAATATACGGTACATCTGCGTTGTCGCTTAACAAAAAACAGTCCTCGACGTACAAAAAGTACGCCTGCGGGTGTTTTTTGTACGCTCCTAG
>ENA-OWND01001987-OWND01001987.1-metagenome-genome-assembly--contig:-NODE-1987-length-11527-cov-6.470188_pt1 | contig 11527 bp, 10 predicted proteins | sample MGYA00245342_ERZ651119 | MGnify/ENA primary metagenome ERZ651119 (study PRJEB26857, sample SAMEA4031756) | metagenome | biome: human; feature: oral; material: saliva | place: Philippines | collected 2014...
CAGAGCAACTCATGGTCAAGCATGCTGATTTACTGGTATGTGATAGCAAAAATATTGAAAAATATATCCAAGAGGACTATAAACAGTATCAACCAAAGACCACCTATATTGCCTATGGAACGGATACTGCTCCTTCAAGCCTGAAGGCAGAAGATGACAAAGTTCGGGATTGGTATAAGGAAAAAGGAGTTAGCGAAAATGGCTATTATCTAGTGGTGGGACGATTTGTTCCTGAAAATAACTACGAAGCTATGATTCGTGAATTTATCAAGTCCAAGTCCAAAAAGGACTTTGTTCTCATCACAAATGTGGAGCAGAATAAATTTTACGACCAGTTGTTACGGGATACTGGTTTTGACAAAGATCCTAGGGTCAAATTTGTCGGTACTGTCTATGACCAAGAGTTGCTCAAGTACATCCGTGAAAATGCCTTTGCCTATTTCCATGGGCATGAGGTTGGAGGAACCAACCCTTCTCTACTGGAAGCTTTAGCATCCACAAAACTAAATTTGTTGCTAGATGTTGGTTTTAACCGTGAAGTTGGTGAAGATGGGGCCATTTATTGGAAAAAAGATGAGTTGGCACGTGTCATTGAGGAAGTAGAAGGATTTGATCAGGTAGCAATAACTGACTTGGATTTCAAGTCAAGCCAAAGAATCCTCTCAGCTTTCACATGGGAAAAGATTGTGTCAGATTATGAAGAAGTGTTTAAAGGATAGGGAATGAAACGGATTTTATACTTGCATGCTGGTGCAGAAATGTATGGAGCAGATAAGGTTTTACTGGAATTGATTAAAGGGTTGGATTCCAAAGAATTTGAAGCTCATGTCATCCTGCCAAATGATGGTGTTTTAGTCGAGGCTTTGCGCCAAGTTGGAGCTAAGGTCAGCGTGTTGGATTATCCGATTTTACGTAGAAAATACTTTAATCCTAAAGGCATTGCCGACTATATTCGCTCTTATAATTTCTATGCTAAGCAAATCGCCCTCTATGCTCGAGAACACAGTATAGATATGGTTCACAATAATACAGCGGCTGTTTTGGAGGGCATCTATTTGAAACGCAAGCTCAAGCTGCCTTTGATTTGGCATGTTCATGAGATTATCGTCAAACCCAAAGCTATTTCTGACTTTATCAATATGCTCATGGGACGATATGCAGACAAGATTGTGACGGTGTCCCAAGCGGTCGCTAATCATATCAAGCAGTCTCCCTTTATCAAAGATAGCCAAGTGGAAGTGATTTATAACGGTGTCGATAATGCTGTCTATTATCCAATGGATGCGTCTTCTATTCGTGAAAAATTTGACATTGCGCAAGATGCACTTGTGATTGGCATGATTGGTCGGGTCAATGCTATCAAAGGACAAAATGATTTCATAGAAGCAGTCGAGCCACTTTTGGAAAAGAATGAGCAAGCGGTGGCTTTCCTAGCTGGAGGTGTTTTTCCTGGTGAAGAATGGCGCTTAGAAGAACTAGATAAGAGAATAGCTTCTTCATCTGTTGTGTCACAAATTCATCGTATTGATTACTACGATAAGACTTCTGAACTTTATAATATGTTTGATATCTTTGTCTTACCAAGTATAAAACCTGATTCCCTACCTACAGTAGTCCTAGAAGCCATGGCTTGTTCAAAACCAGTTGTTGGTTATAACAATGGGGGAATAGCTGAAATGGTAGTAGATGACAAAAGTGGTTGCTTAGTCAAACCAAATCGTCCTCAAGAACTTTCTAATGCCATTTCTCTCTTACTAGATAGTTCTGAAAAAAGAGAAAAATTTGGGCGAGTAGGATATCAGAGACAAAAAGAGCTGTTTTCTTTGGAGAGTTACATCAAGAACTTTTCGGAATTTTATGATAATTTACAATAAGGGGTATAATGGAAAATTTAATCATTTTAGACAGTGAGCTGCAAAAAAAGAATGAAGAGCATTATCAATCTCTTCATGGCGGGAGCCGAGTAGTTTATACCAACTATGAAAGTCCACTTATAAGAAGAGTACGTAATTTCAAATACATCGGTAGTGCTTTGTATCATTTTTTAATGTGGAAAATGTCCTATGATTATGCTCGGAAATTCATAAAATATGATGTCAAGAAAATTATTTGTGTAAATCCTCTTGTAGGTATCTTTTTAGGAATTTTAAATAAAAGTGGCAAGGAAATCACATTAGCAGGATTTTTGTTTGAGAATAAGAAAAATAAAATCTATTATTATTTACGAAAGCAACTTGTGAAAAAGTCTTTCCAGAATATCGGAAATATCATAGTCTATGGTTCAAAAGAAATTCATTATTATTCGGAACTCTTTCCAGAATTTCAGGAGAAATTTAAATTTATTCATTACGGCTTAGATTATGATAATCAACTAACTTATCAAGGTTCTTTACCAACTAAGTATATCTTTTCAGGTGGGGGTAGTAACCGAGATTATGAGACACTAGTCAAGGCAGTGGAGGCTTCAAACCTTTCAATGCCGTGTGTGATTGCAACTCAGCCATGGAGAGTTCCTACGCATGGTTCAAACATTCAAGTTTTATCTGATGTAGTAGTAGAAACCTTTGGAGATGTATTAGCTAAGTCTGATTTCCTTGTCCTATCGTTAAAGGATATTGATTTATCCGCTGGTCATATGGTTATGCTTCAAGCAATGTCTTTAGGAGTTCCTATCATTGTAAATGACATCCCATCTGTTCGAGATTATGTTGATGAATCCTTGGTGACTTTTTATCCTTCAGGGGATTTTGAGGCACTAGCACAGCTAATGGAACATTTCAATCCTATGGTTGATGATATTGTTCAAAAAGTTGATAAAGCAAAGGTACTATACTTTGAACAATATACCTCTATAAAATTGATGGATAGACTATTGGAATTTTAAATAGGAGAGACTGAATGGTAGAAAAGATTGACTTTGTTGTCGCATGGGTTGATGGGAATGATCCAGTCTGGAGAGAAAAGAAGGCTCAATACGATGGCTCAGTAAACACTTTTAAAAAAGGTATGAACTCAGTGAAGGCCTATCGAGAATGGGGAACTTTTAAATACTGGTTTAGAGGTGTGGAAAAATTTGCTCCTTGGGTCAATAAGGTCTACCTCGTGACCGACCAGCAAAAGCCAAGCTGGTTAGATATAAATAGTGAAAAATTGGTGTTGGTAGATCATACAGAGATTATCTGTAATGACTACCTACCAGTTTTTTCTGCCAATCCTATTGAAAGCAATATCCATCGAATCCCTGGACTCTCTGAGCACTTTGTCTTTTTTAATGATGATATGTATTTGACGGCTCCAGTTGAACCAACAGATTTTTTCTCGGAGGATGGTTTGCCAAAGTATGTTACAGCTTTAGCTCCTATTACAACAGAGAGATATGGAACTGGTCATTTCCAAATGAATGATATGGGAATTATCACTAGTCATTTTTCGAAGAAAGAAATTTTAAATAATGGTCACTTTTTTTCCTTTAAGCATGGGATTAAACAATTAATCAAGACTTTACTTTATGGGACTACTAAGTTTATCTGTGGTTTCTGGGAGAGTCACCTGCCCTATCCCCTACTAAAATCAACAATGGACTTGGTATGGGAAAAGGAAAAAGCAGTTTTGGAGACAACCTCAGCGAGTCGCTTCAGAAGTCCCTCTGATACCAATGTTTGGCTCTTTAAATATTGGCAGATCGCTAGTGGTCAATACGCTATCGGAAATCCTAAGTTAGGGGGACTCTTTTCTTTGGATAATGCCGGACCAGATTTTTGGAAGCTACTGAATTCTGGTAAATACCAAATTATGTGTATCAATGACGGACACAACGTTCAAGATGAGGAACAGGTGATGACAGACTTCGTCAAGGCTATGGACCAACTGCTTCCAGATAAAAGCTCATTTGAGATTTAAACTGAAAAAATAAGTAAGAGAAAGAAAAAATAGATGATTTCGGTAATTGTGCCTGTTTACAATGTGGAGGACTACCTTCATTATGCCATGGAGAGTTTGGAACATCAGACATACAAGGATATGGAGGTCCTCTTGATTGATGACGGATCGAGTGATGGCTCAGGACTCTTGTGTGACCAGTATGCCCAGCAGTATGATTGGGTGAAGAGCTACCACAAGGTCAATGGTGGCTTATCTGATGCTCGCAACTACGGAGTCTTGAAGGCAAAGGGGAACTGGATCACCTTCCTAGATCCGGACGACTATTTGGAACCTTGCGCCTTGGAACTGCTAGCAGAGCTACAAGGTCGTACCCAAGCAGATATGGTTAGTGGTAAAGTGGAGCCAACAGCCCACTATCATCGTTATCAAAATTTTCACTTGAATCAGCTTGATCTAGATCAGGTTAAGGTCTATGATAAGGCGAAGGCTCTGACTGAAATGCTCTACGGAGACCTTGTGACGGTCTCTGCTTGCGGGAAACTCTATCGGAAAGAACTTCTGGAGAAAGCTCCCTTCCCCAAGGGGCGCATCTACGAAGACCTCTATGTAATCAGTGAGCATCTCAACCAAGCCCAATCTGTGGCCTTGTTTCATCTTCCGATTTACCATTATTACCATAGACCGGGTAGCATTACTGCCTCGGCCTTCACGCCTAAACAAAACGAGTTTTATGAAGCAATCGATCATTTAAAAGAGGTTGTGAATGCAACCTATCCTGAGAATTCGGAACTCCAAGCAGCCATTATTTCTCGCTTCTTTACAGGAAGTCTTCTTATCTTTACGATGATTCGTGACGGAGATCCAGCAGAGTTCAAGCGACTTCAGGAGAAGACAAGACCATATGTACCTCTTGTCTTGAAGAATGCTAGAGTTAGTAAGAAACGTAAGATTCTCTATGTCTTGATTAGCAGGTATCCACGCCTCTATTATTACTTTAAAAAGTGGAAAAAAATAAACGACTGAATGAAAAAAGTTCAGAAATTAGAAAAGGAAAATGAAGATGTTAAAGATAGAACGTGATAAATTGCTAGTGACAGCAGTTTTATTTGTGATAATTTCTATAGATATGATAAACACTTCAATGTTAGCACCTGTATTACCTAGTATACCTAATTTTGTTCCTTTCTTTGCAATCATGTTACTAGCTGTGCGTTTTTTATATATTCGTAGCTATTCTTTGAGTTTTTTAATATTTGCACCTACCCTCATTTTAGTTGGAAGTATGGTTTATTATAAGGCAGGAAACTTAAATGGTTTAATGTTTTTGCTGTTGATTGTTTTTCTTTATAAAGCAGATTTAGAGTCGATACTTAAAATTTATACTTGGACGAGTTTATCTTTTATAGTGTTTATTATTTTACTATCGTTAGTCAATGTTATTCCTAATTTACAGTTTGTTCAAACTCGTCCCGTGGGTGTAGTTGTACGTAACTCTTTTGGTTTCATCTATCCAACAGATTTTGCCTCTCATTGTTTCTATCTCTTTACTGCTCTGTCCTATCTTCTAAGAAAGAAGTTTATCTTCCTAAGAACCCTATCAGGTATAGCCTTGGCGGCCTTTATTATTCATTATTGCGATGCTCGTCTAAATGCAGCATCTATCTTGGTAGCGACAGGAATCTTTTTCTACTTTTATTATCGTAACAAGACTGAATGGCGTTTATTTGTCCTACTGCCTTTTTCGGCTGGTATCGCTTCTTCGGTCATGATTTACCTATCTAACAAGTTTAGTTGGTCTCAACCTATATATGTTGCACTGAATAACTTTTTCAGCATGCGATTACATTTAGGGCATGAAGCTTTAAAAAAATATGGTATAGAATTATTTGGTATACGAGGAATCTCATTTACTGGTTACGGAGGAAAGACTGAAACTGTGTTAAACTATGATTATGTTGATTCTTCTTATGTCCAAATGCTATTTACCTATGGTATGATTCCAGTGGTTATCTTGATCTGTTTCTATATTTTTCAATCTTGGAAGCTTTATCGACGTAAAGAGTATTTGTTATTAACCATCTTGTCTTTAGTTGCCTTCAACTGTATGTTTGAGGCCTTCTGGGTTCGTCCATCATACAATATCTTTATGTTCCTTCTCTTTGCTACCATCCCAGTGATGGAATTTGAAGGAGAAAAATCTGAGATGAGGGAAGCTGTGTGAGAGTTTTAAAAAATTATTTGTACAATCTGTCCTATCAGTTACTTGTCATCGTCTTACCTGTGATTACAACTCCCTATATCACCCGAGTTTTCTCTTCGGATGATTTGGGGTCTTACGGATACTATAACTCTATCGTGACTTATTTTATCCTACTAGCGACGCTGGGAGTAGCCAATTATGGGACCAAGGAAATTTCCGGCCATCGTAAGGAAGTCGAAAAGACCTTCTGGGGCATTTACAGTTTACAAGTCCTTTCAACCTGTTTAGCAGTTACGCTTTATATCATTGTCTGCTTGCTTGTACCGTCGATGAACAATCCAATTGCCTATATACTTGGCTTTAGTTTGCTGTCTCGTGGTTTTGATATCTCTTGGCTCTTTCAAGGGTTAGAAGATTTCAAAAAAATCACTGCTCGTAACACAATGGTCAAACTTCTAGGTGTTGTATCGATATTCCTATTTGTTAAGAAACCATCTGACTTGTACTTGTATATCATCCTCTTGGTTGCCTATGATCTACTAGGTCAGTTGAGTATGTGGCTTCCTGCTCGGGAGCACATTCGCAAGCCGCATCTGGATATAGCCTATGCCAAAGAGCATATCAAACCAGTCATTCTCTTGTTTCTGCCACAGATTGCCATTTCGCTCTACATCACGCTAGATCGCACTATGTTAGGTGCCTTGTCTTCGACCAAGGATGTCGGGATCTATGATCAAGCCTTGAAATTATTGAATATTTTGTTGACCTTGGTAACTTCGCTAGGTAGTGTCATGTTGCCTCGGGTCTCTAATCTTCTCTCATCAGGCAATCAAAAGGCGGTTAACAAGTTACATGAAATGTCTTTCTTAGTGTATAACTTGGTTATCTTCCCGATGATTGCGGGGATTTTGATTGTTAACAAAGATTTTGTTAATTTTTTCCTGGGGCAAGACTTCCAAGATGCTCGCTATGCGATTGCCATCATGGCCTTTAGAATGTTCTTTATTGGCTGGACCAATATAATGGGAATTCAAATCTTGATTCCTCACAATAAGAATCCTGAATTTATGCTGTCAACAACTATTCCAGCTATTTTCAGTGTAGGCTTGAATCTCCTCTTAATCCCGCCTCTGGGCTATATTGGGGCGTCGATCGTATCTGTTGCGACTGAAGGTTTGGTCTGGCTCATCCAACTCTACTTTACACGTTCGTATCTAAAAGAGATCAAGATTCTACCATCCATGCTCAAAATACTTCTAGCAGCACTCCTGATGTACGGCGCCTTGTATTCTGTACAAGCTTTCATGCACTTCTCGTCTGTTGTGAATGTCTTGATCTATTCTCTGCTTGGCTTCCTAGTCTACGGTGGCTTGATTTTGGTCTTACGTGTCTTGGATTTTCAAGAACTAAAAAGTGTTTTAAAGAAATAAGGAGATTTTATGTACGATTATTTGATTGTCGGTGCTGGCTTGTCAGGTGCAATCTTTGCCTACGAAGCTAACAAACGTGGCAAGAAGGTGAAGGTGATTGATAAACGTGACCACATCGGTGGAAATATTTATTGCCAATCTGTTGAAGGAATCAATGTCCACAAGTATGGGGCTCATATCTTCCATACATCTAATAAAAAGGTCTGGGATTATGTCAATCAGTTTGCGGAGTTTAACAATTACATCAATTCTCCTATTGCCAACTATCAAGGACATCTTTACAATCTGCCTTTCAACATGAATACTTTCTATGCTTTGTGGGGGACAAAGACACCCCAAGAAGTCAAGGACAAGATTGCTGAGCAGACGACACACATGCAAGATATTGAGCCTAAAAACTTAGAGGAACAAGCAATTAAGTTGATTGGTACGGATGTCTATGAAAAGCTCATCAAGGGCTATACCGAAAAGCAATGGGGACGTTCCGCTACTGAACTTCCACCCTTTATCATCAAGCGTTTGCCAGTTCGATTGACCTATGATAACAATTATTTCAACGACCGTTACCAAGGAATTCCAATTGGTGGTTACAATGTCATCATCGAAAAGTTGTTGGAAGGAATCGAAGTAGAGCTCAATACAGATTTCTTTGCAGATCGGGAGAACTTGGAGGCTTCAGCAACTAAGATTGTCTTCACAGGGATGATTGATCAGTTCTTTGACTATAAGTTTGGTGAACTAGAGTATCGTAGTCTCCGTTTTGAGCATGAGATTTTGGATCAAGAAAATTATCAAGGAAATGCTGTAGTCAACTATACTGAACGTGATATTCCTTATACGCGTATCATCGAACACAAACATTTTGAGTTTGGAACTCAGGACAAGACGGTTATTACTCGAGAATATCCAGCAGATTGGAAAAGAGGAGATGAACCTTACTATCCAATCAATGATGCCAAAAACAATGCAATTTATGAGCAGTATCTAGCAGAAGCTGAGAAAAATGGGCGCGTTATTTTCTGTGGGCGCTTGGCAGATTATAAATACTATGATATGCACGTGACTGTTGAACGTGCATTGGATGTGGTAGAAGAAGAACTAGGGAGTATCTAAGAACATCACGGATAAAGAGGAGAAAAGGTGAAATATTATCTGAAGGATTCATTTCTGCATAATGCACACGAAAAGAATGCAGGGAGTAAGGCACGAAATGACGTGGAAACTATTCTAATCTCAGAGAGTTATGAGGGGTTGGAGCTCAAGGTTGAGAATTGGTATAAGATGAATTTCTTTAAAGCTCAACAACACAAATATCGTGCGACCAAGTCTGTGTTTGATCAGTTGGGAGCTGGAGATGAATTGGTGATTCAGTTCCCTATTATCCACCATACATTTTTCATCTCACAACTCATCAAGCAGGCGCAAAAAAGAGGAGCAAAATTCTATCTTTTGATCCATGATATTGAAACCTTGCGTCATGCAGCAGGTTCGGAAGTGAAATTCCGTCATAAAGTGCGCAATTACTTCCAAGAAAAGAAAGCTTTGATGTCAGTGGATGGCATTATCGTTCATAACGATATCATGAAGAAAGTTCTGGTAGGTCAAGGAGTGCCAGCAGATAAAATGGTTAGCTTGGAAATTTTTGACTATCTGATTCCAAACTTTGCTGAAAAACCAAATCTCCAAAAAGACCAGCCTATTATTGTAGCTGGAAATTTGAACCCTGCAAAGTCAGGTTATCTTTATAACTTGCCAGACCAGCCCGCCTATAACTTGTATGGGGTGGGCTACGATGAAAGTCGTGCATTGAAAAACACTAGCTACTTTGGTTCCTTTATGCCAGATGACCTCCCAGCTGCTCTTGAAGGTAGTTTTGGTTTGGTCTGGGACGGAGACAGCTCAGAAACCTGCCAAGGTTCTTACGGAAACTATCTACGCTTTAACAACTCGCACAAGGCCTCTCTCTACTTAGCTTCAGGTTTTCCCCTAATAGTCTGGAAAGAGTCGGCTCTCGCACATTTTGTTCTGGATAAACAGTGTGGTCTAGCAGTTGATTCTCTACACGACCTCCAAAAAGTACTAGATGATTTGACACTTCAAGACTACAAGGAATTTTCAGAACAAGCTAGGAAAGTTGGAGCTGCTCTTCGAGACGGAGCCTATTTAAAAGCTGCCTTATCCAAATTGAAGTAAATTCCTTAGGGAATTTGGGACAAAATGAAATATAATATAGGATAGGTAATTAGCCAGAAAGGAAGCCTATTATGAAAGGTATTATTCTTGCAGGTGGTTCGGGAACGCGCCTGTACCCACTTACTCGGGCCGCGTCAAAACAGCTGATGCCGGTTTATGATAAACCCATGATTTACTATCCATTGTCAACCCTGATGTTGGCAGGGATTAAGGACATTTTGATCATCTCAACACCACAGGATTTACCCCGTTTTAAGGACCTGCTCTTGGATGGTTCCGAATTTGGGATCAAGCTTTCCTATGCGGAACAGCCTAGTCCCGACGGACTTGCTCAGGCTTTTCTTATTGGTGAAGAATTTATCGGCGACGATAGTGTTGCTTTGATCTTGGGCGATAATATCTATCATGGGCCTGGTTTGAGCAAAATGCTTCAAAAGGCAGCCAAGAAAGAGAAGGGTGCGACTGTTTTTGGCTACCAAGTGAAGGATCCAGAGCGTTTTGGTGTGGTCGAGTTTGATACAGACATGAATGCTATTTCCATAGAAGAAAAACCGGAGAATCCTCGCTCTAACTATGCAGTGACAGGTCTTTATTTCTATGACAATGATGTTGTGGAGATTGCCAAACAGATAAAACCGAGTGCTCGTGGAGAGTTGGAAATCACAGATGTTAACAATGCTTATTTGAAGCGTGGGGATTTGTCAGTTGAAGTTATGGGACGTGGTTTTGCCTGGCTGGATACTGGGACACATGAGAGCCTGTTAGAGGCCTCCCAATATATCGAAACGGTTCAAAGGATGCAAAATGTTCAGGTTGCCAATCTGGAAGAAATTGCCTACCGAATGGGTTATATCAGCCGCGAAGATGTGCTGAAGTTGGCGCAACCTCTCAAGAAGAATGAATACGGGCAATACTTGCTCCGTTTGATTGGAGAAATCTAGATGACAGATAATTTTTTTGGCAAAACACTTGCAGTGCACAAGATTGATGCCATTCCAGGTTTGTTAGAGTTCGACATTCCGGTTCATGGTGACAATCGTGGCTGGTTTAAGGAAAATTTTCAGAAAGAAAAGATGCTACCGCTTGGTTTTCCTGAAAGCTTCTTTGCTGAAGGAAAACTGCAAAACAATGTCAGCTTTTCTCGCAAAAATGTTCTTCGAGGTCTCCATGCTGAACCTTGGGACAAGTATATCTCAGTAGCAGATGGTGGCAAGGTTCTGGGTTCTTGGGTTGACCTACGTGAAGGTGAGACTTTTGGAAATGTTTATCAGACCGAGATTGATGCAAGTAAGGGAATCTTTGTCCCTCGTGGCGTAGCCAATGGCTTCCAAGTCCTCTCGGATACAGTTTCTTATAGCTATCTGGTCAATGACTACTGGGCACTTGAACTCAAGCCTAAATATGCCTTTGTCAACTATGCAGATCCAGCCTTGGGCATCCAGTGGGAAAACCTAGCAGAAGCAGAAGTTTCGGAAGCAGATAAACATCATCCACTGCTTAAGGATGTCAAACCACTAAGAAAAGAAGATTTGTAAAAAGGTTAAGGAATAAAAATGACTGAATACGAAAATATCATCGTGACGGGTGGAGCAGGATTTATCGGTTCTAACTTTGTTCATTATGTTTATAATAACTTTCCAGATGTTCATGTGACAGTGCTGGACAAGCTGACTTATGCGGGTAATCGTGCCAATATTGAAGAAATTATAGGTGATCGTGTTGAGTTGGTTGTTGGAGATATTGCTGATGCAGTCTTGGTAGATAAATTAGCTGCTCAAGCAGATGCTATCGTTCACTATGCGGCAGAAAGCCACAATGACAA
>ENA-OWND01001989-OWND01001989.1-metagenome-genome-assembly--contig:-NODE-1989-length-11524-cov-7.175168_pt1 | contig 11524 bp, 8 predicted proteins | sample MGYA00245342_ERZ651119 | MGnify/ENA primary metagenome ERZ651119 (study PRJEB26857, sample SAMEA4031756) | metagenome | biome: human; feature: oral; material: saliva | place: Philippines | collected 2014...
TAGGGGGAAGTAGCCCAATGCCCACACGATGATAGATGCAACGAGAATGATTCCTCCCATCTTCTTCAGGTATTGCTTTCCTTTCTCCCACGTATGGCGGCCGATTGCCTTCCACGTTGGGAAGCGATAGGGTGGCAGTTCCATTACGAAAGGTGTGTCTTCGCCCTTCACAATGGTTTTTGAAAAGAGGCGTGCCAGCAGCACTGCCATCGCAATACCAATGAGATAGAGCGACATCATAACCGCCGAGCGGTATCTGGCGGCGAAGAACGAGCCTGTCATCATTATATAAATAGGTAGTCGTGCCGAACAACTCATCATCGGAAGCACCAGCATCGTAACCAGTCGGCTGCGTCTGCTCTCGATGGTTCTTGTTGCCATAACCGCAGGAACGTTGCAACCGAAACCCATAATGAGCGGAATGAACGACTTGCCGTGCAGCCCCATCTTGTGCATGAGCCTGTCCATGATGAAGGCAGCGCGCGCCATGTAGCCGCAATCCTCCATATAGGAAATGAAAAAGTACAGTATCAGGATTTGCGGGAGGAAGACAATGACGGCTCCAACGCCCGCAATGGCACCGTCTACTATCATTGCTTTCACCGGTCCGTCGGGTAAAAGCCCGCTTACAGCGTCAGACAGCCACGCCACACCTGCATCTATCCAGTCCATTGGATATTGTCCGAGCGTGAAAGTAGCCGTAAACATAATGAAAAGGAAGAGGAAAAAGAGCGGAAAACCGAGATACTTGTGTGTCAAAACGTTGTCTACAGTGTGCGTTATGCTGTAGGCGTCTTTGCCTTTGCCCGTCGTGTACTTGGCTTCCTGCAATGCTCCGTGTATGAAACCGTACTTAGCGTCCATTATAGCCGTCTCGCTATCTTCTCCAGTCTCTTCTTTCACACGCTTGGCGGTTTCGTCTCGGTGTGCCATAATCTTCTTTGCATCGGGGAAAGTAGCCACGAGCTTCTCGGTTTCCGAGTCGTTTTCAAGTAGTTTTATTGCCAAATAGCGGGTAGAATACTTCTGTCTGATGTCGAGTTCGTGCTTCAGATGCTCTTGAATCTCGGCGATACCGTTCTCCAATTCGTGTCCGTGGTTGATGTGAATATGTCGGTACAACGGCTTGTCGCCTTCCTTTCCCTCATAGTTTTGTATCACTGTGCGGAACAAATCCTCCACGCCCCTGCCCGATTTGAATACCGTAGGCACCATCGGAACACCGAAAAGGGTGCTCAGTTGCTTGAAGTCGATGTGGTCGCCGCGGTTCTCTACCTCGTCGTACATGTTTAATGCACACACCATAGGCACTTGCATGTCAATGAGTTGCGTTGTTAGGTAAAGGTTTCGCTCAAGGTTCGAAGTGTCTATAACGTTGATAACGATGTCGGGTGTCTTCTCTACGATTTGCTTGCGCACGTAGAGTTCCTCCGGACTATACGCCGAAAGGCTGTACGTGCCGGGCAGGTCTACCAATTCAAAGTGGTAGCCCAGCATGTCGGTGTAGCCATACTTGGCATCGACGGTAACGCCCGAGTAGTTTCCAACCCGTTCGTGTGCCCCTGAAGCAAAGTTGAACAGCGATGTCTTTCCACAGTTCGGATTGCCCACCAACGCCACGTTAATGGTGCGTCGCTGTCGGTTTGCCGCTGCCACAGTCTCGTCTGGCGTCAGCGCAGGTTCGTAAGGGTCGGCTTGGTCTACCTCTATGGCAGGGTTGTATTGTGTGTTTCCTTTTCTCGTATGGGGTTCAGCGTCCACCGCCATTACTTCTATCAGGTCGGCTTCGCTGTGCCGCAGGCTCACTTCGTAGCCCATAATGCGATATTTCACAGGGTCTTGCAACGGCGCATTGAGCAGTACTTTCACCTCTTTGCCGTTGATAAAGCCCATTTCTATAATTCGTTTTCTGAAGCCGCCGTGTCCCGAAACCTTCACGATAATACCAGTTTCGCCCGTCTTCAGTTCTGATAACTTCATATTCTTGTTCTTTTATGCAAAAGTACAAAGAATTCGTTGGAAGGATAACACCGCCCTCTTAAAAGTTTGCGAAAATACCTAATAATGGGGATAGGTTGCAGACTTGTTTCACCATACCCTGACTATTTCATAGTAAAACGCACTAAATTATTGCGATTTGGTATAACCGCATTGTTGTTTTTTCTGTACCTTTGCACTCGAATAATGATGTTATGATGCTTTGCAAACTCGGAAAATCGGATTTGCAAAGAACGATTTAACAGAGAATAAAAACAAGAAAAACAAAATGAAAATTACAGAACAACGCAGCAGTATGCTTCACGGAGTGCTCTTGATGGCACTCTTTGCGTGTGCTGCTTTCTATCTCGGCGATATGCGTTTCGCCAAAGCCTTGTCGTTTTCGCCGATGATTGTCGGCATCATTCTTGGTATGCTCTATGCCAACAGCCTGCGCAACAACTTGCCTGAAACGTGGACGCCAGGCATCGTATTTTGCTCGAAACGCATTCTGCGCTTCGGTATCATTCTCTATGGCTTCAAACTCACCTTCCAAGACATTACTGCCGTTGGTCTGCCAGCAATTATCATAGACGCCATTGTCGTTACTGCCACCATTCTGATTGGACTTTTCGTGGGCAGACTGCTGAAGATGGACCGCAGCATAGCCTTGCTTACGGCTTGCGGTAGTGCCATCTGCGGTGCTGCAGCCGTGATGGGTGTGGACGGCGCAATACGTCCGAAGCCCTACAAAACTGCTGTGGCTGTGGCAACGGTGGTTATCTTCGGCACGCTCTCCATGTTCCTTTATCCAGTGCTTTATCGTGCTGGCGTGTTCGATTTGCCCGCTCAGCAGATGGGCATTTTCTCAGGTTCCACCATTCACGAAGTAGCCCATGTCGTGGGAGCGGGCAACGCTATGGGAGCCGCTATCAGCGACAATGCCATTATCGTGAAGATGATTCGTGTAATGATGCTTGTTCCCGTGCTGCTCGTCATCGCCTTTTTCGTGGCGAAAGACGTTGCGAAACGTGAGGGCACAGAGGGGCAGAAGAACAAGATACAGGTGCCTTGGTTCGCCATAATGTTCCTGCTCGTTATTTGTTTCAACAGTTTCAACCTGCTGCCTGAAGAGGTTGTGAAAGGCATTGTTACGTTAGACACCTTCTTGCTGACGATGGCAATGACGGCACTCGGTGCGGAAACGAGTATCGACAAGTTCAAGAAGGCAGGCTTCAAGCCCTTCCTGCTGGCAGCCATTATTTACTGTTGGCTCATCGGTGGCGGCTACTGCTTGGCACGTTTCGTTGTTCCGATGCTGATGTAAAAGCAGTGCAAGCGCAGCAGAAGTTTTGTTCAAAGCGGCAAGTAGCTTCGCCTGCACACCTTATTATATATGTGGGAAGCGAGCGAAAATAGTGTAAATATTTTTCGCAAGCGTATTTGTTGCGTAACTTGCTTACTATCAACGCATTGTAAAACCTATTGTTTTGCGTTCTAAAAGCGTAGGTTTTGCACGGTAAAAGCGGCTGTTTTGCGTTGCAAAAGAGCTGCTTTCGCAATGCCAAAACGAAATTGCCGTTTTTCTTCAGAATTATCTTTACAAGGTTAAGGGTGTTTTTCAGGGTTTCTACTAGAATTTCTAGGGAATCTAGAAGAAATAGAAATCCTATGCAAGCCTGCCTTCCTTTCGCTGCCAAAGGTGCAACACCCCACGCCTTACACATAGCCACCACCAACCTTATACATAAAAAGAAGGCGCACTCCACGAATGGAGTGCGCCTTGTTTGCTGATGTTTGACAGTTTTAATCAGTACGATTATAAGTTGCCACTGTTGGCTTTTTCAATCATTTTCTTCGATGCGTACATATAAACCTCTACGCGGCGGTTAGCCTGGCTTACACGCTTGTTTTCGATTGGGTTAGAACTTCCAAGACCTTCGACAGTGCGAATTTGACTTGAAGATACACCCTGACCACGCAAGTAGGTAGATACCGACTTGGCACGACGCTCTGACAACGGAATGTTGATGTCGTCGTTGCCCGATGCATCGGTATATCCTTGAATGGCAACGTCGCAGTCGTTGTTCTGCTTCAATACGCCTGCAAACTTCGTAAGGTCGTTTTTGGCAGATGCGTTGAGGGTTGAGCTGTTGGTTGCAAAGAGGATACCAGAGTCGAATGTAACCTTTACGCAGTCGAGACCGTTAGCGTCTTTCGCTGTTTCAACCTTGGCATTGTCTACCTGTGCTTGGGTTTGCTGCTTCACCTTGTCCATGTGGCGACCGATGAGCGCACCTGTTCCAGCACCTACTGCTGCACCTACCGCAGCACCAATCATAGTGCCTTTGGTATTCTTACCGATGATGTTGCCCACGATACCGCCGAGTACGGCACCTGCGCCAGCACCTCCAGCACTGTAAGTTCCCTGATTTGTTGCACAACTTGCTACGAGAGTAGCTACACAAAGTCCAGCTGCTATTGTCTTTAAATTCTTCATAATGTGTGTAATTTTAAACTTTTTATCTTATATATGTTATGTGTCGGCGAACTCGCTTGTTAATGTTTATCCTGCATAAGCTGTGTGAGTGTTGTTCGTTTTTTGCAGAACAAAGATACAACTATTTCTGTTTTCATACGTCGTTTGCCAACATTTTTTTGTAATTTTGCACAAAATTACGCTTATTGCACTAACAAAGCAAAGGGAATTTCCTATTTTGTCAGGGAATTTACCTATAATGATGAATAAGAAGAAAAATAGATATAGATTATGGCAAAAGAACTCAAAGAACTCACCAAGCGTGCCGAAAACTATTCGCAATGGTACAACGACTTGGTAGTAAAAGCAGATTTGGCAGAGCAATCGCCTGTTCGCGGCTGTATGGTAATTAAGCCTTACGGTTTCGCTATATGGGAGAAAATGCAAGCCCAGTTAGACAAAATGTTTAAAGAAACAGGTGCGCAGAATGCTTATTTCCCCCTTCTTATCCCGAAAAGCTTCCTTTCTCGCGAGGCTGAACACGTAGAAGGATTTGCCAAAGAGTGTGCCGTGGTTACCCACTATCGCCTCCGTGCCAACGAGAAAGAGGGTGGAGTAGAGGTAGACCCTGCTGCAAAGCTCGAAGAAGAACTCATCATTCGCCCAACCAGCGAGACCATTATATGGAACACATATAAGAATTGGATTCACTCTTACCGCGACCTGCCGTTGATGTGCAACCAGTGGTGCAACGTTATGCGATGGGAAATGCGCACCCGTCCCTTCCTCCGTACATCGGAATTCCTATGGCAAGAGGGGCACACGGCGCACGCTACACGCGAAGAAGCCGTAGACGAAGCAAAGAAGATGCTGAAGGTTTATGCCGACTTTGCCGAACAATGGCTCGCCATTCCTGTAGTTCAGGGCGTAAAGAGCGAGACAGAACGCTTTGCAGGAGCATTGGACACCTACACCATCGAGGCGATGATGCAGGACGGAAAGGCACTTCAGAGCGGTACGTCGCACTTCCTCGGACAGAACTTTGCCAAGTCGTTCGACGTTACTTTCCTCAATAAGGAGAACAAGCCCGAATACGTTTGGGCAACATCGTGGGGTGTAAGCACACGCCTTGTGGGTGCGCTTATTATGACACACTCCGACGACAACGGACTCGTGCTGCCTCCAAAGATTGCTCCGCTGCAGGTTGTCATTGTGCCAATCTTCAAGGGCGACGAGCAGTTGGCAGCCCTTACGGCGAAGCTGCAGCCCGTTATCGACGAGCTTAGACAGCTCGGCATCAGCGTAAAGTTCGACGATTCCGACAACAAACGCCCAGGATTCAAGTTCGCCGAGTACGAACTCAAGGGCGTACCTGTACGTTTGGCAATGGGCGGACGCGACTTGGAGAACAACACCATAGAGATAATGCGTCGCGATACTTTGGAAAAAGAAAACGTTTCGTTCGATGGCATTGTTGAACGCATAAAGAATTTGCTCGACGATATTCAAGCCAACATCTTCAAGAAGGCATTGGATTTCCGCAACGCAAACATTCACGAGTGCGACAACTACGAAGAATTTAAGGAGAAAGTGAAGGACGGCGGTTTCTTCCTCTGCCATTGGGACGGCACGACGGAGACCGAAGAGAAGATTAAAGAAGACACGCAAGCCACCATTCGTTGCGTTCCGTTTATGTTTGAACAGACCGAAGGCGTGGATATGGTGAGCGGAAAACCCGCAAAGCACCGTGTTCTCATAGCTCGTTCATACTAATTCCTACCCTTATAAACAGCAAAGCCACGCACCGAACAGTGCGTGGCTTTTGTTTTCTATATGGGCGAAAAACAGGCAATAAAGGTGTAAATATTTTTCGCAAGCATATCTATTGTGTAACTGTCTTGCTATCAATGCTTTGCGAAACCTATTGTTTGGCGTTGCAAAAGCGTAGGTTTTGCAAGGTAAAAGTGGCTCTTTTGCCGTCCAAAAGAGCCGCTTTTGCAATGCCAAATCGAAATTGTGGTTTTCTCTACGAATTATTTTTACAAAGCCAAGACAGTTTTTTAGGTTTTATCCTAGTTATTCTAGAGAATCTAGGAGAACTAGATTTTCTAGACGATAACGCTTTCTCTTCGCTGCCAAGCGCACAACAAATCACGCTCTGCCCTGCCTTTTCGTACGGTTTCGGGTTATCATCGTGCCGAAGATATAAAGCTCGGCGTAGTCTTCCCACGTGTTTATGAACCTTACGGCAATGGTGGTGGCGAAGGCTGTAAGCCCTGTCAGTACCCAGTAAGTGGTGGAAAGGGTAGAGGGGTCGCCCATTTTCACCGTATCGCTGTCCAGCCAATACATATAAAGGAGTAACAACAGCGGTGCGCCCACTACAAGTATGGTGCACAATTGTACAATCGAAGATAGGCAGAAGAAGTAGACGTAGTAGCCCAGATTTTTCTTAATCAGTTTCTTTCCCCTTTGTGCTGTTTCCATTTCGCCTGCCAAACTGCGCACCTTTACGGCTACACTGTTCATCGAAAACGTTAATAATAAGATGTAGAGCCAATTAGGCGCACCCATTAAAGCAGAAATGATAAACGCTGTAAACATAACCGCACTGAGAAGAATGCGCCAACGTGTGCGACCGAAAGTTTCGCCCAAATGTTGTTGCCAATGCTTGTAGCCCAAGGCAATACAACTTTTCACACTGCGTTCTTTAATCAAGTCTTCCATATCTTTATCGTTTTTAGCCCCTTATGCTTCGGTTGTTACGCCTTTTTCTGCTCTCTTCGCTTAAACTCCGAGCACACTACGGCTGTTGCAATGGCAACGTTCAGCGATTCGGCACGTGTTGTTCCGACCGAGAAGTTGGGTATCAGCAGTTTCCTGTTCACCCGTTGGCGTATGGCTGCCGATATGCCGTTTCCCTCGTTTCCCATTACGATGAGGCCGTCTGCGGAGAGCTTTTCTTCGTAAATATCTTCGCCGTCGAGCAGTGTTCCATAGATAGGGTAGTCCGTTGGCAACGAGTTGATTAACTCGTTTAGGTTCAAGTAATACATCTTTACCCTTGCAATGCTGCCCATAGTGGCTTGCACCACCTTCGGATTCCAGCAGTCTGCCGTGTCCATCGAGCAGAAAATGCGCTCAATACCAAACCAGTCAGCCACACGGATAATCGTTCCGAGGTTGCCAGGGTCTTGCACGCCGTCGAGCGCAAGTGCCAGTTCGTTTTCGCCAAGGAGCACCTTGTGTTCTGCACCGACTGCCGTTTCGCACTCGCCAGCCTTTGTTTTCGTCTGCTCAGGAAGTTTGAATATGCCGAGCTTTCCTTGTGGGTGTTGCAGGAACGACACCTTTTTAATGTCCTCTTCCTCCTCGAAAAGTTCCATCAACTCGAACCCCGCAGCAAGCAAATCGCCCACCACCTTAGGTCCTTCAGCCACAAAGAGCCTCTGTTTTTCTCTTCCTTTCTTCGTTTCGAGAGCCCGAACGAGTTTTATTTTATTCTTTGAAATCACCCTACAAAAATACAAAAAACTATCTGTTTGCGCTCTTTTACTCCCAACTTTTTAGTATCTTTGCCCCAAAATTAGTGGTATTAATGTTTAGGATAAAAGGTTTCCATACATATTTTCTACTGTTTTTTGCCACTTTAGCATTGCTTCTGTCGTCGTGTTCGACCGATAAGTTTGTGGCAGACGGTAGCTATTTGCTCGACAAAGTGGAGTTGTGCTCCGACGAAGCCGACTTTAATGCGACGCAGTTGGCGCAGTATGTGCGACAGAAAGAGAACTCACGGTGGTTCTCGTTCTTTAAAATACCGCTCGGAACCTACTCTTTGGCAGGGCGAGATACTACCAAGTGGATAAACAGAACGTTGCAACGCATCGGCGAAAAGCCCGTTTACTATGACACATTGCAGGCTCGTCTGTCGTGCGAAGACCTTCGTGTGGCAATGAACAATATGGGTTATATGAACGCACGTGTAGTTTTCAACACGAAAGTGAGGGGCAAAAAGCTGAAAGCCATATATACGCTGCTTCCGGGTAAGCCGTTTATGATAGACCGTTTCAGCTACGACATTCAGGATTCGATAATTGCCGACATTCTTAAACCTAACCTTTCGCAAGGCTTTGATGCCACCCACCCACGCCAATTCACCGTTTTGGCACTCGATAACGAGCGCAAACGCATCACGAAAATACTGAACGACCAAGGCTATTACCGCTTCAACAAAGACTATATATACTATACTGCCGACACCGTGCGCGGTTATCGTGCGGTAGACGTTACGCTCCACCTTACGAAATATCAACCATCGTCTGCGTCGGAGCCTGCCTTGCACCCTCGTTATATTGTCGGAAGGGTGAACGTGCTGCCCGGCGACTCGACAGGATTACATATCCGCCGTGAGATTATAGCCGACAACACGCTCATAGAACCTGGAAAATACTTCTCGGCAACCGACCTTCAGACCACCTATAATAACTTGGCTCGCTTGGGAGCAATACGCTATACCGACATCGAATTTAAGGAAATGCAGCGTATAGACTCCATTATTGTGGGCAAAATGTTAGGCTATCAGCAGTCGGAGAAGCGATATTTAGAGGCTAACATTAAACTTTCGAGCAACAAGCCCAACACGATTTCGTTCCAACCTGAAGGCACCAACACCGCAGGCGACCTTGGTGCGGCTGCCGTTCTTACCTATCAGAACCGCAATCTCTTCCACGGAAGCGAGCTGTTCAGTATAGAGTTGCGTGCCGCTTTCGAGGCTATAAAGGGATTGGAAGGCTACAACAACCACAATTACGAGGAGTATGGAGTGCAAGCCCGCCTACAATTCCCACGCTTTCTTTCGCCTTTCTCTACACGGGAGTTCCGCCGTCGCAGCAACGCCGTGTCCGAATTGTCGGTCAGTTGGGACTTGCAAGACCGCCCAGAGTTTCACCGTCGTGTCTTCTCGGCAGCGTGGAAGTACAATTGGAGCAACGCCCGCCGCCACCTGCGCTACGAGTTGGAAGTGCCTGACCTAAGCTATGTTTATATGCCGTGGATTAGCGAACGTTTCAAGAAAGACTATCTCGACAACGTAAACAACCGAAACGCCATACTGCGCTACAACTATGAAGACCTCTTCATTATGCGTGCAGGCTTTAGTCTAAGCTATAATCGCAACGACGATGTAGCCATCAGGGCAAAGGTAGAGTCGGCAGGAAACCTCCTTTCGATTGCCGACAACCTGTCGAACTTCAAGAAGAACGAGCAAGGACAGTCGAAAATATTCAACATTGCCTATGCGCAGTACCTTAAATTCGACTTCGCTTTCACACGTATATTGCGTTTCGACCCCCGCAACTCGCTTGCACTGCACGCCGATTTCGGCATTGCCTATCCTTACGGAAACAGCAAGGTGCTGCCTTTCGAGAAGCGTTACATTGCAGGAGGACCTAACTCGGTGCGTGGTTGGAGTGTCAGAGAGTTGGGACCGGGTGGCTTTCGTGGAACCGATGGGCGCATCGACTTCATCAATCAGACAGGTGATTTGAAGTTGAATCTGAACGCTGAGTACCGCACCCGTTTGTTCTGGAAATTCGACGGAGCGGCTTTCATCGATGCAGGCAACATCTGGACACTGCGCGAATATGCCGAACAGCCTGACGGACAGTTCCGTTTCGATAAGTTCTGGCAGCAAATTGCAGCGGCTTATGGATTGGGTTTGCGCCTTAACTTCGACTATTTCATACTGCGTTTCGATGCCGGTATGAAAGCCATAAACCCTGCATACACTTCGTTGAAAGAGCATTTCCCACTCTTCCACCCACGTTTTGGACGCGATTTCACCTTCCACTTTGCTGTCGGATTGCCTTTCTAAGAATACCGAAGTACACTTGAGCGTTCAGCGAAGCGAAAAAACAAGAATGTCAGAGAAAGTCGAAGCCCCAACGCTTTGTGTTGTTAAATAGTTTTATTACTTTTGCAGCAAATTAGAAAATAATGCTTAAATTCATATCTTTTGGCAGTGGCAGCAGTGGCAATGCCTACTTTCTTTACACCGAAACCGACGGAATCTTTATTGATTGCGGTATTGGCCTTCGGACGATAAAGAAGTATATGCACAGCTATGGGCTACACCTGTCGATGATTCACAATATACTTATTACGCACGACCATGCCGACCACGTGAAATCGGTGGGCTCTATGAGCGACAACCAAGCCATTCCTGTGTATGCAACCAAGAAGGTTCACGAGGGTATTGTAAACAACTGGTGTGTCAGAAAGAAGGTTGTTGCCGAGCAAGTGCGATACGTGGAGAAGGGCAGAACCGAGCAAATAGGCGAGTTTACCGTAACTCCGTTCGAGGTTCCGCACGACAGTACCGACTGTGTAGGCTACTGCATAGAATGCCAAGGGCTGACTTTTACGCTCGTAACCGACTGCGGACACATAACAGACGAAATCCGTACGTTCGTGTCGCGGGCGAATTACTTGGTCATTGAGGCGAACCACGAACCCGAAAAGCTTGCTGCAGGTCCCTATCCGCAGTATCTGAAGACCCGCATAACGAGCAAAACAGGGCACTTGAGCAATGCTGAGTGTGCCCAAACCATCGTTGAGAATGCCACATTGGGGTTGCGCCACGTTTGGCTTTGCCATCTAAGCGACGAAAACAACCACCCTGAACTGGCGCGAAAGGCTGTAACGAGCGAGATGGCAAGCCACGGATTGGTAGCCGATGTAGACTTTATGGTGGAGGTGTTGCGGCGGAAAACGCCCAGCGGAATATACGAATTGAAATAAGAAACATATATGTAGGTATTGGTAAAGCCCCTTGCAACACACGTGGTTGAAGGGGCTTTTATAATGTGTAATGCCGATGGGGGCGTTGCTTGGTGCGCTTTTGATAATGGAAAAGCAGCTGGGTTCGTTTATAAAAGCTAGATATTCTAGAATCCCTAGAAATTCTAGTATAGAACTTGAAAACCGCTTTAATTTTGTAAAGATAATTCGTAGGGAAAACGGTAATTTCGATTTGGCATTGCGAAAGCGGCTGTTTTGCGATGCAAAACC
>ENA-OWND01001995-OWND01001995.1-metagenome-genome-assembly--contig:-NODE-1995-length-11487-cov-8.062281_pt1 | contig 11487 bp, 17 predicted proteins | sample MGYA00245342_ERZ651119 | MGnify/ENA primary metagenome ERZ651119 (study PRJEB26857, sample SAMEA4031756) | metagenome | biome: human; feature: oral; material: saliva | place: Philippines | collected 2014...
GTTTTAGTGTTGTTGTATTGTTGTTGTTCTCATTGTTTTTTGTTGTTTAAATGTTGTATTAAGTAGTAGAATAGAGTTAACGTTGTATTCATGTTGTATCTATATTGTATGCAAAAGGAAACTGATATGGATGATTTGGATGACTTCATCAAAGAGCATGGCCATGAGCCAAAACGAGTGAACCGATCGGTTTTAGAGCCGTATCGGGACGAACTTTTGAAAATGCGGAAAATGGGATTTACTGAGAAAGTAATGCTGCAATTTTTGAAAGAAAAAAAGAATCTAGCCATCAGCCAACAGGCTTTAAACCGATTCATCCGCTCACGTTTGAACAAACAGGAAGCGGATAAAAAGGAAGCTGAAAAGCCCGTCCCTGCCATCAAACAGGCGGTAAGAGAAAACCAGCCAGCTAATCCTGCCCACACCGTCAAACAGGAAGCGAACAAAAAAGACGTTGAAAAAACCGCGCCTGCACCAAAACCCCAAAAAAAGAAATTCCAATGGCCGCCGGAAGACGTAAGTAGCAAAAACTTGTATTAAAAAGGCCGTCTGAAACTGTTCAGACGGCCTTTCTGCCCATTTGCAACAGGGCTGTAACTCAACTTCTTTCTGCTTGTGCAATGGATTCCGCCAAACGCTCGTCCTTCCTACACTTAAGCTCCTTATCTACAAAGGCCATTGCCTCGTTATGCGGCATTGTCGGGGCGGGATCGGTAATAGATTTTTCAACTTTCGTACGAAACCAAACATCATAGCTTTCGGCTTCGGCATCACATCCACAAAATCCGTGCATAACTCCTATTTCTCCCCAAGCGGCCATATCCCCGTCAAACCCTATCTTCCCCTGCTTAAAAAATAATCACATCAAAACACATCTGCGCGGCCGCGCAATGTCTTTAATCTCTGTCGTTATCTATATATAGAGTAACTGCACATTCCGTGCAAAGTACATTGCCCGTTTTGCACAAAGTACATTGTACGTTTTGTACAAAGATATGATTTTAAAAGACAAAATTTACGCGCTGATTCGGGCGGATTTCTATCCCTATCGGATATTTTTCCGCTTTTCAGACGGCCTTTCAGCCGCCACTACATCCCGCGGGCGCAAAAAAGCGGCCTTGGGGTCGGATTTCGCCCCAAAGGCCGTCTGAAAGCCGTTTTTGCCCCGTTTTAGGGCAAAAAAAGGCACGGCAAAGCTGCCGTGCCTGTTTGATGGTCGGTTATTTGAGTTTTTTCAGGTTATCCAGCAACGCTTGTCTGCCTTCGCTGTCAGGGTCGGATTTCGGCGGCGGCGGTTGGTTTCGCTCGGCCATCTGCTTTTCCAGCTCCCGCCGCGTGTCGGCCGCACTTGCCGCCGGAGCTTGGGCGGGCGGATTGCGCTCCGACACATAAAAGCCCGCCCAGCCTGCCGCAACGGACTTTTCCATAACCTGCCGTACATCGATGCCGCGATTACGCAGCGTTTCAAGCTGTTCGAGCAGTTTCTTTTTCGATTGCGGCGGCAAACGCTTGCCCATCTTCAACCGCATGGCCACAAAAGCCGTCCACTCCTTGAGCGGCACCCACTTGGGCAAATGAAAGCCCTGCGCGTCCTGCTGCAAGCCCGATTCAAAATCCGGCGCGTCCTTCCCTTTGAGCGCGTACACCTTGGCCAACAGCGTCTGCTTCATCAAACGCCAGTTCATAATCCCGTGCACGCCCGCGCGCTTGTAGGCCACCAAGCCCAAGTCCACCAAATAATCCCGCGCCTTTTCATAGCCGCGACGGGTCAGGCCGAGATCTTCCCAAAGATTGCGGCCGCTCTTGTAAATCCAGCCTTCGCGCACGGCGTATTTGGGATTGTTCTCCAATACCTCCGTCAGACCGAACAAATACGCAAGCAGCCTTGACGCAGGCAGGTTGCCGCGACAAAGCGCATCGAACTCGTGATACACGATGTCGAAGGTTTGGCTGAGAAGGGGACGGATTTCGGTGATGAGCATAAAGATGACCGCTTATTAATCGGTATAACGCTCTGGGAAGAGAATATGTAGTTCGGTCAGCCCTTCGTCTTTGAAGAGTGCGACGAGTTTTTCAACAAGCTCTTTACTTGGTGTTTGTTGACCGCGTTCGATTCGGGAGATGTTGCCAGCGTCTGATTTAATAAGCTCTGCAACCTGCATAAGTGTTAGGTTCTTTCGCTTTCGCGCGATTTTCAAAGGTGTATTCATTTCATGCTACCACTTGTAATTAAGATTTAATTTTGCGTTATTTGCAACTTTTTTGCAAGAAAGCATTTGCGTTTTCCGCGTTGTTGTTTTTTGGGGAACGCTTGAAAATAAATTTTATGGAGATTGGAAAAATTATTCGACAACGTCGCAAGCAATTAAATATGACTCAAGAGGAACTCGCACTTGAAGTAAATTCAGATGCGGGTAATTTATCGCGCGTAGAAAATGGGAAACAGGGTATTCCGCTCGACAAAATTGAGTTATATGCAAAAGCATTACGATGCAGACCTGCTGACTTATTGGTGGAAGAAACCCAAGTATCCGAACCACCGTTACCGCTGGGATTTATTCGTATTCCCTTGCTGGATGCCATACAGGCATTTAATTGGGATAAGCTGAAGAGCCATACAGGAGAGTTGGATATTTCTGATTGGCTGATTTCCTCTGCTGATATTTCAACGGATTCATTCGGATTTAAGATTATGGATTTCAGCATGATGCCTGAGTTTAAACAAGGTGAACTAGTCATAATAGATCCGGAGCTAACTCCCGAAGCTGGAGATATTGTCTTAGTTGCAACTGTGAATAGAGATGTTCTTCTGAGAAAATACAAACAGCGAGGGATCTCTGATGATGGTAGCTTTATATATGAGCTTCATCCTTTGAATGATGATTTTGAGATATTGTCATCTACAAGCTCCGAGTTAAAAATTCTGGGAGTCATGGTTGAGCACAGAAGACTAAGACGAAACAGACTATAAATATGATTACTATAACCTGAGCTTGGAATTATTTTCTAAGAAAAACCGCCCGCCTTTACAGGCAGGCGGGAAAACCGAGGTTTTATTTTAGTCGTCAGTTGACCAAAAACAGGAACAAAGCTAAGTTAATCTTAACTGCCGTCCGCAGTTTCAGCCATGAACGACCTTTAGTGCAGGTGCGTTTCATGTTGAAACATCTCCTTTCTAGGGCGATGTTTCTCAAAAAGCCCCCTGCAACGGGGCTTTTTGTTCATCAGCCCAAAACCGATACAGAAAGCCCCGCAAAATGCGGGGCTTTTTCTTTTTTGGTAGTTCCCATAAAAATTTCAGTCCAAAAATTAAATTTGCACTTGACGCAAATAAAAAAATAGGTAAAATGCAATTTATAGATTGCGTAATACGCAAAAGCTCTTTAAAAGTTGGGAAACGTAGCAACCGGCCTTCAGGACTGCTTTTTTAAAGCGGATATAGGAAGAAAAGGCCGTCTGAAATCGCTTTCAGACGGCCTTTGGGTAAATCGAACAAACGGTTGCAGGCAGCATCCATCTGCCGAAAAGACAAACGCAGAGACAGCATCCGGGTAGCGCATGAGCGTCCGGCCAGCCTGCGGGTGGACGTATTTTTTTAATCGGGGCGTATCTCCGATGCGGCCGTAATCTACGGAAAAGCGGCCAAACTACATGACTGTATGACTGTATATGCCCTGCCTTGAGCAGGATTTTGCCGGATTATTCCGGTAAGACATCACTTGTCAGACGGCATCAAACGCCGTCTTTAATTATAGATGACACATCTAAATCCAAGCCCGTTTGTGCAAGAAGCGGGTTTCAGTTTGGGTGTGCGGATTTAACTATAATCTTGTTGATTATATCAAATGGTAAGGCTATTGTCTTTTGGATTTGCTTTTGACATTGATTATTTTAGAGTTTCTTATTTTATTCAATGGTATAATCTATGCGATGGTGCAACAGATTTGGAGACGGATATGAACACTGCAATAAAACTTAATCCGCTGGTTTATGAGTTTGACAGCGAAAGCGAGGCGGATACTTACAGCAAATGGCTTGAAAATGAAATTGCCCAAGCCCGTCGCGCTCCCGTCATCAGCAACGAGGAAGCTACAAACCGTTTAGATGCAAACCGTGCGCGTTTGTTGGAAAAATTGAAAAATGCGCGTTGAATGGTCGGAAAAAGCCTTGAATGAGGCGGAAAGTATCGTCAATTATATTTTTGAGGAAAATCCGATTGCGGCTTTGGAAACGGATGACCTGATACGCAATGCGATCAGATTGTTGGAAAAAATGCCGCTGGCAGGAAGATACGGAAAGGTTGCCGATACAAGGGAATTGGTTATCAATAGAAACTATTTTGTTATTTATGAAATAGCGGATAACACGGTGTTGATTTTGGGTGTGAAACACACGCGGCAGAGATACCCATAGCAGATTAATATTAAAAAGGCCGTCTGAAACTTCAGACGGCCTTTCTTTCCGCCGTAGGGCGGCAAGTCCCCGTGTACTTGAGCCAAACAGCGGGCGGTTTCCGATACCGTAGCGTGTGTGATGTTTTGAACAAGCACTTTGGGCGCGAACCGACGAACAGTAGCGTCAGCCTTGGAAAAATCGGAGAAGCGGGCTGCCAACCTGCTTTTATTTGAATCTGTAACCGTTGGCATGGTTTGACTGCCGGGAACAGCACGGTTGGCAGGTTTTCAAGCCTGCTTCGAGAAAAGGCCGTCTGAACATTTCAGACGGCCTTTTTACATCAAAATTTTCCAACCAACCTTTTTACTTTTTAAAGGAGCTAATCATGTTTGCAAAATTTAGCCGACCCAACCGCAGCAAAGGCAGCAAGCGCGGAAAAATCCGTTTGATCGAGACTTTTTCTTCCATTCAAGAAGCCTCTGCCTGCATCGACAAGATGCTGCGGCAGGATAAGAAGTTGTGTGCGAATATCATCCGCAACGACGGGAAGTTTGCCGTGCAGACGGTGGTATGGCAATGAAAAACCCGCTTCTTGCGAAAGCGGGCTTTTCTCGGACGGGTAATCATCCGTAGAGGTGCGTTGATTATCCGTTTTTTTGTTTTTAAATGCAATATCCGTTGGGAGTGGGTATGAAAAAAGTTTTGTTTTTGGCGGCGGCTCTGTCTGCCGCTTTTCCTGTTTACGCAGACGACCTTTTGACGGGCGATGCGAAGCTGGCCTGCGAGGCTGTTTTGTGCCTGTCGTCGGCGCACCGGCCGGGCGAGTGCAACGAGTCTATCCGCCGTTATTTCAGTATCCGCCATAAGAAGCCGCATAAAACTTTGCGGGCGCGGCGTGATTTTTTAAACCTGTGCCCGTCTTCGCGCGAGCAGGGTATGCCGCAACTGGTGGACGCGCTGGTCAACGGCGCAGGCCGCTGCGATGCGCGGGAGTTAAACCGCGTGATGCGCTATACGGTTATGGAGCGGCAATGTCCGCGCTACGGACGCGGCCGCTTTGACACCGATTCCTGCCCGCTCGTGCCTAAAACGTATATCCGGCCGCAAAAGCCGTCTTACTGCAAGGCGTATTTCGACCATGAGTGGACAACGGCCGATGAGAGCGTGGAGTACGTCGGCGACGAGAAAAACGGCGGCCGCTGGGTGGACAGGCGTTAAGGGTTTCTCCTCCTGCTTTCACATTCGGCATAAGTGTTTAAGCAGCTTGACGGCAGCCTGCGGGCTGCCTTTTTTACAAACGAAAGCCTGTTTGCGAGCAGGTTTCTTTTTGTAAAAACGATGGATAACAGAAAGGTTTATGCCATGAAAGAAGCTCATATTATTGTCCAAGGCAAAGGCGGGGTCGGCAAATCGCTGACAGCCGCTTTTTTGGCGGATTATTTTGCTGCAAAGGCAAAGTTGGCCGCAGGGGCGAAGCTGCATTACTTTGACACCGATCCGGTTAATCAGACTTTTGCCAGATACAACGCATTTAAGCCTACAGTTGTCGAGATTTTGACCGAGACCAACAATATCGATTCGCGTTTTTTTGACGGCCTGATTGAAAAGCTGATTAATGAAAAAGGCATCGGCATTGTGGACAACGGCGCGGCGACGTTTGTACCGCTGATGGCGTATTTGAGCGAAAACCAAGTACCTGAGTTGCTGGCTGAAAACGGCGTGCGGTTGGTGGTGCATGTGCCGGTAACAGGCGGGCAGGCTTTGGACGACTGCATGACCGGTTTGAACCAGACCTTAAACGGCGTTTCTGCCAAGGTGGTAGTGTGGCTGAATGAGTTCCAAGGCAAGATTGAAAAAATTGTAGAAAACAAACGTAAGACGTTTACCGAATTTGCCGTATATGAATCACACAAAGACGACATCATCGGCATCGTAACCCTGCCGCAACGTAATCCTGACACCTTCGGTGCGGACATCCGCGCCATCACCAGCCAAAACATGAGCCTGACCCAAGCGGTGGAATCGAAAGAATTGGGCATCATGCCGCGCCAGCGCATCAAAACCGTGCAGAAAGATTTGTATGAGCAGTTGGACAAAATCCCGTTTTTAGCCACGGAAAAAGCGCGAAACGAGCAGCAGGCTGATGAGTCGGAGCAGGCTGATGGACATGAAAACTGACACGCCTGCCGATGACGCGGATGCCGTGATCGCCGAAGTATTCCGCCTGACCGGCACGTGCCTGACCCGCGACGACCCTGTGATGGCGGTATTGCTGATGCAGCGGCAGATGTTTCAGACGGCTTTTGCCGGATTTGCAGAGCAGCAGGCAGAGCAGCGGCTGGAGTTTCTCAAGCAACTGGCCGCGCACGAACGCAAAATCACGGCCGCCGCCGCGCAGTTGGAACGCTACCGCGAGCAGATTTTGGCCGACTTCGTGCGGCAGGCCGACCGCCATATCGAAGAGATCGAGCCGAAAATTTACGCCTCGACCTCGCGCCGCGTGGCGCAGGACATCGACAAAGCCAACGCGCGGCTGGAAGGCCGTCTGAAAATCCTGCTGGCGGTAACGCTGGCAGCCGTATCCGTGTTGGCCGTATCGGTGGTGTGGCTGGTTTTTACCGTAAGCAAAACAGGATAGGACGCAGCAATGCTGACAGAAGCCAAGCCGATAGTGCGGCCAGTTCGAGTTAACCCCTCTTTTATTGCACCCGATAACAGCTACCCGCATTACCGGCTCATCCCCATCGAGACGCAGACAGGCAGATACTACTGCCTGTTTTTTTACGTCTCGGCCAAAGAATTCCTGATACTCGAACCCAAGGCTAAACGCCATTTGGCCGTAGCCCGACTGTCGGAATATCTGCAAAACGCCGCATTCGTGGTGTACGAAACCGTAACCGGAGCAGCGCCATGAAAACCTACAACGTAGAAGAGGCCGCCGCGTATTGCAAATGCCACCCCGAAACCATCAGGGAGCATATCCGCGACGGCCGTCTGAACGCATCCAAGCCCGGCCGCCGCTACTGCATTACCCAAGCCGCGCTTGACGTGTTTCTCAACAGCCTTGAGAATGATGCCGTGCAGGCATCACTCGAAAGCAGGAGTGAAGAAAAATGCCAATCTATAAAAGAAACAACACATGGTATGTGGATGTCGTCTCGCCAAGCGGCAAACGCATTAGACGCTCGACTGGCACGGCATGCCAAACCGAAGCCCAAGAGTACCATGACAAACTGAAACACGATTTGTGGCGGCAGCAGCATTTGGGCGACAAACCCAAAGTCCTGTGGGACGAAGCCTGTCTGCGCTGGCTCGACGAAAAACAAGGCAAAAAAAGCCTTGTGCACGACGAAACCAAAATCCGCAGGCTGACCGCATTCAGAGGGCTGTATCTGCACCACATGACCAAAACGGTCATCATGGCAGAAATCGCCAAACTCGAAGGCAGCAACGCCACCAAAAACCGATATTTGGCCTTTGTACAGGCACTACTGAACAAAGCCGCCAAAGACTGGGAGTATTTGGACGGCGCGCCCAAACTGCCGCGCTATCAGGAAGCAAAAAAACGCATCCGCTGGCTGACACCGCAAGAGGCCGAAAGGCTGATAGCCGCATTACCCGACTACATCGCCGCGATGGTTGTGTTCAGCCTGAATACCGGATTGAGAAAATCCAACGTATTCGGCCTCAAATGGCAGCAAATCGACCTCAAACGCAAAGTCGCATGGTTTCATCACGACGAAACCAAATCAGGCCGCGCCCTAGGCGTAGTCCTGAACGATGCCGCCGTCGCCGTTTTGCTGAAACAGCGTGGAAAGCATCCCGAGTACGTCTTTACAAACAACCGCTGCAAACCGGTCAAAGACGTAAAAAAACCGTGGAAAAAAGCCCTTCAGGATGCCGGAATCGAAAACTTCCGCTGGCACGATCTGCGCCACACATGGGCGAGCTGGCTGGTGCAAAATGGCGTCTCCCTATATGCCCTGAAAGAAATGGGAGGCTGGTCTGACTTCGACATGGTGCAAAGATATGCCCACCTCGCACCCGAGCATCTCCACCGGCACGCAGGACTGCTGAACAGCCTGCTTGACACAAAATGGACACAGCTCAATTAGAATCAGATTTCAACTGTTTGTAACATAGTGTTTTTATTGAAAAATAAAAACAACTTGGCATAAATCATAAAAAGGTCGTCTGAAACCATTTCAGACGACCTTTTTATGTGTTTATATCTTTACTTTTATTCCCACTCAATCGTGGCGGGCGGTTTGCCGCTCACATCGTAAACCACGCGGTTGATGCCTTTGACTTCATTAATAATGCGGTTGGACACGCGGCCGAGCAGTGAGTACGGCAGTTCTGCCCAGTGTGCGGTCATAAAGTCGCTGGTGATAACTGCGCGCAGCGCGACGACGTAGTCGTAAGTGCGTCCGTCACCCATTACGCCGACGGATTTGACGGGCAGGAACACGGCGAAGGCTTGGCTGGTCAGGTCATACCAAGATGTGCCGTTTTCGTCGGTGGTATTGCGCAATTCTTGGATGAAAATGTCGTCCGCCTGACGCAGCAAATCGGCGTATTCTTTTTTCACTTCGCCCAAGATACGCACGCCCAAACCGGGGCCGGGGAACGGATGGCGGTACACCATTTCGCGCGGCAAGCCCAAAGCGACGCCCAGTTCGCGCACTTCGTCTTTGAACAAGTCGCGCAACGGCTCAAGCAGCTTGAGCTTCATGTTTTCAGGCAGGCCGCCGACGTTGTGGTGCGACTTGATGGCGTGGGCTTTTTTGGTTTTTGCGCCTGCGGATTCGATTACGTCGGGGTAAATCGTGCCTTGCGCCAGCCATTTGGCGTTGGTGAGTTTTTTCTCTTCAGCATCAAATACTTCGATAAATTCCGCACCGATGATTTTGCGTTTTTTCTCGGGATCGGTAACGCCGGCGAGTTTCGCCATGAATTGCTCTTCGGCATCGACGTGAATCACTTTCACACCCAAGTTGCGGGCGAACATATCCATCACCATTTTGCCTTCGTTCAGGCGCAAGAGGCCGTGATCGACGAACACGCAAGTCAGTTGGTCGCCGATGGCGCGGTGAATCAGCGCGGCGGCTACGGAAGAGTCCACGCCGCCAGAAAGACCTAAAATCACTTCGTCGCTGCCGACTTGTTCACGGATTTTGGCAACGGCTTCTTCGATATAGTTCGGCATCGTCCAGCTGGGTTGCGCGCCGCAGATGTCCAAGACAAAGCGGTTCAACAGGGCGCGGCCTTGTTTGGTGTGGGTCACTTCGGGGTGGAATTGGATGCCGTAGAATTGTTTTTCGACGTTTTCCATCATGGCAATCGGGCATGACGGGGTATCGCCGATCACGGCAAAGCCGTTGGGCAGCTTGGACACTTTATCGCCGTGGCTCATCCATACGTCCAGCGTGTTCGGCGCGTCGTCGTAAATATCGCGGGTCAGTTCGCTGTCGATGGTTTTGACTTGCGCGTAACCGAATTCGCGCTGGTTGCCGGGCTGAACTTCGCCGCCCAAGTGGTGCGCCATAAACTGCATTCCGTAGCAGATACCCAAAACCGGAATACCCAAATCGAAGATGCCGGTATCGGCTTGATAGTCGGATTCGTAAACGGAATTGGGGCCGCCGGAAAGGATGATGCCTTTCGGATTGAAGGCTTTGATTTCGTCCAAAGGCATATCGAAAGAATGCAACTCACAATAAACATGGGCTTCGCGCACGCGGCGGGCGATAAGCTGGGTAACTTGCGAACCGAAGTCGAGGATGAGGATTTTGTCTTGGGTCATGGCGGAAACTTTGCAGAGTGATAGGGAACGGTCTGACTGTTTCAAAACGGGATTCCGATAACAAAACAGGTCGTCTGAAAACGGCGGATTATACCATTTTCAGACGACCTTTGCAGGGAGGGGGGCTTAGTTATCCTGCTGTTTATGCTGCTTATAAGGCACCATATCGCTGCGCGAAAGCAGCAGCAGGCAGCCCAGCACCATCATTCCCAAAGCAACCAGAGGCGAATATCCGAGCCAATATTGATTGTGCAGATACACCGCCGCGCCGATATACACCAGCAGCGGGCCGGAAACGATAGACTGCTTGTTGACACCGTCCATCACCAAAACCGCAATCCCCGCCAGCACCATACCGGCGGACACGATGGTCGAAGTTGCAGGCAGGATGTCCGTCGTTTTCAAAAACCAAACGGCACCGAAGATAATCAAAAACAGCGGCAGGAAAAGCGAAGAGCGGGACATGGCGTTACTCCGTAAAATTTCAGACGACCCTGATTATTGGGTCGCAGGGGTCGTCTGAAAAGCCTGAAGAAAGCAATCTTGGGTATGTTTTTGCAAACATAGGGCTTGATGTGTAAAAAGCAGATACAAGTTTGCAGCAGTATCGGCGCCCAGCGTTCCATTCACGCTGTTATCAGCCTCAGCGCACATTTTTCATCAAACGTTGTTTTTCGCGTTTCCAGTCGGCTTCTTTCAGGCTTTGGCGTTTGTCGTGTTGTTTTTTACCCTTCGCCAGACCGATTTCCATTTTGATTTTGCCGCGCGTGAAGTGCAGGTTCAACGGAACGATGGTATAACCCGCACGCTCGGTTTTACCGATGAGCTTGTTGATTTCGGATTGCTTGAGCAAAAGCTTGCGCGGACGGACGGGGTCGGGTTTGACGTGCGTCGAGGCGGTCGGCAGCGCGGTAATATGGCAGCCGACCAGATAAAAAGCGTCTTTTTTCCAGTAGATATAGCTTTCTTTCAACTGTACCCGCCCTGCGCGGATGGCTTTGACTTCCCAACCTTCCAATACCAGGCCGGCTTCGAGCTGATCTTCGATAAAGAAGTCGTGAAAGGCTTTTTTATTATTGGCAATACTCATAATTCTATTCTTGTCTTCTGTCTTTTCAGACCGGGTATTTTAACAGGATGCGGGGGTAGTGCGAACTGCTTCTCAAACCGACTGTATTTTCCACCCTCTTCCGCTTTTCAATCTTTAAACGTATGCCGCTCTATACGGCAAATTATAGTGGATTAACTTTAAACCAGTACGGCGTTGCCTCGCCTTGCCGTACTAT
>ENA-OWND01001996-OWND01001996.1-metagenome-genome-assembly--contig:-NODE-1996-length-11483-cov-9.553553_pt1 | contig 11483 bp, 10 predicted proteins | sample MGYA00245342_ERZ651119 | MGnify/ENA primary metagenome ERZ651119 (study PRJEB26857, sample SAMEA4031756) | metagenome | biome: human; feature: oral; material: saliva | place: Philippines | collected 2014...
CCATGGTGTATTCCGTGATTGTTGTGCCTAAAATGCTTGGTGATGCAGGCTTTCCAGCTGAATCTGTGTTTATCGCAACCTGTTTAGTCGCGGGTCTTGGATCGATTTTAATCGGCTTTTGGGCAAATGCGCCAATGGCGATCGGTTGTGCCATTTCATTAACTGCTTTTACCGCATTTAGCTTAGTAATTGGTCAACATGTTTCTATTCCTGTGGCATTAGGCGCCGTATTCCTCATGGGTTTAGTGTTTACCTTAATCTCTGCAACAGGTATTCGCTCATGGATCTTACGTAATCTACCGTCAAGCATTGCACACGGTGCAGGGATTGGGATCGGCTTATTCTTACTTTTAATCGCCGCAAATGGCGTAGGCTTAGTGGTCGGTAACCAAGCGGGTTTACCAGTTAAATTAGGCGACTTCACCTCATTCCCAGTAATGATGTCTTTAATCGGTCTTGCATTCATTATCGGCTTAGAAAAAATGAAAGTAAAAGGCGGGATTTTATGGGTGATCATCGCGATTACTATCGTCGGTTTAATCTTCGATCCAAACGTAACATTCAATGGCCAAATCTTCAAAATGCCAACCTTTGGTGAAAACTCACTTTTCTTACAATTGGATTTACAAGGTGCATTACAACCAGCCATTTTACCAATTGTTTTTGCGTTAGTGATGACCGCCGTATTTGACGCAACAGGTACTATTCGTGCCGTGGCAGGTCAAGCTGACTTATTAGACAAAGATGGACAAATCATCAATGGTGGTAAAGCCTTAACCTCTGACTCCGTAAGTAGCTTATTCTCAGGCTTATTTGGTACTGCGCCAGCCGCCGTTTATATCGAATCTGCAGCAGGTACAGCCGCAGGTGGTAAAACAGGTATCACCGCTATCGTCGTCGGCGTATTGTTCTTATTAATGTTATTCTTCCAACCACTTGCCTTCTTAGTGCCAGGTTACGCAACTGCACCGGCGTTAATGTATGTGGGCTTATTAATGTTAAGCAATGTAAGCAAATTAGACTTCGATGATTTCGTGGGTGCAATGAGCGGCTTAGTTTGCGCGGTATTCATCGTGTTAACGGCAAACATCGTAACCGGTATCATGCTTGGTTTTGCAGCATTAGTGATTGGTCGTATCGTGAGTGGCGATGTGAAAAAACTCAACATCGGCACAATTATCATCGCTGTTGTACTTGTGGCATTCTATGCTGGCGGCTGGGCGATTTAATTAAATACAATCTTAATAAGGCGAACGAATGGTTCGCCTTTTTTATTTCTCGCCTAAAAAAACTATCGAAAAACCAACCGCACTTTTACTTTACAAATCCCTAAATCCGCCTAAAATACAGGCCTTTAATACGGCTTGCCAAAAGCAAGCTACTGACCTGAAATCAGACAAGAGAACATTATGACAACCCCATTTAAACCTGAATTACTCTCCCCTGCGGGCTCCCTCAAAAATATGCGCTATGCCTTTGCGTATGGTGCAGATGCCGTTTATGCAGGCCAACCACGTTACAGCTTACGTGTACGCAACAATGAATTTAATCATGCCAATTTAAAAATCGGGATCGATGAAGCCCATGCGCTTGGCAAAAAATTCTATGTAGTGGTGAACATTGCACCGCATAACTCCAAACTCAAAACCTTTATCAAAGATTTACAACCTGTCATCGACATGGGCCCAGATGCCTTAATTATGTCTGACCCAGGCTTAATCATGTTGGTGCGTGAAAACTTCCCGGATATTGATATTCACCTTTCTGTACAAGCGAATGCGGTAAACTGGGCTACGGTAAAATTCTGGAAACAAATGGGGCTAACTCGTGTGATTTTATCGCGCGAATTATCCATTGAAGAGATCGCTGAAATTCGCCAACACGTGCCCGATATCGAACTCGAAATTTTCGTACATGGTGCGTTATGTATGGCGTATTCTGGCCGCTGCTTACTTTCTGGCTATATCAACAAACGCGACCCAAACCAAGGCACTTGCACCAATGCTTGCCGTTGGGAATACAAAATGGAAGAAGGCACCACGGATGAAGTGGGCAACATCGTGCCAAAAATCGACCCTGCTCAACAAATCGATGTGAAAAATGTGGCGCCAACCCTGGGTGAAGGTGCAGTAACAGATAAAGTCTTCCTTTACACCGAATCACAAAAGCCAGATGAGCAAATGACCGCGTTTGAAGATGAGCACGGCACCTACTTTATGAACTCAAAAGATCTGCGTGCAGTACAACACGTGGAAAAATTGACCGCACTTGGTGTGCATTCTTTAAAAATCGAAGGCCGTACTAAATCATTCTATTACTGTGCAAGAACCGCTCAAGTTTACCGCAAAGCCATTGATGATGCGGCAGCAGGCAAACCATTTGATGAAAGCTTAATGGATACGTTGGAATCCCTTGCCCATCGTGGTTATACCGAAGGTTTCTTACGTCGTCATACGCACGATGAATACCAAAATTACGAATACGGCTACTCTATCTCTGAACGCCAACAATTTGTCGGTGAATTTACCGGTAAACGTAACGAACAGGGCATGGCTGAAGTGGCGGTGAAAAATAAATTCTTGCTTGGTGATGAAGTGGAAATGATGACACCACAAGGCAATATCGTGTTTAAAATCAACAAAATGCTCAACCGTAAAAATGCCGAAGTCGATGCCGCTTTGGGCGACGGGCATTTTGTCTTCTTAGACGTGCCGCAAGACATTCATTTAGACTATGCGTTGCTCATGCGAAATTTGGTTGATACCAACACGCGCAACCCGCACGAAAAGAAAAGTTAATATTTTGTTAATTATTTGTTGATATTGTTAATTGCATGTTATAGTATAAACACGTCCTAACAAAATGACTCCAAACTTATTAAGCCCTTACTTCCCCCCTTTGAAAGGGCTTTTTTCTTTCCCTTGTTTAAAATTAAGTAAAAAAATGGCCGCACTTTCGCGGCCTTTTAATCAGTTATTCACATTTCTTCTTAATTTTCAATATGCGTTGCGCCTGATCTACAACATCAATAAACAACTGCTGTGCTTCGCAAAATAAACGAAAATCTTCGATGTCACTTTCCGCAGCAAGCCACACCGTCAATACATCATTTGGGGCTAATGTGTTGACGGCATTTTTCGTCATCAATAACGGCAGAGGACAACGATACTCACGCGTATCAAGTTGATATTCCATAATTTAAATCAACGATATTTAGCTTTGTACGCGACGACGAGCACTCATGATGTCGCCGATTTCGCGTAATTCCGATTCCGACAAATGTTGTTTACCAAGCTCAAATAATGGCTCTTCCAAGGCGATATGTTTGTCGTAACCTGACACAAAATGATTGATCAATGCCACATCGACATTCTCTCGATCGCCCGCCAACAAGGCTTGCAACTGTTCAGATAATTTCGTCCAGCTGCCATGTAGCGTGACGTGCTGTCTTTCTAATTCATCAATGTTTTTTTGCGCTTCCGGCACATATTTCACCAACAGTGGGAAAAAATCTTTTTCCTCATCATCATGGTGCAGCGGGGCTGACTGATTGAAATAATTGAGAATTTGCTGAACGTCATTTTTCACCGCCTGATTACAACCGTTTTTTGCCAAATAATCAGGCAAAATCGTTAATTGCCGACAAAAACGTTTCACTTTGCCATGGCAGGCATACAACATTTCAATGGGTTCATTCCAACTGGCGAATTTTTGAGGTTCAAGGATTTGCATAGGGCCTCCTGTGAGAGATGAAAGTGCGGCGGAAAAACACGTAAATTTTTGACCGCACTTTTTACGGATGATTTTTAACTGATTATTTTTCTGTTTCTGCAAGTTGTAACGGCGGAACAGGCTTGCCGATTCTCGCATAAAATTCCACCACAAAATCATCGAAGCGATCGTCTTCAATGGCTTGGCGGATTTCCGCCATTAAACGTTGGTAATAACGCAAGTTGTGGATGGTGTTTAGGCGCGCCCCGAGGATTTCGCCGCATTTATCCAAATGATACAAATAGGCTTTGGTGTAATGCTTACAGGTGTAGCAATCACAGTGTGGATCTAACGGGCTGGTATCGTCTTTGTATTTGGCGTTGCGGATTTTCACGATGCCGTCGGTGACGAATAAATGACCGTTGCGTGCATTACGGGTTGGCATGACACAGTCGAACATATCGATGCCGCGGCGTACGCCTTCCACTAAGTCTTCCGGTTTACCTACGCCCATTAAATAGCGTGGTTTGTCGGCAGGAATTTGCGGGCAAATATATTCCAAAATGCGGTGCATATCTTCTTTCGGTTCACCCACGGCCAAACCGCCCACGGCATAACCATCGAAGCCGATGTTCACCAAACCTTCCAAGGACACTTTGCGTAATTCTTCAAAGGTACCACCCTGGATAATGCCGAATAAGGCATTTTTGTTGCCTAACTCATCAAAACGGTTGCGGCTGCGTTGTGCCCAACGTAAAGACATTTCCATGGATTTTTTGGCGTAGTCAAACGTTGCAGGGTAGGGTGTGCATTCATCGAAAATCATCACGATGTCGGAACCCAAATCATATTGGATTTCCATGGATTTTTCCGGTGATAAGAAAATGCGTTCGCCATTGATCGGATTTTGGAATTTCACGCCTTCTTCGGTAATTTTGCGTAATTTGCCCAAGCTGAACACTTGGAAACCACCGGAATCGGTGAGGATCGGACGATGCCATTGCATAAAGTCGTGCAAATCGCCGTGTTTGCGCATGACTTCTTGCCCCGGGCGAAGCCATAAATGGAAGGTATTACCGAGGAGAATTTCTGCGCCGGTGGCGCGTACTTCTTCCGGTGTCATGCCTTTTACCGTGCCATAAGTGCCCACCGGCATAAACGCCGGGGTTTCAACGGTAAAGGTGCCTTGTGGGCGTTCAAATACCAAGCGCCCACGGCGGGCGTTGCCACTGGTTTTATCTAATTCATATTTCATTTTATTTCCTCAACGAATAAACAGTTCGAAGGTTTTTAGTCAATAAAAAAGCCTGTTTAAATATACAGGCTTCATGCTATAATTTTTGCAATGTTCTTAGGAACAGAGGCGGACTCTACTAATAATAGTCCGCCAGTTGCCGCTGTCGGGCTAGATTAGTAGATCCTTGTTTGTAATCATAAGGATAAAAATATGACTACATTTATTATTAAGTTGGTCATCATTATTCTACTTTGCCTGTTATTAAAAAGTAGCACTGGCTCATAGTAGTTGATGCCGCAAGGAATGGTTCCCGCCATTCTTTGTTTTTTATTGTAGGCGTTGACTTAAAATAAGTCAATTTCTATTCCATTCCCTTCACATTCGGATTTTTGCTGATAAACATGGCATCGCCATAACTGAAAAAACGATAGCGATTTTCCACCGCACTTTTATACGCATTCATCGTATGGCGAAATCCGGCGAACGCAGAAACCAACATAATCAACGTGCTTTCCGGCAAATGGAAGTTAGTAATTAAACAATCCACCACGCGGAACTGTTTGCCCGGATAAATGAAAATAGACGTATCAGAAAAATACGGCTCAATTAACACATCACCTTGTTTTTCTTCCGCCGCTAATGCAGCACTTTCAATGGAACGCACGGAGGTTGTTCCCACGGCAATTACGCGCTTGCCGGATTTCTTGGTGGCTAAAATAGCATCACAAACCTCTTGCGGCACTTCCACATATTCAGCGTGCATGACATGATCTTCAATGTTTTCAACACGCACCGGTTGGAACGTTCCCGCGCCCACATGCAAGGTCACAAAAGCGAAATTGACACCTTTTTCTTTCAGTTTTGCCAAAAGTTCATCATCAAAATGCAAACCGGCTGTCGGTGCGGCAACCGCCCCCGGCACTTTGTTATAAACGGTTTGATAACGCTCTTGATCCGCTTCTTCGTCAGGACGATCAATATAAGGCGGTAAAGGCATATGCCCGATTTGTTGTAAAACGTCAAAAAGTGCGGTCTGTTTTTCGGCTATTTCAATTTCAAATAAACTGCCTTGGCGACCGATCATTGTTGCTTTTACGCCATTCCCTTCACCTAATTTATCTTCACCTAAAATCAGCTCCGCGCCTTCTTTCGGTGCTTTAGAGGCGCGAACATGGGCAAGGAAACGAGATTCGCTTAATACGCGTTCTACCAACACTTCTATTTTTCCGCCACTGATTTTGCGCCCGAACATCCGCGCAGGAATGACACGGGTATTATTGAAGATCATCAAATCGCCCGGATGAATCAACTCCAACACATCGGCAAAAGTGCGGTGGAAAATGTCCCCGTTTTCGCCATTCAACTGTAATAAACGGCTGGCAGTTCGCTCTGTTTTAGGGTAACGGGCAATCAACTCATCAGGTAAATCAAAATAAAAATCGGCAACACGCATAATGGAAAATCTGGTTTGAAAAAGAGGGCGGTAGTCTAGTGCGAATCGGGGAGAATCTCAAGGGGAAACTGGCGCAAACCTGCCTAGACCCTCACTATCATCGCATCACGACATAAGATTCTTGATGAAGATCATCGTTTTTACATTTTTTAGAAATGCCCCTCATCATAAAGCAATAAGCAAGCTAAAATAGCGCCACTTTAAATAGCCACATTTCATCATGTGGCGATGATGTGACAGTAACAGGAAACATATGCAGGGCATTGAATTACGCATAAAAGGCAAGGTACAAGGCGTGGGATTTCGTCCCTTCGTCTGGTTATTGGCGAATCAATACGGATTACGTGGCGATGTCAACAACGACGGGCAAGGCGTACTCATCCGCCTGCTTGAACCAACTGAGCAACAACTGCAACAATTCTTGCATAATCTGCAAACCCAACTGCCCCCGCTTGCGCTGATTACCGACATTCAGCAGCAGGAAAAACAGTGGGAAAATCCACCGCACTTTGAAGGCTTTGAAATCCGTGAAAGCGAAAACAACGCCATGGATACCCAAATCGTACCCGATGCCGCCACTTGCCCTGCCTGTTTAAAGGATTTATTTGACCCGAGTAATCGGCGCTATCATTATCCTTTTACGAACTGTACCCACTGCGGTCCGCGTTTTACCATTATTAAAGCCATTCCCTACGATCGTAAAAACACCTCGATGGCCGATTTTCCCCTCTGCCCTGATTGTGCAGAAGAATATAAAAATCCTGCCGACCGTCGTTTTCATGCGCAACCTAACGCTTGCGCCGTCTGTGGCCCACACGTTTGGTTAAGCAATCAAGAAGGCGCGCTTATCGATGAAAAAACACCGATAAAAACCACCGCACTTGTTTTGCAGCAAGGCAAGATCGTTGCAGTGAAAGGTATCGGTGGTTTTCATCTTGCCTGTGATGCAACCCAGGCTCATGCCATGCAATTACTGCGCGACCGCAAACACCGCCCAAGTAAACCCTTGGCGGTGATGGTACCGGATGTGTCTTTTTTAAACGATCTCACCGAAACAGAAATCAGATTACTCACCAGCATGGCTGCGCCCATTGTGCTATTGGCAAAACACAAAGTCCCCTCATTAACGGAACAGATTGCACCACAACTCAATGAAATCGGCGTGATGTTACCAAGCAACCCGTTACAGCATTTATTATTGAGAGAAGTGAATCGCCCATTAGTGATGACCTCCGCCAACCCAAGCGGACAACCGCCGGTATTGGATAATCAAAGTGCGGTGGAATATTTAAGTGACTTGGCGGATTATTTCCTCTGCCACAATCGCGACATTTTGCAACGCGCTGACGATTCCTTAGTGCGTACAGCTTTCGATGGCGTGGAAACTTTGCGCCGAGCGCGAGGTTATGTGCCGGACGAAACCCTGTTGGATCACCACAGCGCTCACAATGTGTTGGCACTGGGGTCTGATTTAAAAAACACGTTCTGTTTGCTGCGTCAAAATAAAGCCATTGTCAGCCAACACATTGGCGACACCTCGAACGAAAAAGTGCGGTCACAATTAGAAGCGAATATCGCCCTCTTCAGCCAAATCTACCAATTTAAACCGGAACTTATCGCCATTGATTCACACGCCGGTTATTTCACCCATGAAGTGGGTAAGCGCTTGGCTGCACAATACCAAATCCCTTATGTAGAAGTGCTCCACCATCACGCCCATATTGTCAGCATCATGGCGGAACACCATTGCCATGAACAGGTTATCGGGCTTGCATTAGATGGTATCGGCATGGGGGAAAACGGACAACTTTGGGGCGGAGAATGTCTGTTGGTCGATGAAAAACACTGCCATTATTTAGGGGGGCTACCTGCGGCGGCGTTGCCGGGGGGCGATCTTGCCGCCAAACAACCTTGGCGCAACTGGTTAGCGCATTTGCATCAATTCGTGCCAAATTGGCAAGAAATCTCTGCCCAAACATGTGCCGACTACGACTGGCAACTGCTCGCTAAGGCCATTGAACGTAATCTGAATAGCCCACGAATTTCCTCTGCAGGTCGCTTATTTGACGCAGTGGCATTTGGCTTGGGCATCACACCGCCACAACTGAGCTGGGAAGGCGAAGCCGCTTGCCAATTGGAAGTGCTCGCCTCGCAATCGGCACTCGCCAGTTTGCCCTTCGATAAAATTGAGCTTTCAACCTTAATGCCGCTTAACGCCGAAAATAAATTGGATCTTGCCCATTTCTGGCAAGCCTGGATTGCGCTCGATTCGTCCAACGCCGACAAAGCCTTTATTTTTCACTATGCGTTAGCAGAAGGTTTCGCTCAGTTGGCTCGCCAACAGGCGCAACGCCATCATTGCGAAACGGTCGTGCTTTCCGGTGGCGTATGGCATAACCAATTATTACGGCGATTGATAAAAGAACAGCTAGCTGAATTTAAGGTATTGAGAGCGCATCAGTTTCCGATGGGAGATGGCGGATTGAGTTTGGGGCAGGCAGTCATCGCGGCTCAACTATCGGGATTTCGCCCGATAGGCGAGTAACTTTTCTTTGCTTCGCCAAAGAAAAGTCACCAAAAGAAAAGCGACCCCAGCTTCGCCGCAATTCTTCGCTCACTTGCAATTTTTTTAACGAAAATTTTCGAACTCGCTACGCTCAAACAAGCGAAAATTTCCTAAAAATTGCAAATCGCTCAGGCGGCTCAGATGGGGCCCAATCGTCTTATTTTTGCATGATTCGTAAAAGTGCGGTCGGTTTTCCAAACGTTTTAACAGCCATCTGCTATACTCGTGACATCATTTCTTTATCTATAAAAGGAATACTTCTTATGCTTAACAAAGATACCCAACTCTGTATGTCCCTCTCCGGTCGCCCCGGTAATTTCGGCACCACTTTTCACAATTATCTTTATCAAAAACTTGGTTTGAATTTCATTTACAAAGCCTTCACCACCGATGACATCGAACACGCCGTCAAAGGCATTCGAGCCTTAGGTATTCGCGGAAGCGCAGTGTCCATGCCTTTCAAAGAAAGTTGCATGCCATTTTTAGACGAGATCTCACCCTCCGCGCAAGCCATTGAATCGGTCAATACCATCGTCAATGACAACGGCATTTTACGCGCCTACAACACCGACTACATTGCCATTGTTAAGCTTATCGAGAAATACCAATTAAATAAGAACGATCGCGTGATCGTGCACGGCAGTGGCGGCATGGCAAAAGCCGTCGTGGCGGCGTTTAAGCATTCAGGCTTTGAAAAACTCAACATCTTCGCCCGTAACGAAAAAACAGGCAGCTATTTAGCCGCACTTTATGGCTACGGTTATATCGCTTCCCTCGACAACCAAACTGCCGAGATTCTCGTTAACGTCACGCCAATCGGCATGAAAGGCGGAAAAGAAGCTTTCGATCTTTCGTTCCCTGAAGCCATGATCCGTCAATCGAAAACCGCATTTGATGTGGTTGCCAAACCCGCCGACACGCCGTTAATCAAAACCGCCCAAGCCCTCGGAAAACAAACCATCTCCGGCGCAGAAGTGATTGTGTTACAAGCTGTCGAACAATTTGAACTCTACACCGGCAAAAGACCAAGCGAAGCACTCATCGCCGAAGCGGCAGATTATGCAAGAAAAAATGCCTAAAGTGCGGTGGGTTTTGAGCGTGTTTTATAATTTAGACTTTATCGATAGCGCGCTATAGGAGCCGGCATGAGAGCTAGAATGAAAAATGCTGTGATATACATACATGGTAAAGGCGGAAATACAGATGAAGCTTACTACTATAAAAAATTTTTCAGTGATGAATATGACGTTATCGGGTTTGATTATAAATCGGAATTACCTTGGGAGGCTGAAGTCGAATTTCCAAAATTCTTCGATTCTCTAGTCCCTAAATATCGTGAAATTTCTTTAATCGCAAATAGTATTGGTGCGTATTATTCTCTGCTCTCTTTAGCCAATAAACCCATTAAAAAAGCGATGTTTATTTCCCCAATCGTGGATATGGAAAAATTAATTTTAAACATGATGGCGAGGTTAAACATATCGGAAGAACAGCTATACAAAGATAAAATAATTACAACATCCTTAAATGAAAGCTTATCTTGGGAGTATTTTTCTTATGCCAGAAACCATCCGATAACTTGGAATATACCAAGTCATATTCTTTACGCTGGCAATGACAATATCACTTCCTTAGAAACGATGCGAAATTTTGCAAATCATATCGGCGCAAGTATGACTGTTATGCATAATGGGGAACATTGGTTTCATACGGAAGAACAATTGGCTTTCTTGGATAATTGGTTTCAAAAAGTTATATAACTCTAGCGGAGATACGGCAGAACAAAAACACAGGACACACGTCAACAAAAGATAATCGCATCAAAACAAATACCGTTATTGTCTGTTTAATTGCGATAAATAAGCCTTACGCTGTGCGGTAAATGCCCACCAAGGCTTCGGCTCGTTTCCTTGCATAAAATCAGTTAAAGATAAAAAGACATCTATCATACAAGGATCATGCTGCATACCGGTTAACTCACAAAGTGTGTAATACATGGCATAGGCATCATGCCCCAACAAATCCTGCGGTGTGTTAATCCCCAGTTTCCGCAAATCTTCCGCAACTGCCTTTCCTACATTCGGTAAATCCGTTAGTTGGTGCAATTTATCCCGTTGGACTTTGGATGGGTTCATGTTTTATGGCTCCTGTTTTGATCTAAGAGTGGACACTTTGGCCATTTTTGCCTAGGGTAACAAGTTACCCTAGGTTAAGCATAGTCATTCCCCTTTGGGGAATTTAAAGAACAAAAGTGCGGTTGAAATCCCAAATGTTTTTCACCGCAAAAAACAATCTAAAATCTCACCGCACTTTTCCCAATAATGCGCCCTCAAATGGGGGCCCCATCTGAGCCGCCTGAGCGATTTGCAATTTTTAGGAAATTTTCGTCTGTTTGAGCGTAGTGAGTTCGAAAATTTTCGTTAAGAAAATTGCAAGTGAGCGAGGAATCGCGGTGAAGCTGGGGTGCACTTTTCTTTGCTTACTTTCTTTTGTGCAAGCAAAAGAAAGTAAGATCC
>ENA-OWND01002004-OWND01002004.1-metagenome-genome-assembly--contig:-NODE-2004-length-11429-cov-6.662915_pt1 | contig 11429 bp, 12 predicted proteins | sample MGYA00245342_ERZ651119 | MGnify/ENA primary metagenome ERZ651119 (study PRJEB26857, sample SAMEA4031756) | metagenome | biome: human; feature: oral; material: saliva | place: Philippines | collected 2014...
CATTATAGGACAAGCTGTGATGCCTTCTGCCAATAGTTAAATCCACCTTCAATACCAATAATGGAACCATCGACATGATACTGAGCAAATATACCAACTATTGGAGTAAGTTGCCACTTGTCTTTGAAATTATAATTGGAATAATAGTCTTCAGGAACAAGGATCTTATCTATTCCTATATTGACAGACATTCCACCACCTAAACGGATGCCAAGGCTAAATGGTGTTTCTTGTGCAAAAAGATTAGCATTTACTAATAATAAGGTGGCCAGAATACCAATTTTAGAAGATACATTCATTGTAGTAGTTGGTTTTTAATTTATCGAGACAAAATTATGAAAAATAATAAGATTTACATAACCTTTTTTAAGTTTTAACATTACATAATAGAAAAAAGTGGATAACAATGTTAGCACAAAAAATTGTGTAGCTAAAAAAATAAAGAAGATAGAGGTTATAGTTAGAAGGACATTCATATAACAATTTTACTATCTTAGGTAAACTACCAACTTTTGAATTCTATTAATATAGTTACTTTAATGACAGCAATTCTCCTTTTTTTAATATGAGATTTTACCGATATCTCAATAATATAATTGCATAATAGACTCTGTTAATATGAGATTTACATCTATACGCAAGCGTACAAACATTTAGATTTGACCCACTTTTTGACCCACTTTTACTTATTGTAAAATATTTTCTCAAAACCTCGCAAGTTATGAAATAATGTAGATATTTTTGAACCCCCTAAAATTTGACCCACAGCTTGACCCACTTTTTTCACGGAGTATTAGAACCTAAGTGATCAAAAAATAAAATGTCATATCAAATTATATCAGTAACTTCTTGATGTTCTGATAATTTTGATATGATTTGATATAAATTTTAGGTGACTATATACGACAGAACCCTAATAAATATGAAACACCGCTTAATCAATAAGTTAAGCGGTGTGTGTTATTATAATAAATTTCTATTCTAATAAAGTAGTCTGCCCACTATTAAAAATATCTATAATAATCCCAAACAAAATTACAATAGAAAAAATCAGCAAATAGCATACTAAAAAATATATAGGATAATTTACACAGTTAGGTTCTCTTATCTCTATCTCTATATTAACAATACTTGAAATTATTACCATTACCACAATAGATATTGTAGAAATAATTAAACAAAGTGCAAAACTTGAATTTAAATCTTCTACGAGTTCTTTACCTTTTTCAGTTTCCTTTATGGAAGTAAATTTTCCTCCAATAATAAAAGTTAATATTATAGTGTATGCTGTTAGTATTAGGGCAAGTATTGTTGGAATAATAGTGATTCCAACTCCAACAAGATGCCTTAACTGTTTGAAAATATCAGCATCTTTTATATACATCAACAAACATAATATAAACGATATTGTCAATGGGGCTATACTATCTTTTACGAAACTACTCCAACCGTAGTTTTTTAACATAGCTTTCCATCCAAATATATATTTCCCCATATTTTTATGAATTTAATTAATGAACAATACTTCGTATCGTATTATATATAGTTGAACAGATACTATCTATTATTTGCGGAATTACTAACTTTCGAGGATGTTCACTACTGTCAATCTGCTCTAATTTCCCATTTTCTGTCGCTTGAATAGTCGCTTTTACATAACCATTCTGTTCAGAAAGATTAACGATACTTTGAAGCATACCATCTTTTTCATTATTTAGTGGATGGTCTTTTGAACCTGCTGCCGTGAATTCTACTCGACCAGCTCCCATTTCTCTAAGTTTCTTGTCAAATGCGGCTTCAAATCCATGGGTATGTCCTGGATTTGAATATGATATATTTGCATAAATATGAGTTACCGCATGAGCTTTAACAATTTTGTCTAAAATGTCTCTTTCGATAATAACATCAACATCAAATGTTTCTGGTGCTACTTTATTTAACGCCTCAGACAAATAAAATACAATATTTTTCAAAGTGATACTGCTGTTGCACTTTACCGCAATTGTATGAGAAGATGGGATGAAATATAAATCTGATTCTTTTTTGTTAGCAACAATGTCCTCATTCCAATTATCCATAGACACATCTTCTTGACTACGCCTATTGTAGAAAGCATCTGGGTCTATAATTGTATACGAAAGTAACCCTATCTCTATCCAACATGGGTTATTATTTCTATCTAACTGGTTACCATTTCTTAAATACTTTAGACTACCAGACTTTCCGCCACGTGGAAAATCTACCAGAGGGTCTTGGTTATAAAGCTCATTGAACACTTCAACATAGTGTTTTGTTGTTTGATTACGTCTTGCCTTAATGTTGATAAGATGCCATGTGGTTTGGCGATTTGAAATTCTACTCATAATAGATTTTTTCGACAAATATACAAAAAATATTTCAAATGTCACACTCCGAATAATGATTTTATATTATGCTATATAAGCTAAGCAATGTATCAATCTTTCTATCCAACTATAATCTAAATATGTATGTTCTTGATTAAATCCATATTTAGATTATAGTTGGGTAGTTCTTAGTATTAAGACTGACAGATTGGCATACAAATATGATATGATTGGCAGATTCTTTATTTGGTATAGTTGTTGCGATGCTTTAGCAAGGTGTTATAGGCACTTGCTTGCCGAAAAACTAATAGTATGCAACGTTTCTACTAATCTTTCGATATAAGATAGTGGAGCTTCAACTCCATTATAAAAAGGGGAGGTAACATGTCTAATTATTAAAATCTATTTGATTGATGTACGTTAAAAATGTTGTTGGTTCAAGCAGATTTTCAAAGCCTTTTGGATATTCTTCATGGTTAGAATATTGGGAAGATCACGCAGGACAAAAAGCCAATTATTGCTCTGCAGATAACTGCTGGGGTAATGATTTGGTAGGTGCACATGTACAGAAGGCTTATAGCGACGATAAAAATTGGTACATCGTACCACTTTGCTCTTCCTGTAACCAAAGGACTGATACTTTTAATGTGTCTGCCACATTAGTACCAGTCCCAAGTCATTTGTAATACAATTTTAATATTTTGCATTCTAACCTTACTGCAATAAGGTTAAGAGTCTTATCAAAGCTACTGTTATTTTGACACCGTAACGGTAGCTTTTCTTTAATTAACTTTGTTATAATAACGATTATATATTTGATTTATTATATCAAGTATAAGATTATAGATGTTATTACAATATAAAACACCGCCTAATCTGCTGAGTTAAGCGGTGTCTCGTATATTTAGGGTAATGTCGTATATAGTCACCTTTTCAAAAACTTCCCGTGTTACTGAATGTTCTTATAAGATACATGAATAATTAACTAAGGTTTCCCATCCCAATAAATAGATGGGAAAATAACTGTTTGTCGAATTATTTTTATAAATTAGTAATCGATAAGAAACAGATTTCTGCAAGTTCAACATAGAACTGCAATCCCAAGTGTAGATGTAACTTAATAATCTATACCTGAAACTACTGAGAAGTTTGAGGTCGCATGGAACGTCTTGTTTATTACAGATATGACGATATTTTCGTAAAAGCCTTTGAAGTGTATCAGGCAATATGGAACATAGAGGTGATGAACAAGGAAACAAAGCAGTATCTCGGATTAGGAAGTTATCAAGGTTGCTACTTTAATGGTCAGATAGCCGACGCAATGTAGTGTTACCGTACATATACTGGCATGGCTTTGGAAACGAGATTCACAGAATATCAAACCATGGGCGAACTTTTTTCAGATATGGAGGATGACCCCATGGCACTCATGTTATGGAAGCGGGTTCTTGCCAGTATTGAGCGCATTCTTCGTGTTTTAGGATTAATATTTGGGGTGACGGCCGAATAGCCTGCCGAATCTTTATTTCATCTAAGTTTTCAAAAATAGTAATAAGGGGACAGTTTGAATAACTCTAACTGCCCCCTTTTCATACATAAAACTAAAATGATGTAATTACTTCATAGTTGACATAAACCAATGTATGAGGTCTATATTGCGGTGATCATTAAGACGATAGTCTCTATCAAGAAATTTAATCTGCTGCATTTCCTCTGTTGACAACTCAAAGTTGAACACATTAAGGTTTTCCTCCATTCGTTTTATATGTGACGACTTTGGAATGGCAACGAGACCCAATTGAAGCAGATATCGTAGAGCTACCTGAGAGATGGTCTTACCATGATTCTCACCAATACTCAGAAGCACAGGGTTTGAGAAGATACCTAACTGACCTTGTGCCAAAGGGTCCCATCCCATAACCATTGTACCGAATTCATCAGCAACTTTTCTCACCTCTGTCTCTTGATTGAAAACGTGAGCCTCAACCTGATTAACGGCAGGCTTAATGTCTACATTTGATGCGATGTCGAGGAAGCGGTCAGCATAGAAGTTGCTTACTCCGATAGCACGTACTTTGCCAGACTTATATGCATCCTCTAAAGCGCAGTATGCTCCATATATATCACCGTAAGGCTGGTGCAACAGCATAAGGTCGATATAATCGGTTTGCAGCAGACGGAGACTTTCATCAATACGTGCTGCAGCCTTCTCACAACCATAGTCTGAAGGCCAAATCTTAGACACGAGGAAAATATCTTTTCAGGCGACACCGCTTTTCTTAACACCTTCGCCAACACCGCTCTCATTGCCATACATCTGGGCAGTGTCAATCAGCCGATAGCCAGTCTTGATGGCATTAAGTGTACAACGCTCAGCCTCTTCATTAGAAATAAGGTAAAGACCATAACCCAGCTGTGGCATTTCTACGCCATTATTTAATTTTACGTATTCCATATTCTTATATTTTTATTTGTTATTGAAATGTGATGCAAAGGTATAAAGTTTCTCTTATATGCAGGTTACATCAAACGTCATTTCTTACTTTTCTCAAACGACAAACTTATTAAAAACCATAATGAGAAATGATAAAATACTTTCAAATCATCATATTGTTTAGGTTGTATTATTGTTTTATCAAGAAAAATCATCATTTTTAAGTATTGTACGTTTTCAGAACAGTTGCTACCTTTGCACCCGCAAATCAGACAGAGAAGAATGGTAAACATCTCACCTCAGTCTGAAAAAGTATGGAATAAAGCAACGGATAAGCGAGAAACAGTCATTGCCCATATCATTCCTTACATATTATATAATAAAGATATAAAAGAAGCTTTGTTATATTTATATCGCTAAGAATGTGCTAGGCCCGACGTATAATTACTCCTTATGGTACCACAAATTATTTTCCATTAAACGGGAATAACTTTGATATGATAAGAAGCAATTATATGTGTAGGGGTGTATTGGCTCTATGTACATTATTTATTACAACAGTAGCATGGGCACAGCACGATTCAGACTCCCTAAAAAATGATTACAGAAAGTCACACCTGCAGAATAACAGCAGAACAGATTTGCATGGTGACAAGTTTAAACAAGTCCAGCATCTGGATGAAGTAGTGGTTCGTGGCAACCAAGTGAAGCGTGTCAATTCGTCAGCATTCAATGTTTTGGCGGTAGACACCCGACGCTTGCGTAATACCAACCTCGATTTGGCGCATGTCCTTGATCGTGTGCCAGGTGTGAAAGTACGTGAGGACGGAGGTCTTGGCTCTGGCACAAGCATTAATCTTAATGGATTTACGGGAAAACACGTGAAGCTATTCATCGATGGTGTACCGATGGATGGTGCATCATCGAGTTTTAGTATTAATAATATACCTGCAAGCTTTGCTAACCGCATCGAGGTGTATAAGGGTGTCGTGCCTGTAGATTTCGGTGGTGATGCATTAGGAGGTGCCATCAATATTGTTACAGACCACTCCCCACACACCTATATTGATGCCAGCTATAGCTATGGCTCGTTCAATACTCATCGTAGCAACCTCTCGCTTGGCTTGTCGGGCAAATCAGGTCTTACCTTCCGCCTAAATGCCTATCAGAATTATTCTGATAATGACTATAAGGTAAAGACACAATGGACTGACCTTAATACCAATGCTGTAAGCAATGATGAGGCGTGGTTCCGTCGGTTTCACGACAGATACCATAACGAGGCTGTAGTATTACAGGTTGGTGTGGTGGATAAGAAGTGGGCAAACAAACTCATCTTCGGTTTGAACTATAGTCATGAATATGCACAGATACAGAACGCCAACTTGATGAAAATAGTGTTTGGTGGGAAGTATCGCACGGCACAAGGATGGACTCCCTCACTGCTTTACGAGAAGCGTAATCTTGCGATTCCAGGTTTGAACTTCCGATTGTCGGCTCGATACGATATGGTGAAGACCAATAATGTGGATACGCTCAGTCGCACCTATAGCTGGACAGGCGAGTATAAGGTTAATGCCTATCAAGGTGAGGGAGTACCTACGCTTGCCGAATTCAAGGGGTACACTTTGGCTACCGTTGCTAATCTGACCTATCATATTGGCGACCAGCATTTCTTTACACTTAACGATACATATACCCATTACCGCCGTCGCACTACTAATGCTGCTTCAAATAACGTGCAGAGTTCAGCAGCAACCTTTATGCGTCGTGTCAACGCTAAGAATACCTTAGGAGTATCGTATAAGTTCATTCCCAACCAGCATTGGAACATGGTGGCTTTTCTGAAGTAATATGATTCGCACGTGCGAGGACCCGTCAATGTAGCTTCGTCTGGACGTGCCGATTATCAGGAGCAGGAACGTTCTACGAATGCTTTAGGCTATGGAGTGGCAGGAACTTACTTCCTCTTTCACAAAGACTTACAGACAAAACTCTCGTACGAACGAACCTATCATCTTCCAACCGACCGTGAGCTCTTTGGCGATGGTGATTATGAAGATGGTAATGCTACGCTTCGTCCTGAGAAGAGTGATAATCTGAACTTCAACTTGAGTTATCAGCACACTTTCAATGATACACATACGCTAAGTGTGGATGCTGGTTTTAACTACCGTTATATGCAGGATTACATCAAATTCTTCATCGTACACACGACCAAGGAGCTGGTTTTAACTACCGTTATATGCAGGATTACATCATACGTACCATTGGTCAGAAGGGTGTAGCTGTTAGCAGCAACCACGGTAAGGTACAGGGAATGGGTATGGACCTCAGCCTACATTATTATTTCAAGGATGTAGCAAGTGTCGGAGGAAACTTGTCCATACAGAACACACGAGACAAGGAGCGATACAATAGTATTGGAGCAGCATCGATTACTTATGGCAACCGTGTTCCAAATTTACCTTACACCTTTGGAGGTGCTGATGCAAGCTATACTTTCAAGCGTGTATTAGGTAAGGATAATCAACTTACGATAGGCTGTGATTTGAGATACATACATAAATTCTATCGCTCATGGGTCAGTGAAGGAGCAAAGCTCTATGTACCAGAACAGTTGAGCTGTGATGCCAACATGGTCTATGCAATACAAGGTGGAAGATACAACGTTTCATTAGAGGCAAATAACTTTACAAATGCCTTACTATATGACAACTATAGCCTGCAAAAGCCTGGCAGAAGTTTCAGCATTAAGTTCCGCTATGTTTTTTATAAACAGTAGAACATAAACAAACATTATCAAAGGATTGTTTCAGAATACAAAATTATTAATTAACAACACACGTATAAAAGAATGAGAAATACTTTTTTATCATTGTCTAAAATGACGAAGGCAGGATTATTCATTTGTTTGTTCGGAGTAGCTATCGGTTTCGCTGGTTGTAGCGGCGGCGACGATACTGTCAGCCCAACTAATGACGGAGGTTCGACATCGGTTTCTGACAAGGCTGTAAGGAATGGAAAAGGTTCATACTTTATAGCCGTTAAGAGCGACAACGGAACTGAATATATCATGCAGACCAATAGTCTGACAGCTGGCAACCTTGACATAAGAAACAATATAATGGAGTTGCCTCAAACAGAATATACCTGGATGTTCAACAACCACAACGCCATTGGTATGGTCTATCAGCAACAGTTTGCTGGTCTGGGCTATGGATTGCGTTGGACATCTGATGAGGCTCAGTTCTCGAAGTTGGGAGAGTTTCGCATTGACACCCGTTTCTCCAACTATGGTTTCTTCAATGGTCAATTATTGACAAGTGTAGGAGGACAGGTTTCTGCTGATGGCAAACGGAATGACGGAGCCACCTTTGTCTTCTGGAATATCACAAATAATGGTGTGAAACTCGATCATACTAAGACCATCTGGACAGAAGATATTACAGGTAATGGACAGCAGGTGACCTTCTCCAGCATCATCGATAATGGTGACGGCACATTCCTCACCGCTATGGTTCAGTCTGCATTCCACCAGACAGGAACTGGTGATGGCTCCAGTGTCGGCGAAGTGAAGTACCCTGATAGTGTGTGGGTAGCTAAGATGGATAAAGACCTGAACGTGCTGAAGGTGTATCGTGACAACCGTATCAGCTATGCTGCAGGTCAAAATCGTTCTCAAGTACTCCACGAAGTGTTCAAGACCAATGATGGGACTGTGTATGTATTCTCCAATGCATTTAACACCGCAACCACTCACAAAGCTGGTGCCCTGCGCATCAACAAGGGCGCTGAAGAGTTCGATAAAGATTATTACTTTGACATTCAGACCCCTGCTGATGGCTACAAGTTCCGACGTGTCTGGTACATAACAGGCAGTAAGTTCCTCCTTGAAATATACAACGAAAAGAATATCAATACTATGACTGCTGGACATCAGTTTGCTATCGTTGATATGGCAAGCAAAAAGTTCACTTGGCTCAGTGGTATTCCTGCAAAGAACCTCATCACATCAGGAGCGGAGACAGGAGGTGTCCCGATGTATGCAGATGGAGTAATCTATCTACCTATCACTCAGTTCGGTCAAGATGCAGCCATCTATCAGGTTAATCCCGAAACTGGTGTGGCAACAAAGGGTATCAGCATCAAGGGTGTGACAGAAATTAGAACACTTGGAAAGTTGAACTAAGTAACATCACTTTCCTTTCACTTGAAAACAAGGTAAGTTTATATCAATAATTAACAAGAACATAATAATAAACAAAAAAGAATCATGAAAAAGTTTTTCTTCTCAGCTGCGCTTATTGCGCTCGCATCATGTATGACACTTACGTCATGTTCTGACGATGACAACAACGAGCAGGGTGGTAGCCCTTCTGTCATCAATCCTAAAGAAGTTAGTTTTATCGTAACTTCTGGCAACCCTGCTACCGACCTAACTGGTGGCGTTTATATGAAGGTGTATAATAACTTGACAACCAACAAAAATGGTGAGAACGTGTATGGTGCTGCAGATGCTGTAAAGTCCTATGACAGCTTCACACAGGTGACTTACAATAAAACCAGTGGCATTTTTACAGGTTACATCTATGCTCGTGGTGCTTCAGCTGAGGGTATTGGTAGTATGAAGGCTGGCCTCCGTAGCTATAAGGTGGAGAATGGTAAGCTGGTAGAGGTTGGCTCACCTGTGTTGGTTTCTGCTTTCGGTAACACGGGTACATTTGGAACTTACTCTTATGCGGCACATATTAGCCCGCCATACTCTATGGTAGTGGATAAGAATGGTGCAGGCAACAACATTAGCGTAAGCTTACCTCAGTATGCCATTGACAACGTAAACCCTAACATTTCCAACATCGTTGATATGGGCAACAATCAGGTTGCTATGGTCTTGAACTATAATAACCGCGATTCAGCTGCAGTTGCTATCTATGATTATAATCTGAATATCAAGAAGGTGATTTACGATAACCGCATCGGAACATCGGTAGGAGCTATGCGTTCTGTCCGTTACACGCTTAGCGGTGCTGATGACAATGGCAACGTTTACGTATTCGCTGGCTCAAGTGCAACAGACGGAAAGGTGGGTGCTCTTCGTATCAAGAAGGGTGAGACTGAATTTGACAAGAACTATCAGTTCAATATCCTTGCCGTATCTGATGGTTATCGTTTCCGCAAGGCTTTCCACATCAGTGGCAGCAAGTTCTTACTTGAGTTCTATCTCGACAAGAATAAGTATGGCAATATGGACGCTTCTGGTAAGATGGCAATAGTAGATATGGATGCTAAAACCCTGACATGGGTAATAGGACTCCCTGATGCTTCTACCGTATCATTTGGTTGGGGTGATGGCTACGCAGGTGCCTACTATCTCCCAGTGGCAGCTCCAACACGTATGGGTGGCGGCTCTGGAAATGGCGGTGGCTGGAATCATGGTGGAAACGGAAACCATGGTGGCAGAAATGGAAACCACACACGTGGTACATCTTCTGTTATTCCAATCATTTACAAGATAGACGCAAACTCAGGTGTTGCAAGTCCATTTATGACCTTCGGAAATGGTGACTTACTCAAGGCAATAACAATTCTGAAGTAATAATGTATTATTTAAATCGTATGTATAAAATCAATAAAATGCTCATAACCGCATTGGCGGTTATGGGCTTTATCTCAGCAAAAGCACAGACAACACTTCCAAGTAGTATCGCAGAAGTAGTTAAGGAGAACCCAAGTGCAAAAGCAGTGTTGGAGAACATCATGACTCGAACAAGTATAAGGAAGTTCAAGCAACAACCAGTAGAAGATGCCAAGATTGAGGCTTTGCTACGTGCTGGTATGGCTGCTCCTACATCAGGAGACAAGCAACCATGGCATTTCGTGGTTCTAAAGGAAAAGAAAGATATCGAGAAATATGCTGAGTCTAACAAGTTCCATGCTGAGGACATCAAAATGACACCTCTCTTTATCTTTGTCTGTGCAGATACTACTCGTATGGCAGAGGGGCAGGGTAAGGAACTATGGATACAAGATTTGTCCGCAGTCTCAGAGAATATTCTTTTAGCTGCTCACGCTATGGGTTTAGGTGCTTGTTGGACTACCATTTATCCTATTCAGAAGAAGATAAACGGTATCTCAAGAACATTGAACTTACCGGGTAATCTGATTCCATTGAATGGTATTATTATTGGTTATCCAGATGAGGCTGAGCAACCTAAGGATAAATGGGATACAAAGAAGATAACCTACGGAATACAGTAATCTCAATAAGGTACGACTATCTGCCGACACTCAATAAAGAAATTAAACTTGTACGAATTTACTTCTGTTGATTTGAAAATTTAACCATAAAGTTAAAGGATTTGACGGCTTCTTCAAAAAAGGGTCTACCTTTTCGGCAAAAAAGGTAGACCTTTTTAATAGAAAAGGTAGACCCTTTTGGCGGAAAAGGTAGACGGTTTTCTGATAATAGGTAGATGTTTTTACTCATTTAGGTGAACCCCTTTGCGAAAAAAGGATTGATAAGTGTAAGAAAAAGTATGAACATCCCTTGGAGATAGTCAAGAAATTTCTTACCTTTGTGATATTAATCTACTAACAAGTTGAGGAGGATAAAGCCCCAGCCTCCAAAGGCTTAACAATCGGGGGCA
>ENA-OWND01002010-OWND01002010.1-metagenome-genome-assembly--contig:-NODE-2010-length-11408-cov-7.407381_pt1 | contig 11408 bp, 9 predicted proteins | sample MGYA00245342_ERZ651119 | MGnify/ENA primary metagenome ERZ651119 (study PRJEB26857, sample SAMEA4031756) | metagenome | biome: human; feature: oral; material: saliva | place: Philippines | collected 2014...
ACCTACGACCCACTGGTCCCAAACCAGTTGCGCTACCAAGCTGCGCTACTCGCCGATAAGTGCGGTCAATTATAAGTTTGTTTTTATTTCAGTCAATGAAATTTTTGATTTTTCAACTTAATTGTTCAAAATTATTCCACTTTAAGAAATATCCCCCTTTTTCATTGTAAAAAAATCATTGTTCGTTAAAATAGCAAACGCTTTCTTTTTCATCACATAATATCAAGGATAGCTCAATGGCCGCAAAAATCATCTCTGGTACTGAACTTTCAAAACAAATTAAAGCTAATTTAGCAGATAAAATAACCCATTATATTGAACAAGGAAAACGCACTCCAGGACTTGCTGTAATCCTCGTTGGTGCTGATCCTGCTTCGCAAATTTATGTGGGCAATAAACGTAAAAGTTGCGAGGAAGTCGGTATTCTCTCTAAATCTTATGACCTCCCTGAAACAACCACGCAAAATGAATTATTAGCGATTATTGACCAACTTAACGCAGATAAAAATATTGACGGTATTTTGGTGCAACTCCCCTTGCCAAAACAAATTAATGCGGAAGCTATTATTGAACGTATCGATCCTAAAAAAGATGTAGATGGCTTTCATCCTTATAATGTTGGGCGGTTATGCCAACGTATTCCAACTTTACGTGCTTGTACACCTTATGGTGTGATGAAACTATTAGAAACAACGGGCATTGATTTACACGGCAAGCACGCAGTAATTGTAGGCGCATCTAATATTGTCGGTCGCCCAATGTCTTTAGAATTATTATTAGCAGGTGCAACCGTCACAGTAACACATAGATTCACTAAAGATTTAGAAAACCACGTTCGCCAAGCAGATATACTTGTCGTTGCGGTAGGTAAACCAAATTTAATTTCTGGCGATTGGATCAAAGAAAGTGCGGTAGTAATTGATGTTGGAATTAACCGTGTAGATGGAAAATTAGTAGGCGATGTAGAATTTGACAAAGCAGCCGAAAAAGCGGCGTATATTACGCCAGTACCTGGTGGTGTTGGACCAATGACTGTTGCAATGTTGATGAGCAATACGCTTTATTCTTATGAACACAATAAATAGCTTTTGTATAGAACTGTTATAAAAAATGGGTTAAAGCTTTCATTTGCTTTAACCCATTTATTTAAATGGCTTTATTGTACTTCTCACGTTTAAATTTATAATCTTCAATCATCATTTAAACTTAAAAGTAAACAATCCTATATTATTTAAACCAGAACATATAAGCTACCGTGGCAATCACGACAACACAGACTAAATTCAGTAAGAAACCAACTTTGACCATTTCACTTTGTTTTACTTGACCAGAGCCAAATACAATCGCATTTGGTGGTGTCGCTACTGGTAGCATAAAGGCACAAGATGCACCAATACCAATAATTAATGCTAAACCAATTTCTGGCATACCCAATGATTGAGCGATAGAAATAAAGATAGGCACAAGTAATGCCGCACTCGCTGTGTTAGAAGCAAATTCAGTTAAAAAAATAATGAACGCTGCAACTAATAAACCAATCAGATAGAAATGTTGTCCATCAATCATAAAAACAATACTATCCGCTAAGATTTTACTTGCACCAGAATCCTTCAACACCGCACTTAATGCTAAGCCACCACCAAAAAGCATTAATACGCCCCAATCAGTATTTGATTGAATTTGTTTCCAACTTGCAACACCTGTCGAACAAATAACAATTGCCGCCAATAAGGCTACAATACTACCAAAACTAGCAATATTTTTTTGTAAGCCTAGCAATCCTGAAATAAACGGATTAATTTTACCGCTGAATATCCACATCAACACAATGACTGAAAAAATGATAAACGTCAATATACGCATAGGATTCATTTCAATATTTTCAAAGGTCTGTTCAAAATTGAGGTGAAGTTTTGGTTTGAAAATAATGTAAAGTACCCCAATCATCAATGGCAACAAGATAATCATTATAGGTAAGCCATACCATAACCAATCAGAAAAAGTTAAATGTAAATTGCTTGCTACAATTGCATTCGGAGCACTCCCTACAAGGGTTCCCATACCACCAATTGATGCACTATAAGCGATCCCTAACAGCACAAACACATAGGTATTATGATCTTTCTCACGATCAAGTTGGCTTAAAATACCCATTGCGAGTGGCAACATCATTGCAGCTGTTGCCGTGTTATTCATCCACATAGAGAGGAAAGCTGTAATCAAAAAGAGATAAATCACCGTAATAAATAAATTACCGCGCGCTAATGCCATAAATTTATTAGCAATCAATTTATCAAGTTTTTGAATATGCAATGCTGTCGCTAGGGAAAAGCCACCAAAAAATAAAAATATTGTCGGATCAGCAAAACCAACTAAGGCTTGTTTAGTGCTAACCAATCCCAATGCTACCGCCAAGAGTGGAACTAATAACGCAGTAATAGTAACGTGCAACGCTTCACTTAACCAAAGTACTGCGATAAAAGCTAATAATGCCAAACCAGAATTAGCTTTTGGTTCAAAAGGTAATACATTTAATAACACAAAGAACAGCACAATATCTAAAATAAAAATAATACCATTTTTATGACTTTTTAAAGATGCCATCTCACCCATAAAGTTCCTCCGTTAGGGCTATCACTTAAATAGGGTTCAATGTTAAATGAATGTTATAAAGATGCAACGAGCAATATTCAGAAATGTGATCGAGAGCAACAAATTTTAATAAAAAACACAATGTACCATATCTTTATTTCAAGATTTTGCTCAAGCAAACGCCGCAGCTTCAGCGATGAATTCATCGCTTGGGCGTTGATGCGTATAAAGTTCAAATTGTTCTACAGCCTGAAGTACAATCACTTCTGCGCCAGAAATAGTTTGTTTTCCTCGTGCTTGAGCATAACGAATAAAGGGCGTTTCAACAGGCATAGCCACTACATCAAACGCGACACTAGCATTATCAATGAACGCTTTTGGAAAGGCTAAATCCATTTCTTCCTTGCCGCCTTTCATGCCGATTGGCGTAACATTGACTAAAATATCTGCCTGTTGGTTTTCTAAAGAATTGATGTATGCGTAGCCATAAAGTGCGGCGAGATATTGACCTGTTTTTACGTTGCGTGCGTAAATTTTTAATTTCTCAAAACCTGAATTTTTAAAGGCAGCCACAACGGCTTTTGCCATACCGCCACTGCCATGAACAATGACTTTAGCATTTTTATTTAAATGATATTTTTCAATTAATTTTACGATGGCAATGTAATCAGTGTTATATGCACGCAAAAAGCCATTATCGTTCACGATTGTGTTTACGGATTCAATAGCTTGTGCTGACGGATGAATTTCATCTAAAAATGGCATGCAAGCTTCTTTGAATGGCATTGAAACAGCACAACCACGGATGCCTAATGCGCGAACGCCTTTGATGGCGTGCTCAATATCTTGCGTGGTGAATGCTTTATAAATGAAATTTAACCCTAACTTATCGTACAAGTAATTGTGAAAGGTTGTACCGAAATTGCCTGGACGACCTGATAAAGACATGCAGAGTTGGGTATCTTTATTAATCATTTTATTTCCTTAAATATTCAAATTCATGTCATCATCAATGCCGATAAAATATTGGTTCATATCAAAAGCAGGTTTTGCTGCTTTATCTTGACTTACAATTCGAGCTGGCACGCCAGCCGCTGTGGCATATTCAGGAACGGGGTTAAGCACAACAGAGTTTGCACCAATTTTAGCGTATTTGCCCACTTCAATATTACCGAGAATTTTTGCACCCGCCCCAATCATAACACCCTCGCGTACTTTTGGATGACGATCGCCTGACTCTTTTCCCGTACCGCCAAGTGTTACGCCTTGCAAAATTGAAACATCATTTTCGATTACAGATGTTTCACCCACAACAATACCTGTTGCATGGTCGAACATGATTCCGTGGCCAATTTTCGCCGCAGGATGAATATCTACATCGAAAGCTACTGAAATTTGGTTTTGTAAATAAAGAGCAAGGGATTTACGATTTTGATTCCATAAATAATGGGTAATTCGATAGCTTTGAATTGCGTGGAAACCTTTTAAATAAAGCAATGGAGTGGACCACAATTCTACAGCGGGATCTCGGTGGCGGACAGCTTGAATATCGCAAGCAGCACAATCAATAATCGAAGGATTAGCTTGATAGGCTTCCTCAATAATTTCACGGAGAGAAATAGCTGGCATAATAGGATTGGCTAATTTGTTAGCCAATAAATAACTTAGCGCACCGCCCAGATTTTGATGCTTTAAAATTGTAGAGTGAAAAAAACTAGCAAGCATAGGTTCGTTTTCAGCAAGTTCTTTGGCTTCTTGGCGAATATGTTGCCACACATCTAATGTCATAATTTCTCCTTTTATTCGCCTTTACATTCTCGCCCCAAAAGGCTGATGGCTACATCTTGTGCGCTTTTGCCACAAAACAGCATTTGATAAATTTGTTCTGTAATCGGCATTTCCACACCTTGTCTTTGTGCAAGCAAATAGGCTTCTTTTGTATTATAAAAACCTTCTACGACTTGCCCGATATTTTCCATAGCCATTTGGGCATCTAATCCTTTACCTAGCATTAATCCAAAACGTCGATTGCGCGATTGATTATCGGTACAAGTTAGCACTAAATCGCCCAATCCAGACATTCCCATAAATGTATTGGTATTTGCACCGAGCGAGATACCTAAGCGGGTAATTTCTGCAATACCTCGAGTAATCAGTGCTGTGCGAGCATTTGCGCCAAATCCCATACCGTCTGAAATACCCGCGCCAATTGCGATCACATTTTTAATTGCACCACCAAGTTGAACGCCAGTCATATCCGAATTTATATAAACTCGGAAACCTTTACTACAATGAATACGAAACTGAAATTCCCGCGCGAATTGCTCGTTATTGGCAGCAAGCGTAATAGCTGATGGTAGACCTTGCGCTAATTCTTTTGCAAAAGTTGGTCCAGAAAGTACAGCTAGTGGATATTGCGTTCCGAGTTGTTCTTCAACTACGGTTTGTAGTAAACGCCCTGTGTTACGTTCCAGACCTTTTGTTGCCCAAATTAATCGGTGATGGGCTTTTAAGTGCGGTTTGATTTTTATAAGAATTTCACCGAAAGCATGGCTTGGCACCACGATTAAAATATCTTGAGAATATTCCATTGCTTGTGCAAGATTACTTTCTAAATGAAGATCCTCAGGAAAGATGACATCCGGCAAAAAACGATAATTTTGTCGTTCTGTCTGCATTTGTGCGATATGGGCGAGATTGTGCCCCCATAAGTGAGTGGGAGAACCATTTCGAGAAAAGGTAATTGCCAGTGCAGTTCCATAAGATCCCGCACCTAGCACAGTGATTGGTGTTTGCGAAGTTATCATATCTACAATTTATCTAGTAAAAGAGGAAATAAGTATAGATATCTTTCGGTAACCTATCAACCACAGGAAAATATTACTTATTCATTTGGCGGAATTTAAACGGCACAATGGATATGCCATTTTTTCCATTTTGTAGTTGATAAAATTGAGGGTAGTTAAAATTATGTTGAACGATATTGTAAGGATTTTTATCGCCTTCCTGTTTGGCGTTTTGATAAAGTTGATTAATCTCCCGCACTTTTTCATCTTTTTCACCATCGCAGTGGCGATAGATTTCGAGATGATTAGATTCATCTAAAATATAAACATTGAAGCTGTGATCAGAATTATCTTCAAAAAAGAATTGTAGGAATCCTTCACTTGCGAAGGCATCCATTTCTGGTGGATAGCGACGACTTTCTTGGTTTGTCTCGCCATCTTCAATTGGAGTTTGTAAAACTTCGTCAAAATCCACCGCACTTTCAGCGTCATTACAGACCGATTCATTTCCGATTTCTTGTAAGCTGATGCCGCGATCTTCAAAAAATAATTGCCAGTTTTTACCCGCTACGCGTAAACGTGACGTTTGGCAAGGTTGTTGAATATCGCCGACTTGGATGCTAACGCATCGATTTACCAATCCCATCACTAATTGCCGTAAATCTTGGCGATAACGTTCACTATAACAATAGACTTGGATGGAATCTGGGCGATTAACACCACGATAAATTTTGTTAGAAAGCACTTTTAGTGCAAGCAAAATGGCATTTTGCCCTTCAAAATGGAGCGTTCGGATTTCGTTCCACACGTTACTATAAGTAAAATCGATACTGCCCACAAGGCTTTGCTCAAGGGAGCCAAAACTAAATAAATCTCGCGATGAAATACCCGTTAATACTTCTTCTACTTTGGATGTTGGATCGGTCGTGAGATTTATGGCAATAAACAAGCTACGAATTTCACATTGATTTAATAAATCGCTGTTTTTAGGTTGTTTAGCGATGGTGCTTGGAAAAGACTGACGTAAGTTAGTGACAAAGCGTTGTAATGTGCTTAAAGTCACATTCTTGCTAAAAATTGACAATTCGGTTTTTTCAGTGAGTAAATGATTGAAATAAGCCCAAGAAACTAATTTATTCAGGCTTTCTCCGTATTCGATCACCCGTTCTTTGGAGAACATAATATGGTGTATTGGTTGATTGATAAGGTACCAACCATCCTTAAAATGTTTATTGCCGCGAACTTCCACAAAAGTCAGGTGTGCTTCTGATAAATTGTGAGATATCTGTGTGTTGAGTAAGGACACTTTGCCGGGAAGTTCTTCAAAAGCAGTATAAAGTTTACGAGAAAGAATGTTGATATCTTGTGGCACGACGCTCGAGTGAATGTGATGCTTTCGAGCAAATTCCACTAAATTACGATAACTCAACATTAACAATTTCATTATGTTATCGTGGTTTTCTTTTACTGCCTTAATTTTCCAAAATGGACGCTTATTGAGATGTTTTACCGTTTCTGCAGACCATCCCCATTCTTGCGCAAGGATTTCCATATAACGAATACGCCAATTATTGGCTTGGTAACGTGCAAAATCTTCCGTTGCTTTCACATAGAAACAACGGCGCACAAAATCCAAACGTTTAAATTCAGAAAGTGCGGTTAAATATTGGGTTACTTTTGCAAGAATGACAATGTAAGGATCAAAATGGTGATCAGGATTGGTATTGCCTGAAAGTAAATCTCGCTTAAAAGTGCGGGCAATTAAGCAAGTGTTTGGGTATTCCTTGGAATAGGCTTCCAACAACAAAATTTTGAGCACAGATTTATAAGGTGAATCAATCCCTTTATAAAGATGCCATAAACTGGCACCGAAATATTCGTTTGCAGAAAATTGTCCTAAACCGCCGAAATCTACCCAATCATTTGGATCGATTTCCCCTTCCGTAATTAAACGTGCCACCTCTTTTTCATAGTCTTTTTCATTTTCCACCCATAAATGCAACCAAAGTAGAGGTTTACCTGCCAAGCGTACGGCGGAGCGATAGAACTCATCAAGCAATAACATATATTGTGCAGAGCCGCTATTTTCAATAGTTAGTGGGTCAGCATAATGTTCATTGCGGAAACGTTGTTGATCCATCAAATAAAAATTAATTTCCACATTAAATTGCATTGCCCATTCACTAATCCGCTTGGCTTTTTGAGTAAGAAGTGTATATTCATCTGGACTCAAGCCATCACGGACACAAATCCAAGTATCAAGATCTGAAGAAGAGGTTTGACTTATTGAGCCAAAGCTACCCATTACATAAACGCCTAGAATTGGTGGTAAAACTTCGTGAAAATTTACCGCACTTTTGAGTGTTGATGGCTTATGATCGGCATAGTGAATACCGTATTCATTGGTGAGCCATTTTTTTTGATAATCAGAAGCAAGGAAATTCGCAATGCCAGAGGGGGCGTGAATAACATAGCCGGGAAGTTGCGGATGGTTTAGGTGTAGAAGTAAAGGTGCAATCGCTAAAACGTGTTGGAATGCATCGCCTGAACCTTGTAATGCACGCTCAAAACGGCGTTGATCCAAGGCGCTAACCCATTGTTTTGCTTGTGCTAGATTACATTCCACGTGGTGTCCCTACCAGAACAACAAAAATTGGCGAACAATTTACCACTTAGGGAGTATAAATGCAAAAAAATGTGACATAAATCACAATTTTTTTAAAATATATTATAAGTTTTACCTATCAACAATCAAAATGACTTTTTTACCTAAGAGTGGTAGGATAGCAGCTAATTTTATTGCGTAAATAGCTTAATTCTGCCGATATAAAAATCTATATTTTCTATTATTAGTGGATAGCTTGATATTTTTCTTATCAACGCAAAGTATTATAAAATACCTTACTCAATATCACTTATTAAGGAATTGATATGGCAAAAGAGCAACCTAACGACCTCACTGAACAACTTACAGATACGCCAAAAACAGCTGTTGAACAAACTGAAACAATGCAGTCTGTTCCGCAAACTATTGTAAAAAAAACGGGTACAGCATTGAGTTTATTAGCAATACTTGTTGCGCTAGGTATTGGTGGAGCTGGATACTATTTTGGTCAGCAACAAATAGCTGAAATTCAACAGAAATTAACCGCACTTGAAAATCAAACGGGAGCAAATCTTTCCTCAAATAACACCAATAACAATAAACGACTTACACAATTAGAACAGAGTTTAAAAACTGCACAAGAAAATATAGCGCAACTGGAACAATTAATTGTAAGCAAAACAGGGGAAATAACATCCTTACAAACTCAAATGAAACAAGTAAGTCAGCTTGCCATCGCACAACAACCAAGCGATTGGTTATTTTCCGAAGCTGATTTTTTACTAAATAATGCCCTGCGTAAACTTGTTTTAGATAACGATGTTGATACAGCGGTTTCTTTATTAAAATTAGCTGATGAAACCCTCGTCAAGGTTAATAATTCACAAGCAAATGAAATTCGTAGTGCAATCAATCAAGATTTAAAACAACTTCTTTCGCTTTCAAGTGTGGATCAAAATGCGATAATGCAAAAACTGTCACAACTTGCAAACACAGTCGATGAATTACAGGCTTTGAATGTAAATTTTGATGAAACATCTAAAAATAATGATAAATTATCCAACAACATTACTGACTGGCAACAAAATATTGAAAAAAGTGCAACCTCTTTCCTAAATCATTTTATTCGTATTTCGCCAAAACAAAATTCAAATAAAAAAGAATTACTTGCACCAAATCAAGATATTTATCTTCGTGAGAACATTCGTCTACGTTTACAGCTTGCGATTATGGCAGTTCCTCGTCAGCAAAATGAACTTTATAAGCAATCTCTAGAAGCTGTTTCTTCTTGGGTTCGTAGCTATTTTGATACAAACGCTGAAGTAACACAAAATTTCTTAAAATTAGTAGATGGATTGACTGATACTTCTATTTATGTAGATGTACCAGAGCAATTAAAAAGTTTAACATTACTTGACAAATATCTTAATCGTACAGCTTTAGATCTACAAAAAGTGGAAATTGAAGCAGACAAGGCGATTGATACAATGCCTAAAGTAGAAGCTGTTAAACCAACACAATCTGAATCACAACAATAAGGATAAGTCTATGTTTAGAGTGCTCTTTTTAATGCTGACATTGCTTGTAGGACTTGTAGCAGGGCCTTATATTTCTGGTCAGCAAGGTTATGTGCGCATTGAGACAGCAAATCGTATTATAGAAATGTCCATCACTACCTTAGTGATTTTTTTCATTATTTCTTTAGCAATAATTTATGCTTTTGAATGGGGCATCACTCGTTTCTTTCGTTTAAGTCGTAGCTCTTATCAATGGTTTTCTAATCGCAAACGTGTAAAAGCGCAAAAACAAACCCTTGAAGGCTTGGTAAAAATGAATGAAGGGGATTACGCTAAAGCAGAAAAATTAATTGGCAAAAATGCTAAACATTCTGCTGAACCTGTACTAAATCTCATCAAAGCAGCAGAAGCTGCTCAACAACGTGGCGACGAATTTAGTGCAAATCGCTATTTAATTGAAGCGACAGAATTAGCCGGCTCTGATAATTTGCTCGTGGAAATTGCCCGTACTCGCATTTTATTGCAACAAAACAAGTTACCTGCAGCACGCAGTTCTGTAGATAGCTTATTAGAAATGGCTCGTCGCAATAAAGAAGTATTAAAACTCGCGGTAGAAATTTATCTTCGCTCTAAAGCCTATCAAGCTCTAGATAAAATTTTAGACAATGTTGCGAATAGCGGTTTATTCAATGATGAAGAATTCAAAGATCTTCGATCTAAAACCGAAAATGGTTTACTCGACGAGAAAATGAACGAAGAAGGAATTGATGGCTTACTAACTTGGTGGAATCAGCAACCTCGTCATCGCCGTAACAATATTGAACTTAAAATTAGCCTTATTCAACGTTTAATTGACTGTAATGATCATGAATCAGCTACTGAATTGACATTTGAAATACTGAAAAAACTCGGTGACAATACAGCAATCAGTTTACCTCTTTGTACTCAAATTACACGTTTACAACCAGAAGATAACAGTAAACTTCTCAAGCTAATAGAAAAACGTGCAAAACGTGTGGATGAAAAACAAAAATGCTGTATCAATCGTGCTTTGGGTTATTTATATGTTCGTAACAATGAATTTATTAAAGCAGCAGATGTATTCAAAAACGTGATCGCTTGCCCTGAACAATTAGAACAAAATGATTTGATGATGGCATCTTATGTATTTGAACAAGCGGGCGATAAAGCATTAGCTGAACAAGTTCGCCAAGAGAGTTTGAAATCAGTGATGGCAATTCAGGATGTCATTCCAGAAAGTGCGGAAGAAAAAACAGAAGAAAATTCAACCGCACTTTTAGAAAGCAAATCTGAGTAGCTCAACTAAAAAGACAAAACGCACTTCAAGTGAAGTGCGTTTTTTGTTGTTTTGAATCTAAAACTATATATTTTTCAGTTTATTAGAATATAACACCAAACAGAGTGCGATCACCATAATCAAAATTGCGCCTGCAAATAAGATGGTATCCACCGAGCTTTCATGATTAACAATGATTAAACGCAACATCGCAGTGATCCCAGCATAAATAAAATAGCGTAAAGGGAAGTGATATCCGCTTTTAAAATACTGCACAATCAAACCAATAAACCCGAAATATAAGAAAAACATTACTGCTTGTTCAGCAACATCATAAGGTACAACAGACGAAGTGTTAAGCACCATCATAGATAAAGTATAAGTTATTTTTACAAGGGCAATAATAAGCACAATCGCTAGCGCAATCAACGCTGTACAAAGCACAATTTTCAATACATCAGTAATGATTCGTGGCAATTTTTCTAATTCTAGGGACTCTTCCATTTTTATTCCTTACAACAAAATTAAGACTCGTACTCTAATGTAAAATTATAAAACTGGTCAAAATTATTTAAAAATAATGTTCAAAAAACTATTACTTAAGATCGGAA
>ENA-OWND01002012-OWND01002012.1-metagenome-genome-assembly--contig:-NODE-2012-length-11402-cov-11.027144_pt1 | contig 11402 bp, 8 predicted proteins | sample MGYA00245342_ERZ651119 | MGnify/ENA primary metagenome ERZ651119 (study PRJEB26857, sample SAMEA4031756) | metagenome | biome: human; feature: oral; material: saliva | place: Philippines | collected 2014...
GGGTGCGAGCCACGCTCATCAGATGGAAGCCCTCCAAACCGACGAGCAGATCACACCGATCACAACGATCAAGCGACGCACAGCAGCAGCAGGTAGGGTGAGACATTGTCGAGGTCCTTTGAAGATCGCGGGGGTAGAAGTCCGCTCATCATCAAGGACCTCGACCTCTACCCGCAACCCCCGACCAACACCCGGTCACCCACACTTAACTCGGAAGAGCCAGATTCAGACTCGGGGTCCTTGACGATATTGGCGGCTGTCGTCTTATCGTTAATGATGTTGAAGAAGTATACCGTGCGGCAACGGAGCTGGAGCGCATTCTTGGAAAGCCTAAGGTTAAAGACTATATCGCAGTGCCTCAACGAAGTGGCTATCGTAGTTATCATGCAATATACAAGGTCCCTGTATCTGGCATTTCGTATCGAGTTGAAGTGCAGATTCGTACGCGTCTTCAGCACCTTTGGGCAACAGATGTTGAAGCAGTAGGCGAGGTGTACGGCCTTGAATACAAGAGCCCGGATACCCGTGCAAAACTTAGGGGAAAGGAGCAAATGCGTGACCGTTTTCTGACGTTAAGTTCTCACTTATTTGCTCAAGAAGAGGAAATGCCTGGAATTCCGGGTGTGAGTGATGATGTATATTCAATCTGTAGTGAAATTGTAGAAATTTGTGATATAACCAAGATTTTGAAAGAGTTAGCTGTAGCGCGCAGTGGCATTGTTGTTGCATCTGATGTGGGTGCGAGTGACGAATATTTCTTGCTCTGTCTCATACGTGATCTCCAGTTTTTCGATATTGTTGGTTTCGTCGATTTCTCTGAAGCGAATAGCGAATACCAGCGCATTGAAAAAATATCTCTTGGTGCTGACTCTGTTAATGAGGGCGATAGTCGAGAACCTGAATTCGATAACGTAGTCCTGGTGAAAGCTGCGCATGCAGATGCGATCAAACGGACGTATCTGAACTACAGTCTCGGGGTTGGTGAGTTCATTACTCGCCTGGAACAGCTGCTTCTGACATACGGTGCGTGTTAGGCCCGCTCCTTGACGTGAACGGCTCCTATGGGGGTCCTGGTGTCGCTCGTCGCGATAGGTGCAGTGCGTTCATTCATGGTCATCCGCTTTACAGTGGGAGTTGCTGTTTGGCTGAGAGGGGATGGCAAGATTTATGACTCGGCCCCGGCCTCGTCGAAATACGAGGTCGGGGCCGAGTCATGGGTGTGCGCGTGAGCCTTCGCGCGCCCAGAGGGGAGTCGTCCTACCGGGTAGTGCCTATCCCGGGGAAGGCTCCGCTACTGGCCTGCCGGAGCGGGGGCGGACCAGCGCTGTGACGGCGACGAAGACGAGCACTGCGCGATGATCGCCTGTGTCGAGGTCGTCGTCGTGTCGTTTGGGATCGTCAGGCACGTGCCGGAACTGCGGTTCACGTACTGGCCGACATCATTGCGATCCCACTGTTGTGAAGGCAAGGCGGGGTAGCAGTCCCACAGGTGCACGACTGAGCCGTCGGCCGTGCCGTTGGCGAGCACGTCCACGCACCGGCCGCCGATCATCAGGTGGTTGTCCTGGTAGGTCACCGTCTGCTCGGCCGTTCCCTGCGCATTACAGTCGCTGTTCCACACGGGTGTTCCGTTTGCGCCCTGGGCATCCTGGGCGCTCAGGCACTGGCCGAGGTCGTTGCGCACCTGGCCGGTGACGGCTTCGCTCGCCGAGGCCTCGGCCCCCGCGCGGCCCGCATCCTTCGTGGGGGAGAAGACCACCATGTCCCACGTGGAGAGCCAGCCGACGTTGAAGGTGACAGTCGCGTTGCCCTGTTCGTCCGTGCCGAGCGTGACATCCAGCTGCGTCGGGCGGCCACCGTCGTCGTCGGGGCTGACGACGAATACGGAGGCGGGAGCAGGCTCGCCCGCGGCGAGGTGGTAGGTGACCGATGTGTCGCCAAACGGCAGGGTCCGCTTCGCGTCGTTACGCCAGTATTCGTCGTTGCCGTCCTGGTCGTTGGTGCGCAGGTTGATGAGGTGGAGTGCTGTGCCCGCGTCGGACGTCATGGTGTTCGCCCAGATCGTGTTCGCGGCCCCATCCGTCGACGTCGGCAGGCTCACCCCGGCGGTCGAGACCTCGACCTGGCGTTCCTGACGCGTCAGGTGATCACCGTAGAGCAGGTTCTCGTAGGCGGTAGAGATGTTGTAGTAGTTCTTCATCCACGCCTGCAGGTCTGGGGACATGGAGCGCCCGGAGTTCACGAAGAACTCATTGTCGAGCATGCGCCCGTAGTCGCCGAGCTCCAGGTGGTGTGCTCCGTTCGCCGCGAAGGCCGCGTCAGCGAGCTTGACGGAGGCCGAGTTGAACTCACGCAAGGTGATGCAGTCGATGTTGACGGGCGTGTAATTCTTGTCGTTGGGTACCCAGTAGGAGACCGTATGGACACCGGGAGTGAGCTCAACGGTCTCCGTCATGTCCTTCCACGTGTAGTAGCTGCCCGTCTTATCGAAGTGAACGTACTTGATGAGCTTCTGCGTGGGCTGACCCATGTCGAGGATCATTTGATGGTAGGCGGGGTCGTCGTCCTGCCGGGCGTAGCGCGTCGCAAGCGTGTAGGTGCCGCCCTGGCCGGCGTCAATCGTGAAGGTGACGGTGGAGCCGCCCTGGGAGAAATCGCCGGCGTAAGCGCCGCCCGAGGCTGAGTCGTCACCGGAGAGGATATGAGCACCGCCGCTCACGCTCGCCTGATCGGACTCGGCTTCGATGCGCGTCCCATCATCCGGTGTCACCTGCGGGTGGATCTGCTTGTTGGAATCACTCGGGTCGGCAACCCACGACGTCGGGTCGTAGTTGTTCGCGTAGGCGGCGACGATCTGCGGCTTGTTCGCCGACTTGTCGCGCGCGCCCTGCAGGTAGGAGGCGACCTGCTGGTTTGTCTCGTTGTGGTCCCATAGCTCGGTGTAGATGTACGAGGCCGAGGACGGGCCGATCTTGTCGGTGCCCGCGCCGTCGGGCAGGTTGATGCCGGTGGCGGTGCCGGTCTTGGACGCCGTTTCGTTGACGAGAGCGGTCAGGCCGTCGGTCAGGTCCACGGAGTTACCGGACGCATCCTTCTTGACGGTCTGTCCGAGCGTGTCGATGTGTGTGCCGTCGAACCCGAAGGTGTCCTTCTGGGTCACGTACTGATCCGTGATGTAGTCGCGCCACCCCTGGGTGTTGACGTTCATCATGGTCATGTGATTCTCGGGCTTGGGCGTCCCCTCGGGGGTGTTGACCCACCATTGGGAGCCGAGGTCTCGGCGCCAGTAGGAGCCGTCGTCGTTGCGCAAGATCCACTCGTCGGGGATGCGCGAGGAGTCGTAGCCATCGTTGGCCGCGTACGCCATCGAGTAGGCGAGCGAACCCATGCCGGCGTTGGTCGCCGCTGTCTCGTAGTCGGAAACGGTTTTCTTGGCGGCGTAGGTGTTGTCGTACCACAGGGGCCACTTCTCGGCGAAGTCGCCGGTGGCGACGGGCTGGTCGTGGCGGTACTGCCAGTCGTAGTACTGCAGTGCGTTGATGTGGTAGTCCTGGCTGAGCTTGTTGATGTAGTCCTGAGGCTTCTGGAAGAGGAAGGACTCGTAGGTGGTATGCCCGTCGGTGCCTTCGGGGGCAGTGGGCTTGAAGTGGGAGACGTATCCCATGCGCGGGAAGCGCGTCCAGCTGGAGGAGACGTCCAGCGCGGTTTCGGCGTGCGTATCGTCGGCGCCGGTAGCGGTCACCAGGTATCCCTGGTTGTCCTCGCTCGGCGTCGTGTAGGTCCAGGTAGCCTTACCGTTTTCGACGGTGGCGTTGCCCGAGTCGATCTCGGCGCCGAGGTGGCTGACGGAGAAGTGGACGGTACCGCCTCCGCTGGCTTCGGCGGTGATGGTGGCCTGGGAGCCGGGGGAGTGGGTGGATTTGTCCGTGTAGGCGCGAGTCACGGGGGCTGTTCCCGAGGCTGTGGCCGGCGCGAATCGTGGGAGCGGGAGAGCCGTCGTTGCGATGGCGGTGCCAAGCACAAGCGCGGCGGGGATGGTCAGTGAGTGTCGCGTTGACATGACTGTGTCCTCGATGGTGTTGATGAGACTCTTCCGAGGGAGCCTGGTGTATGGGTGCGCTCATTCAACGGTGCGTTGCTTAGCCGGTAAATTAATCGACAATATAGTTAAGTTGCCGACAAGTGTCCCATAGTTTGGACAAGTGAAAGTGTGGAAACGGCTCATCGCCAATGCTTGTGCGAGATGCTGCGTGGGTTTCTTAGTTCCGATCAGGGGGTATATCTCTTAGAAAATAGTGCTTGGCTAGGAACTGTCTAGTGTACTGTGGGGCGGTTTGGTTAAGGAAGCTGGCCCACACCCGGCCTCGTCAATGAACGAGGTCGGGGAGGGCGTGCGAGATCGTCAAGGCTCTGAGGGGGGCGCGCAAGGCGTCGTAGCGTAAGCTAAGCGTGCGCTTCGCCTCATCTGTTCGCTGTGGTGACGCGCATCATGAGCGGAATATATGAGGGCGTGTTGACCCTGGCAAGGAAATCGAGGACATAGTGGCGGCAATGATCGAGCGAGCGGAGCTGCACAAGACGATCTGGCGCATCGCCAACGACCTGCGTGGAAGCGTGGACGGGTGGGACTTCAAAAGCTACGTGCTGGGCTTCCTGTTCTACCGTTTCATCTCCGAGAAACTGACGGACTACGTGAACGCCTCCGAGCGCGAGGGGATCCTCTCTGAAGGTGGAACGCCTGAGGAGGCTGCAGCCTTCGATTACGCGACCCTCAGCGACGAGGAAGCGGAAAGTGATCGCGAGAATATTGTGAGGGAAAAGGGGTTCTTTATCCGCCCCTCCGATCTGTTCGGGAACGTACGTGCGCGGGCGGCCGCTGACGAGAATCTGAACGAGACCCTCGCCTACGTGTTCCGCTTCATCGAAAACTCCGCGCGAGGCAGCGGCTCTGAGTCTGACCTGCGCGGCCTCTTTGACGACGTGGACGTGAACTCCACAAAACTTGGCAACACGGTCGCCAAGCGCAACGCGAAACTCGTGAAGATCATGGACGCCGTCGGTGACCTGCCACTGGAACACGGGGCTGCGCAGATTGATGCCTTCGGTGATGCGTATGAGTACCTGATGACTATGTACGCCTCAAGCGCGGGTAAATCGGGTGGCGAGTTCTACACGCCCCAGGAAGTAGCCGAGGTTCTCGCGACTCTCGCCCTGGACGGGCGCTCTGACGTGGCTCGTGTGTACGACCCGTGCGCGGGCTCGGGGTCGCTGCTCCTCAAATTCGCGAAGCTTCTCGGGCCCTCGAGTACACGCCAGTATTTTGGTCAGGAGATCAACCTGACAACGTACAACCTGTGCCGCATCAACATGTTCCTGCACGACGTCAACTTCTCAAACTTTGACATCGCGCTGGGGGACACCCTGACGGAACCCGCCCACTGGGACAATCAGCCTTTCGATGCGATCGTCTCGAACCCGCCGTATTCGACGAAGTGGGTGGGCAAGGATGATAGCACCCTTATTAATGACCCGCGCTTCGCGCCAGCGGGCGTGCTGGCACCCAAGTCGAAGGCCGACCTGGCTTTCACAATGCACATGCTGCACTGGCTGGCCGAGAACGGGACGGCCGCGATCGTCGAGTTTCCGGGCGTCCTGTATCGCGGCGCCGCCGAGAGGAAGATTCGCCGCCACCTGATTGAGTACAATTTCGTGCACGCGGTGATTCAGCTGCCGCCCGACCTGTTCTTCGGGACCACGATCGCGACCTGCGTCATCGTGCTGAAGAAGGCGCGCCCCGACCACAGCGTCCTCTTCGTGGATGCCTCCGCCGAGTGTGTGCGTGAGGGAAACAAGAACCGCCTGACGGCGGAGAACCAACAGCGGATCCTCTCCCTGGTGTCCGAGCGTCAGTCGGTGGAACACGTGGCCGCCTTGGTGTCGATCGACGACATCAAGGACAATGACTGGAACCTGTCGGTGTCCTCCTACGTCGAGCCTGAGGATACGCGCGAGCAGGTGGATATTGTTGAACTCAATGCCCGCATCGCTGGCATCGTCGAGCGGCAGCGCGAGCTGCGTGCCTCCATCGACGCGATTGTCGCGGAACTGGAGGCTGACCGATGAGCCGCCTTGCTGACCTGATCGCACAGCTGTGCCCGGACGGGGTGGAGTATCGAGCCCTCGGTGAAATGGGGTCCTTGTTTGGAGGGTTATCCGGAAAAACTAAGAGTGATTTTACAGAAGTCGATGGTGCGTGCCCCTTTGTTACCTACAAGGAAGTCTATTCCCTATTAGAAATTAACCAGATTCCGCAAGGGCGAGTTCTTGTTTCTTCTCGCGAAAAACAGCTTGTTCTGCAAAGAGGAGATGTTCTATTTACCGGTTCTTCAGAAAATGCTGATGAGGTTGGATTGACGGCAGTTGTCACTGTAGGATTTAGTGAACCTGTTTATCTCAATTCTTTCTCAATCTGCTTACGATGGTACGAGCATGCCTTTGAGCCAGGGTATACGAAGTACTTGTTTGCTTCGCCCTCCGTGCGTGCACAGATTCGTCGTTGTGCTAATGGCGTTACACGGTTTAATCTTTCGAAGAAACGCCTTGAAGGTGTGCAAGTTCCTGTTCCTCCACTGGAAGTGCAGCGTGAAATCGTGAGAATATTAGATCAGTTCACGACGCTGGAAGCGGAGCTGGAAGCGGAGCTGGAAGCAAGGCGGGTCCAGTACGAGTATTACAGGGACCGTCTGCTGTCCTTCCCCGAGAAGAAGGCCGAATAACGAACTGAGGGGGCGGGTGTTAGACCCGCCCCCTCAGTGGTAACTAGCCCCTGCTTCGACGGGGATCGTTCCCAGGCTTGATGGTGTCCTGGGCGCGGATTTTCCCGTTCTCTCCTCGCGTCCGCATCTCGCCGCCACCCTGATTAGCCAGAATGTCGCGTGCACGCTGTTGAGCAGCTGCCTGCGTAGGTGCAACCGCGGATGCTCTGGATGCGTTCGGATCGAAAACACCCCATCCGTCGCCATGTCGGCGTACTTCTCGAATGTTCATTCGTCACCTCCTTTCTCCTATGTAGGGAGGGTAGAAGGTGGCATGCACATCTGCGTCCAGTCCATCTGCAAGTAGTGAACGGCTGGTGTTCGATTCTGTGTAGCTGCTTCGACTTCGCACGTAGCTCTCTTGCGTGGCTTTTGAAGTGATCTCTCTAAACCTTGATACTCCGCTGAAAAGACTTCGTGAAGGAGGCGCTTGGGCGGGAAATGACGTGCAGGACTCGTTGTTTGCGGGCGGTGTTTCCTCGGACAGAGCCCTCGAACACGCGGGCGTGACGTCAGCTTGCCGTCCACGAGTGGACTATTACGAGGCTCTGGTTCGTCGGGTTTCGCGGTCGTCGTCTGCAGGTGAACTGCTTCGTACCCGTTTCAGTCCTTGTCCTGTTAGCGATGGTAGCCCGTCAGACATTTCCAGGCAACGCCCTGAACCCTCCACGTGTGAGCTGCCCGGTGGAGCCTGGACACAGATGACGGTGGGTGGCGTTAGCATCGGATCAACGTCATCGGACGGGAGGGAAACCTCCCGCGTGTCAGCCCCGGCCTCGTGAAAGAGACCCGTAGAGAAAGGACCGCGAGTGTCCACCGCCGCACCTCGTCCCCGTATCGAGCCTGTTATCGTCTCCGATGAATTCACGGTCGTCGGTCTCTACCATTCGACCCACGGTGAAGAACAGAACTACCAGAGCGAAGCCGCCCTCGAGGACGACCTTATCAAACAGCTGTGCGCTCAAGCCTACGAATACGCGGACATCCACGACCGCGATGGTCTCGAAGCGAACCTGCGCGTCCAGCTCGAAGCACTCAACGACTACCGATTCAGTGACGAGGAATGGAAGCGCTTCTACCGTCACTCGATCGTCGAGGCCCCCTCCGCCGACGGGAACCCCGTCGTTGCCAAAGCCCGCCGCATCCAGGAAGACCACGTGCAGGTTCTCACCCGCGATGACGGCACTCCCAAGAACATCAGCCTGATCGACAAGACCAACATGCACCGCAACAAGGTGCAGGTGATCCACCAGTACGCGGTCGATACCGGTCTACGCTCGAACCGCTATGACGTCACCGTCCTGGTCAACGGCTTGCCTCTCGTCCACATTGAACTCAAGCGTCGCGGCGAAGACCTGCGGCAAGCTTTCAACCAGATCGACCGCTACCAGCGCGACTCCTTTCATGCTGGAGATGGTCTCTTCGGATACGTGCAGATCTTCGTCATCTCCAACGGCGCGCACACCAAGTACTACTCCAACACCGTGCGTCTCGCGCACATCCGAGAAAACGTGGGAGGTCGCCGTGAAGTTGCCGCCGCCAATACCCATTCCTACGAATTCACCAGCTGGTGGACCGACGCTGCCAATAACCAGATCCCGGACCTCGCCGACTTTGCCGCCACATTCCTGGCCAAGCGCACGATCCTCGCGATCCTCACCCGATACTGTGTGCTCAACACCTCCGGTCAGCTCCTCGTCATGCGCCCCTACCAGATCGCCGCAACCGAAGCAATCCTCCAGCGCATCAAAACCTCCAGCATGAACAAGCAGACCGGCAGCATCGCCGCCGGCGGATACATCTGGCACACGACCGGCTCCGGTAAAACCCTTACCTCCTTCAAGACCGCTAAGCTCGCCGCCGGCATGGAAGGGGTCGACAAAGTCCTCTTCGTCGTCGACCGCAAGGATCTTGACCATCAAACTATCCGCGAGTACAACGCGTATGCCGAGGGGACCGTCTCCGCCAACCAATCCACACGGCAGCTCGCTCAGCAGATCGATGACCAATCTGTCCCAATCATCGTCACCACCATCCAAAAGCTTGCTACCTTCGTTAAGAGTCACTACGGGCACGCCATCTATTCCGGGCACGTCGTCCTCGTCTTCGATGAATGTCACCGTAGCCAGTTTGGCGATATGCACACCGACATCACGTGCGCCTTCCGCAACTACCACCTCTTCGGCTTTACTGGAACGCCCATTTTCGCGGAAAATGCCTCCAGCTCCGGCAAAGCAAACCTGCGCACCACCCAGCAGGCCTTCGGAGACCAGCTGCACTCCTACACGATCGTCGACGCTATCCGGGACAAGACCGTCTTGCCGTTCCGTGTCGACTACCTGAATTCATTCCGCGTGCGAGACGGCATCGACAACCACGACGTTGAAGGCATCGATACCGACAGCGCCTACATGAACCCGAAGCGTATCACGGCCGTGGTCTCATACATTCTTGAGCACTTCGATCAGAAGACGAAGCGGCACGCCTCTTTCCAGTACAAGAAACGTCGTGTGAGTGGCTTCAACTCCCTGTTCGCCACCTCCTCCATCAAGGCAGCCCGCGCCTACTACCAGGAATTCAAACGCCAACAGGCCGACCTGCCGGAGGCACGCAGGCTCAGCGTCGGAATCATCTACTCCTACGCGCCCAACGCCGACGCTCCGGGCACTGGCCTGCTCTCCGAAGAAACCATGGATCCCTCGGCTCTCTCCCAGGACGACCGTGCGTTTCTCGACGGCGCAATCGCCGACTACAACCAACGCTTTGGGACCAACTTCGGCACCGACGCCTCCGGATTTGAAGGCTACTACGAAAGCCTCTCCAAGGCCCTCACCGACAAGCGCATCGATCTTGTGATCGTCGTCGACATGTTCCTCACCGGATTCGACTCGAAGTCCCTCAACACCCTGTGGGTCGATAAGAACCTGCGCGCTCACGGCCTCATTCAGGCTTTCTCGCGCACGAACCGAATCCTCAACTCGGTGAAGACCTACGGAAACGTCGTCTGCTTCCGAAACCTTGAAGAGGCAACGAACGACGCGATTGCCCTCTTCGGCAACAAAGAGGCGCGCGGCCAGGTTCTCCTGCGCCCTTACGGCGAGTACCTGTCCAGCTACCTGGAAACCATCGACCAGCTGCGCCTTGACTTCCCACTCCCGATTGGCTCGATTGCGTCGGAGAAGGAACAGAAACGCTTCATCGTGCTCATGGGACAGATGCTGCGACTGCGCAACATCCTCACCTCCTTCGACGATTTTGAAACTGACGATCCTGTCCCCTCGCGCGACCTCGAAGACTACCGCAGCGTCTACCTCGACCTCTACCACGAGGCGCGCGAGCGAGTGAAGGCCGAGAAGGAACCTATCGCCGACGACCTGGTGTTCGAGATGGAGCTAGTCAAGCAGGTGGACATCAACGTCGACTACGTTCTCATGCTCGTCGAGCACCATAGAGGAGAGAAGGGCGATGGAGAGGACCGGGAAATACCGGTTGATATCGTGCGTGCGCTCGCCTCCTCGCCGACCCTGCGAGGTAAGCGCGATCTCATCGAAGAGTTCTATCGTCGCGTCTCGCTGGATGGGGATGTGCCCACTGAGTTTGAAGCCTTCATTGCCGCCAGACGCGAGAGCGAGCTGGCAGCCATCATCGAGGCCGAACGTCTGAGGGAGGGTGCGCGCGAGTTCGCCTACGAGTCCTTGCACGAAGGCTACGTGAGCGACGAAGGAACTGGCCTGTCCTCCATCCTTCCGCCGATGCGGCGCTTTGGTGCAGGAGCCGGGCGCGAAGCCGTGCGCGTCCGTGTCCTCGAGGCTCTTCGGGCCTGGGTCGAACGCTTCACCGGGCTCGGCCGCGTTTAGTCACCAGGCCCCCGCCCTCGATCAATGAACGACGCCCGTGAGGAGGCCACGTATGAGGCGACTACAATGCGATAACACAGGACAGTCGCTCGTCGCGGCGCGGGACCGAGTTCCACGGTGGCGAGTCGGAAAACAAGGATGAACGATGGCGTCCACCAACCAATACCTGGAGTTCGTGCTCGACCTTCTGGGCGAGCTGGATGACGTGGCGCACCGCAAGATGATGGGCGAATACGTCCTCTACTATCGGGGCAAGGTCGTGGGCGGCATCTACGACGACCGCTTCCTGCTCAAGGTCACGCCTGCCTCCGAACGGCTCCTGCCCGGCGCCCCGCGCGCCACCCCCTACGAGGGAGCGAAGGAGATGCTCCTCGTCGAGGCGGAGGACCGCGACACGTTGCACGACGTCGTCGACGCGATGTGGCAGGAACTGCCCGCACCGAAGAAAAGAAAGAAGAAGTAGGTGCCCGGCCCGGGCCTCGTCGATGGATGGATTGACGAGGCCGGGGCCGGGTTCGTTGGATACGCGCGGGAGTGAGCCTACAGCTTCGCCACCAGCTCCGCGACGCGCGCCGCGTGATCGCGCGAACGCGTCACCATCTCAGCGCGAGCGGCCTCGTCCGTGCGATTCGCGTAGGACACCCCGTACAGGGGCAGAACACCCGCATACTCCAAGCCCGTCAGGGCGCTCGTCGCCTTCACCGCAGCCAAGAAACGCTCGATGCCGCCC
>ENA-OWND01002016-OWND01002016.1-metagenome-genome-assembly--contig:-NODE-2016-length-11390-cov-67.193824_pt1 | contig 11390 bp, 10 predicted proteins | sample MGYA00245342_ERZ651119 | MGnify/ENA primary metagenome ERZ651119 (study PRJEB26857, sample SAMEA4031756) | metagenome | biome: human; feature: oral; material: saliva | place: Philippines | collected 2014...
TTAGTACTCATCTTATGAACTAGCATAAGAATCCTACGTAACATCTTCTTATCTGTATCAATCTGTAACTCAGTACCTGTCAATGAAATAACATCAGTAATTCCATCATCTTCAGCATCCCTAGTAATCAACTCTAAGGAGTTAATAGTACCATTCTCAACAGTATCCAACAAAGAATTTACAATCCCAGTATCTTTAACAGGTTTATATGCTTTGAACTTTTTATCATATGTCCTAACAACACTATCAAAGTACAAATCCCTCTCATCCTTGTCAGATAAATCGTATGCACTAGGATTTAATGAAGAATCATCACTAGTCATATAACGTAATGCATCGATATTAGCTAAAGCCTGTAACTCTTCATTAGACAATGTTTCAATATCACCCAAAGAATTTTGGTCTGTATTATCAACATTGGAAATAAGAATATCATTAAAGTTTTTAAAAGCTTCAGCACTATCAATATTAAGCATGATATCACTAGCACCTTTAATAGCTAGATAATCTGTATACGCATGTGTCTTAACAATACCACTTAAAGAGAAACCAACAGCTGGCTGTTCAGCCAACTCAGTTGCGTTATCAAACTCTTCACTAGGATGCATCTCTCTAAACTCATACATATTTTTATATTGAGCGAAGAAATCTGTATCACCTAACTGCAACCTAGCAATATAAGACAATGTATCTAAAGAACCCAATACAACTTTAACCCTAGAATATAAACCAGCGATTGTACCCCAATAATAGAATAAGTACTTTAATGTAACAAATACAATATCATTAACTGTCTCATCAGAAACAGCCATATTTTGTACATTTACTTTTGATTTTACGATATTATAAACAATACTATCGAAAACATCATTCTCTGAACTAGAGCCATTATCACCAGTGTAATTTCTAACAATATCAGCAAGAACGCTCTTAGACAATAAATCCATTGCCTCCTCTGTACTACTGATACTCATCTTCTTAACACCACTAGCTAATGAGTATGCACCACCACATTTCAAAGCTGTAGCTACTGCACGTGCGATATCATAACCCATACCATTTTCACTAAATACTTCATTAGCAATCTCTTTGGCTCTACTTCTCGAAATCTTACCTTTTGTTTGACCTCTGTCAAATTCACAATTAGAATTAAGAATTAAATCCCTATTATACAAACTCTCAACACGAATAGAACCACTGTATGTTTTAATGTACACATTAAAGTCATCAGATACGTCCATACCTAAAAACTTATACGTATCAACTTGCTTATCTGTATACACACAACATACTTCAGAACCCTCGGATAGACCATACTGTTTATCTAGTTTAACAAACAAGTCGCTTATCGGAGTTGAGTTTACGTTATATAGCCTAGACTGACTTAACAAAGTCTCATAGATATCTTTTGCTTTTTTATTCTTAATGTTTGTCTCTTTCAATTCTGGTAAATCAAAAACAGACGTTAAATTGTCACCAAAGACATCTTTGAATACTTTAGAATCTAACCTATACTTAACTAAATATGTAGACACTAGAAATACCCCTTTACTTCAAAAAATGCATTTAATGTATTAAACTTATATAAATTTAGTACTAATCTTATATATAGTACCTTACTAATTTACTTATAATTACCTATGCCTACCTTTAGAAACACTAATTGCCTTATTTTTATTCCTTAACCTAGCATTTCTACCTTTTGCTATATCCTTGCCTAAACCATTCCACCTATTTTTATGCTTTGTTAAAGCCTCTTTACTCCGTAATTTAGATAAATTACTACTCTTTTTATCTCGCAAAGAACCAACTACTTTAGTTTTAAACAAGTCAGTTGTTATTTTATTGTTATTAAAAGACATAACAGATAAAACAGCTATCAAATGCTTACAAATAGTACCCTCTAGGTTTGGATTCTTAATTTTAGGGAATCTATTTTCTTTATCTAAACCATAACCCATATTCCAAGCCATGTACTTATATCCTTTGTATAGAAAATCCTCACAACTACAATATACTGACAAATCACCATCTAATAACAATCGTGTTATCTCAGACTTCTTGAAATCCTTTAATGCTTTTATATCCTTGACATCATTTAACTTTATCTTTTGTTGATATTTCTTATTAGGTGTATATTGACTATTCGTTACAAACTCAATACACCCATCATTATTAACACCTTTATAGGTAGTTGTTAGCTTTTTTGCTCTTGCTTTTCTTTTACTTTCAGCACCACTTAGCAACTCTTTCTTTGTTGCCTCATTAATAGACTGTAAAGATTTACCCTCTTTTAGAAGTTTATCATATCTATTATCAAAAGCTATTGCTTGATATTTTGTTAAGAAATCCTCATAATATCTAGCATCCCTATTTTTATCAATTAAAAAAGAAAAAGGAAGATACTCCTCATTTAGAATATCTTCCAAATCAAGGTTAAATGAATCTCTTGTACCTTTTTGTAACAAATTTTTTAAAGTCATCTTTACCTCTACCTAAACCATCATTAATGAATGTACCTAAAATGATGTATAATTCATTAATAGGGTATTCGTCAATGCTTCTATTATTTATTTGTGCTTCAATGATATTATGTGTTAACAATGAACTACAAGCCTTGAAACATGAAATCTCATCCAAATCATCAGAATTAATGATTGAACGAATAACCCTACCAGGCTCTTTTTTAATTATAGCCTGTATCATATTCTTATCTAAGCTTTCGTCTCTCTCACCTTGCATGATACGTCTACGTAAATCAGTGACTAAATCCATGTCACCATCTAAAATAGCTTTCTGTAACTCATCAAACAAACTCATGAATATCTCCTCCTCATCGATATATGCTTACGATTATAATAAGTATCAACATCTATCTCCTGTAACCTAGTATCTCTGTTAACATTTCTACTGTCAGAAAATTCCTTGTACTTATTACATGTACTATGACATCCAACATACCTATCCTCACACTTAAAGCAAGGTGCATTTTTAACCTTTAAACTCATCCCAACCACCTATAAAATAAAAAAGACATATTGTGTATATAACTAATATTATTATACACAATATGTCCCACAAAAACAACACTATTTAATTACCACGGAGCATCCTCTTCAGCACTAGGCTCCTCTGTAGCAAAATCTCCCTCATTGTATGTTCCATCTTCTAATGCAGATAAAATATCTTTAAATTTATCTGTAGCAACCTCATTAGCATCTATATTAGCAAGATTTAACATAGATTTAAGCCATTTAGCTTTATCGATGTAATCAGCATATGAATCCAAGAAAGCACTACTAGAATCAATCATCTGTAGATTAGAAACAAACTCCTCAACCCTAGTTGATGTCTCACTAGTAGGTAATGGTCGCATATAAATCTTAAAAGCACCAATATCAGAACCACGTCCACGATATTTTAAGTAATTTTCACATAAATCTGTAATACCATTAATTAAAATCTGTTGAACCCTTAAAATAGAACGTGCATACCTTAAATCCTGTTTAACAAGTGAATTGTTACCCATAGAACCCAATGATTCAGCAAAACCTAAATATTGTTTAGGAACTTTTAAACTTGCAAAAAGTTTATCTGTAAAATAATCAACGTCAACAATAGATTGAACGTCAACACCATCACCAATGCTCTCAACAGTAACATCACCTTTACCGTCTCTTGTAGGTAAATATATATTACTATTGATTGGAACAGGTGATGGGTCAGACCTAAACCCAACACCCTTAGTCATCTTAGAATTAGCTTGAAATCTACGTCTAACATCTGAAAGCATTTGTTGTGTTTGACCAGCGTTAGCATTACCAACCTCAATCTTAACAAGATTAAATTGAGTTGAACGTGCAATACGTGATAAAACAAGAATATTATCAATTAGTGCATTAATTCTAAACATAGTCCTAGCACTATCTACAATAGAAGTACCTACTACCCTATAGCATGTTACTTCCTCTTGTGTATTATCAGACTTCCTAACATTCAACTTAATCTTCTCACGTTTAGAAAGTTTAGAAGAAATGAAATGTACAAACTCATCACTCTTCTCAAATTTAGCACTACCACTCATCGTACCAGAAGTGAACTGACCAGCATCTTGATAACTACCACTATCAAATAAATAGTCCTCATCCTCATAACCAAGTACATTACCCATATACTCTATACGTGATACTAAATAAGGATTAATAACATCTTCATAGTATACGGATTTAATACCACTATTAGCAGAACCAGCGTAGTACTCTCTTCGCCTTAGCTTGAAATCACCATGTTTAACAATCTCGTAGGCCCAAGACCATACTCTATCATCAATTTTAATATTGTTAATCAAGAAATCTTCTAAGAATTTTTTCAAACCCTCATCGGAAGATTCAACCATAATAACTTTATTTGTTGTCTCATCAGGAGTACATGCATCATCGGCAATAATCTCCATAGCAGAACCAATCACTGAATCCTTAGACATCTCTTCGTTCTCAGCAAAAATCTCTTTTAAAGAGTAATCACCTCTAATACCCTCAACAATTTGACCTAAAGTATTTTTATCATCTGTCCCTAATAATTGTTGTAAATTACTAGGAGATAGACTAACAGAACCCTCATTAATAGGTTTAGAGTGTATACTTTCAATATTTCCATCAAAGAAAGTATTACCCCTATTATCCTCAACAATCTTAACCTCTCTAACAACATCATTAGGTACACTTTCTTTTATTGTACCTACCTCATCGATAATGTCACTAGAAATGCTAGTATCTTGTAAACCCCTACGATTTACAAATAAATCATACCATGCCATATATACCCCAATCTAATAGAAACCATTAATCTCCATCTCTTCTATCATATCATCTATCTGCCTGTCTATCATCTCTTCAACTGATATATCAGTTGGTGCATCTATACCAGCATATGAACCTATTCGATTAGCCATTAAGAAATCACTAAACGTACCATTATTACCCTCAGCATCAGATACAGTACTTTGTAACGCATTTTGAATAGCACCACACAAGCTATCAGATACGTCCTTAGAACCTACCCTAGTCCCAGTAACACCATCATTACCCTTACCATCATAATCAACAAAACCATCATCTGTAACTACTTTAGGATGGTCAACTTTACGTCTTATCCTATCATGTAATAAGTTAAGCAACTCATATCGAAGTATAGGATAATCATATAGTTTTATACGCTTTTCATACATTATCTCTACTAAGTCTAGATAAGGTTTATCTGTTCTATCTACAGATAAATAACCTACATTGAAACCCATCTCTTCTAAAATCTGTCTAGACTCTTCTGAGTTGAATATATCATATGTCAACTTACCTATCTTCATGCCGATAACATTTACAAGATAAATAACAAAGTTACGTATTTTATAAATCGCTATCTTTTTAGGTGGTTTTGGTGGATTAATACGTAACATAAAATCAACACCAAATACAGGCTTTTTAACACCATCTTCCTCTACAATATCATCAACATAGACACAAGATATGCCAGTACTATCAGTCCTAAACGATTGGTCAATATGAAGATATCTAGGTCTTTCAGGATACTTTAACCTAAAATCATCCCTCAGATAATCCTTAACATTAATATCATCGCCTGTAGATATTACTATCTCTTTTGATACAAACGGATGATGTCTATTTACATCTATACAATCTTGCAAGACCATAGGTGAACTAAATAATTTACCTTGTGAACCTGTAGATACACCACCAATATCCTGTAAAGACCTTAACAAATTAGCCTCAAAACCATTCCTCAAATCTACAGGAACTTTTAAGAACTTAGTCTGCATATGAGGTGGTAACTCTTCTATAGCTTTATTAATAGATTCATAATCTTCTAAACCATCAATATACTTATGTTTAGACATACCCTCAGATACTCGATAGTTATTCACGTCATCTGTAGAATTAACTATATTAGCCTCTAAGTAGTTAGAACCCTTAAACACATAGAAAAACTTCTTACTGAAATTTTTCGGTTTAACATCCCACTGAGCAGGAGCGGCAACGATTGTATGTGGGTCATTTCTAGACAACCTAATTTGACGTTCTGTAGCTGAATTTTCATATGTAGCTGATGATACCAAAATATTTAATGAGTGATTGATACCACCATCTACGATAAAACGTGAGTTAGACCTATTTACGATATTAGCATATAAGTCAGTAGCTTTCTCACTATCTTTAGACGGCCCATTACCACCTAAAAAGTTAGCTTCGTCAAGCATTGAACATATTACACTCATACCGATACTGTCACTAGCACTTGAACCATAAGCGTATGAAATCCCCTCAGGGAATACTAATAATGAATTAAGTCTAGGATTCCTTTGGAAGTTTTCATTGAAATAAGGTGAATTATCAATCAATGCCCTATACTCACCAAACCCAGTACGTTCTGCCTGTTTCTGATTAACTGAAAAATATAAGAACATAATATTTGTCTTAGACATCAAATTGAACATAGCATTGATATTTCTAAAGCAAGACAACTCATACATCTTACGCATCATGATTAACTCAGCAACGGTGCTTTTCCCGACCCCGATTGAACCTGAGAGTATGACGGAATTAATCTTTTCATCGTCTTTTCTTGTATCCCTAAAAATATCAACTATAAAGTCTTTCCAATAAGGGTATATGCTCTTCTGGTCAGACCCCACATAATAGTCAGAATTAATCCAATCCTCAATCCTAACTATATCTCTTACCTGTTCAACTCTACCACTATCTTCCCTACGTTGCATCTCCTCTTGTAGAAGTTTTACAAAATAGTCTTTTTCCTTATCAGTCATAGCAGTATATGAACTAGAATCACCTAATAAATCTTCTACTCTAGAATTACCCATATATCAACCCTTTGACTTTGTAATTGCATATAAAATCTCTTTTAGCTTATCACTAGGTACAGAGGACAATAACAATGAAAGCTTATCAATATCAGTAGAACCATCATTATATTTTCTACGCTGTTCTTCCAATGCTAATGCTGTACGTTGATTAATTCTAGACAACTCAGCATACATTGTAAATGCCATCCTAACCCTACTTTCTAACTCTTCAGGAGAAAGGTTCATAGCGGCAGATTCACTAAACAAAATCTCATTAGATGTATCTAGAAACTTTTGTAACTGTGCCATCAATGTAAAGTTATTTAATGTATTATGTGTTAACCCATACTTAAACTTTACATCAGTCGCACTAACAAATCGATTTAAATCATCAGACGGTGCTAAATCTTTACCATCAATCCAATTCTCTAAATCTTGACTAACATCACCACTACCACTAGGTAGACTTGTTGTACTATGCCTAGAACCATCCTCAATATCTAACACATCCATAGCTGACATTGTTGTCTTTAAAGAAGTACCAACATCACCATCGCTATCATCTTCTGTATCTTCACTACCTACTTGACTATCTTTAGTATCTTGTTTAACCTCTTCTTCCTCACCTTTAGCTAGAATAGAGATTAAATCATTATTATCCATAGGAGATACCATATTATAACTATATTACCTACTTTTTAACAAATCTACACATTACCATCTTCTGAAACTTCAGAAGTATCGTTATCACCAATCACACTATCAGAAGAATTCTCTACATTCTTCTTAACAGCATATGGTTCAATATTTTCTACAAAATTAACTAAAGCCTCACCCTCTAGTGTATCTTTAACACCTAAGGCATTGGCAACTGACAACACAATACGTCTTGTGGCTAATTCTGTTTTCTTATAAATATTACCAGCATTTACAATAGATGCATTAGAGAAATTCCATTTCTTAACATATGCATACATCTTGACATTATTAATTCCCCTCTCTAAAGCTTTATTGCTAGGAATATTGAAATTTGTACCACTACAAATATCGATGAATTTTAAATAATCGTCACCTAACATATATTTAACAAACTCTAGTACAGGATTGCCAATAGAAACACTCAAATATTCAGCATATAAATCTTTCTCTTCATCACTCATAGTGATTGTAGAAATAGAACCATAAGAACTCATAAGACACCATCCTTAAATAATGAACTCAACTCTCGTTGTCGCATTTCCCAAAAAAGTAATCCAACAACACGATTAACAATATCATTACTACATTTTAATTGACTACCTACATCATGAGAAATATACCCATCTAACTTAAAACCATAAGATTTTAACTTAGTAATGACTTTATCTTCCAAAGCATCACCAAAACACTTAAACCTCATACAAATTAAATGTACTAGACTATAATCTACAGATGCTACTTCATCTTCAAAGTAGTAATCTAAACTACCACCATCATCAAAAGTTGTATCAAAATCTACGGTGTCAAACTTATTCTTATGATATAAGAAATTATGCATATCATTCCTCATACCAGTGTATAAGAATGTACACAAATTCCCTTTATCACTTCTAAAATTATCACTATGAATCATTCTCACAGCTTTCAAAACACCAATAGAAACTAAATCTTCTTTGTCTTCCCTACTGGCATAGAAATGCTTCCTTACTATAATCTCAGCTAATGTTATTAACTTAGTAGAAAGCACCTCTTCATCTAACAAATCATCTTCATACAGTTGTAAAGCCATTCTTTTATACCCCAAAATCTAAAATATAGACTGTTAGCAGAAAAATGTAACTACTATCTACAATTATAACATAAAAAGTGTAGATATTAAATACCTACACTTTCCATTATTATTTATATGTAATTATTAAGACTTACTAATAATTGTATCAATAAAGCTATATTTACTATCTAACTCAGCCTTTAGAACTTCTAATGGGTCTAAGTTATCATGTAAAATCATATCGATATTATTTTTAGAGAAACCACTCATAATAACCAATCCATTATCATTTTTCTGTAATGGTACTGTGTTATTATAAGAAGAAACATTCCAAAATACCAACTTAGGTAACTTGTAGCCAACTGATTCAAACTTCTTAGCAATCTTTTCAAATAAAGTATCATTGTCTGGACTTGTACCCATAGCAGAATTGAACTGCATATCAGATACAACCAAAACAGTACTAGGTAAATCCTTAGCATCTACTTTATTCTTAATAGAAGTCTCTAGAATTAAGTCAAACACACTTTCAACATTAGTTGTAGACCAATCATCATACTCATCTAACACAGAAAGCTTAGCACTTAACGTATTACATTTACTTAAATCAACAACTTCAGGTGAATCACTAAATGTAATGAATTTATCTTTATAGTACTCAGATTTATTATGCTGTGTAGTATAAATTGTCAATGCATCAGCAATATCTAACACAGAAACATTTGTACCAAAAGCACTAGTTGTCATAGAACCACTACCATCACGTACCACCAAGATATCATTATAATCTTTAGGTACTTCCTGAGCATCCCACAAAGCCTCTAATGTTTCATCAAATTCGATATCCCATCTATTTTTATACTTACTGATAATGTCATATAAGTACATTTTGCCAGCATTAATCTTAACATTACCATTAGATAAATCTTCTAAATACTTAGAACGTCTTTCAGGGTCATGTTTGATAAACGCATTACGATAAATTAGGTTAGCCTTAGAAGTAACACCTTGATAATTAATCTCGCCCCATTGATTGTTAGACATTTTACGTTCAACCACATCAATGTTCTTACGTAAAGTAGATAGCATTTTACGATAAGACTTAGATGACATGTCCAAAGCTTTTCTAAATCTAGTAGCTAATTTTTTAGTTTTACGTGAAGTAGTATTTTCAGATGGCAACCACTTAGCCAACAATGAAATGCTTTCGCCACTTTTATCTAATAAAATATCTTCACTTAGTTGATATTTTAAATAGTTAAAAATATAGCCTTTAGAATTTTCATTTGTTGTGTTATCCCACACATAAATCAAGTCATCAAAACGACCTAATTCCTGTAATTTTTTAGTTTGTAACAACGCAAAAACTAACTCAGGCACATTATTAGCAATCTCAGTTAGAATTAGTCGATAAGAAGAACGCTCACCTAAACCTTCATTAATATCACGTAGATACATCAACCACTTCATTGTGTAGTTAGCATCTTCCATAACTGACTCTTTAAACAAAGAAAGTATAGTATCTAATGCAATTAAATTGCTATTAGATAAATACTCAATCGCCTTATTGCGTAACAAAGGTACTGAGTTGTTTAAATCCAACAAAGCACTGCCTGTTGTTTTATAAGAAACAGCACCATTTGTAGTTGTAGTCTTTACATTGTTTTTTAATAATTCCATAAAATCATTCATATTTAATCTCCTCTATAATTAATGAACGTAACTAGGTAGAATTAACCCTACCTCTAATAATCTATCTGTAAAGAGTTTAGCATACTTCTCTATCATGGTACGTAACTCTTTAAGAAAAGCTAGTAAATCTTTAGTTCCACTATAAGTCTCTGTAAAAATTGTTAACTGAAACATATAGTAGCCTAACAGTTTATTATGCATCTCATTATAAGACAAACCCTCAATAATAAAGTTTTCAGGTAGATTCATAATACTCTCAAAATCTTTTTTGAAGATACAATTACTTATCTCTTCAAGAGTTGCCTCAAAGCCTACTGCATTTGTCTCTAGAATTTCATCTAGAGTGTATGTCTCTTTTTCAGTATTTTCAGACATAAAAAAAACCACCCCTCTATGCTAAATCATACCACTTACACTATCTTTAAGATTTTATAATCAAACTACGATTTTTAACATCCAGACCCAAATCAATAGAAATCTTATATAAAATTGTGATATGACCTTATACTAGCATAAAGAAGTGGTCTTGTTAACAGTAGCATAATCTACCATCGTTCTTCTTTTTAACCATTATGATAATAGCTGTACGGGTCTATTATTTAAAAGGAGATTAAATTATGAACAAGACTCAGGCATTTTTATTTTCCAAAGCATAAAAATTTTTAGACTTGCTGTATTGAGTCTTTTATAACTTTTACTCCACTATATATAATTTTATCACTATATTTTATACAAGACTCAATTAATGTATACCCAACATAAATTAGCTGTATGAGTCTTTTAAAAATATAATTTTTATGTAACAAGATGCCTTGTATCTAATGGATTGGCAGATATATAATATCGCTGTACGCACCTTTATTTACACTTGCTAATTACTTGATTAGGTACAACACATCGGAGTGAAAATAATGTAGATTATTAATGTTGTTATGTACATAATATGTTGTACCTAACCCTTGACTATATATTAACACAAACACTAAACATATGCAAGTATTAATTACAAAAATTTACTAAACTTTATTACCTAACGGGTCTACCATATTTACTAGAAACAGATTGAACAGAACC
>ENA-OWND01002023-OWND01002023.1-metagenome-genome-assembly--contig:-NODE-2023-length-11379-cov-14.075415_pt1 | contig 11379 bp, 10 predicted proteins | sample MGYA00245342_ERZ651119 | MGnify/ENA primary metagenome ERZ651119 (study PRJEB26857, sample SAMEA4031756) | metagenome | biome: human; feature: oral; material: saliva | place: Philippines | collected 2014...
AATAGAGGGTTTGCCCTATGATTAAATTATTTGCATCGGATATGGACGGTACTCTCCTCACGAACCACGTAGAGGTACATAAAAACAACATTCAAGCGATTCGAAAACTCCAAAAACAGGGGAAACACTTTATCGTTTGTACTGGACGCGATTATCTTCAAGCCAATTTCGCACTCGAACAAGCAGAATTACACCTTCCTGTCATTGCGATGAACGGAGCTCAGATTTTTGATAAAAATCATGACATTATCTGGGAAGTCACCATTCCTCACGAAACAGTCTACACCTTACTGGACTACTTCGATTCGATTGATTTGGACTGGCAGCTCGTGACTTCTGAAGGGAACTTTAGAAAGAACTATGCTCTCTTTATCAACAAAGTCATCGAACGCAAAAAGGCCGAAAAAAATAATCTTTCGCCTGAACAATTGAAAGAAGAAATTAGACAGCTCAAAATCCTTCTAGAAGCAACCGATGTGACGACTGCTGAAGAAGTGCTATCGATTCCAGATATTAAGGTCTTCAAGATTATCGTCTCTCATGACGACGGGCCTACTTATTTCAAACCCGTTCGTGAGCATATCAATCAAGCGCATCCGAACCTTGTGGTCACTTCCGCATTTTATACGGATTTGGAAATCAACCACAAAGACGCTCAAAAAGGCATTGCGGTTGCTCACTATGCCGAAACACTTGGCTTATCGATGAAGCAAACTTTCGCAATTGGTGATAACTTCAATGACGTTTCGATGATTCGCGACGCAGGAATTGGTGTTGCAATGGGAAATGCTCCAGACGAAGTTAAAGCCGTTGCTGATTTTGTGACAGATACCAATGTTAACGGCGGTGTGGCAAAAGCGATTTGGCGTGTCCTCGAACAAGAAAAATAAGCATCACTCTCTTCTCTTTCATTAGAGAAGGGAGTTTTTTTATTCTCAGAAAATCATGTCATAAAATGTAACATGAGATGAGACTAGAATTTTGCATTTTCAGAAAATCTTCCCTATAATGGAAAAACCTTATACGTAAGGTAGATTTGGAGGAATATGTATGAACATAAAAAAATTGAGCTTGGGAGCTGTTCTAGTCACTCTATTGATGACTCTTCTATCCCTCGTTTCTCCGACAAGTTCTGTTAAAGCAGAAACTAAAAAATATGTAATCGCAACAGATATTACATTTGCTCCATTTGAATACCAAGATACAAATGGTGAATACGTCGGAATTGATATTGAATTAATGAAGAGTATCGCAGAGGCTGAAGGCTTCGAAGTAGAATTCAAACCACTCGGCTTCAATGCTGCCGTACAAGCATTAGAATCTGGTCAAGTAGATGCTGTGATGGCTGGTATGGGTATCACAGATGAACGTAAACAAAAATTCGACTTCACAAATAGTTACTATGACAGCGGAATCGGGATGGGAGTTTCTAAAAACTCTGAAATCACATCTCTTTCTGATTTAAAAGGTAAAAAAGTTGCCGTTAAATTAGGAACACAAGGTGCCACTTACGCTGAATCTATCAAGAGTAAATATGGCTTTACCGTTACAACTTTTGAAGATTCATCTAGTATGTACCAAGATGTAATGGTAGGAAACAGCGACGCTTTATTTGAAGACTATCCAGTACTTGCCTACTCAATCACATCAAACAACTTACCTTTAAAAATGACAGACCATAACGAAAACAAAACAGAATATGGTGTTGCTGTTAATAAAGGTGAAAACGCAGAATTAATCACTGCTTTCAACAACGGTTTGAAAAAACTAAAAGAAAGTGGTAAGTATGATGAAATCATCAACAAATACACAACAAACGCTAGCGAAAACACAGAAGCAACAAGCATTCTAGGGTTAATCAAAACAAACTGGAAAACTCTTGCGACTGGTTTATGGAACACAATCGTATTAACAGTTGTTGCTTTAATCTTCGCAAGTTTAATCGGTATTATCTTCGGTTTAATGAAAACTAGCCAAAACAATATCGTACAAGCAATCGCAGGATTTTACATTGACATTATCCGTGGTGTTCCACTAATCGTATTAACGTTCTTCATTTACTTTGGAATTCCACAAGCATTCAACATTACAATGCAACCGTTCGTAGCGGGTGTCATTACCCTTAGCTTGAACGCATCGGCTTACATCGCTGAAATTATCCGTGGGGGTATTCAAGCGGTTGATAAAGGACAATACGAAGCCTGCATGAGTTTAGGTCTTCCATATTCTAAGAGCATGCAAAAAGTTATCTTACCGCAAGCGATTCGAATTATGGTTCCTTCATTCATCAACCAATTCGTTATCACATTGAAAGATACATCTATCCTTTCAATTATCGGTATTGCCGAATTAACACAAACAGGTAAAGTCATCATCGCTCGTAACTTACAATCAAGTCAAATGTGGTTAATCGTCGGTGTGATGTACTTAATCGTGATCGTTCTATTAACGAAACTATCAGCTCACTTAGAAAGGAATTTAAAATAATGGCTATTATCGAAGTTCAAAAAATTCAAAAGAAATATGGCGACTTAGAAGTATTAAAATCCATCGACCTTTCTATTGAGGAAGGCGAAGTAGTTTGTATTATCGGGCCTTCAGGTTCTGGTAAATCAACTTTCTTACGTTGCTTAAACCGTCTTGAAAAAATCAATAGCGGTCATATCATCATTGACGGCTATGATTTAACAGACAAGAAAACAAACTTAAATAAAGTTCGTGAGGAAATCGGAATGGTGTTCCAACACTTCAACCTCTTCCCTCACCTAAGCGTTCTAGAAAATATCATTCTTGCACCAGTAGAATTAGGTCGTGAGACAAAAGAAGCTGCAACTGAACATGCGATGGAACTCCTTGGCATGGTTGGTCTTGCAGATAAAGCGGATGTCTCTCCTAAATCTCTTTCAGGTGGTCAAAAGCAACGTGTGGCTATTGCCCGCGCGCTTGCAATGAAACCAAAGATGTTATTATTCGATGAACCAACTTCAGCGTTAGACCCTGAGATGGTTGGGGATGTATTAGAAGTAATGCAAAACCTAGCTAAAGAAGGAATGACGATGGTCGTGGTAACACACGAGATGGGATTTGCGCGTGAGGTTAGCGATCGCGTTATCTTCATGGATGGTGGTTATATCATCGAAGAAGGAACTCCTGAAGAAGTGTTTGGTAACCCACAAAACGAACGTACTCAAAACTTCTTAAACAAAGTCTTACATTAAAATCAACACTGCTCCTGGTACCAATTGGTGCCGGGAGTTTTTTTGTGACAAAAATATGTGCTAGAAGAAATAATACTTAATTGGTGCTCTTCAAAAGGAAAAAGATAGACTTGCGTCTTTTTGTTTTTTATTGAAAGAGTCATAGTGGGGCAACGGCGCAAGCCTTGGTCTTGCACCTTTGAAGCTTCAAAGCTGGAGTAAGGAATCAATTCCTAACTCCAGCTAATTCACATTCAATGCTATCCCCCACTATTCTTTCAATAAACAAAAAGACTCGTCTATCTTCTTAGCTTTTTGATGGAGCATTGTTTCTTCTATCTCGTATTTATGTTGCTAAAACTCCTGTACATTTGTGTGGTGCAGGTATTTTAATCAGATTTGTAAAGGTTTTGGTGTATAGTGGTTCAAACACTTCAAGGTTCTTCGACAAGAAAACCACCTCCACTCCGAGGAAAACAAAAACTCAAAATTATCATATATGATAATTTTGAGTTTCTACATTCTACTTCACTTCAGATTTCGATAATGGCACTATGGCTAGTGTTTTCCCTAAGCATCCTAGAATCTTTAATAAGGTATCTAGTTGCGGAGTACTCTTCCCCGTTTCGATTCGAGCAATCACGGGTTGCTTCACCCCACTTAATTCTTCTAATTGTTTTTGGCTAATTCCTAATTCTTTTCTAGCACGAATTAATTCACTAATAATAGCAACTCTTAAATCAGTAGCGGCGATTTCTTCTTGTGTAAACAAATCATTTCTAACATCTTTCCAGTTACTTCCAATTGCTGTTTTACTCATTTTCTCACTCCCACTCTCTTAAAATTATCGTACTATTATTATAACTTAAAAGTTATCGTTTTTAAATACTTTTAAGTTATTAAGTTTTAAAAATAAAAAAATCATTATAATGTATACATTATAATGATTACTTAAAAAGACCGAGCGGATGCTCGGTCTTTACTAGTGACATTCAGTTTGGACACCATCAATCATGTCTTGGATGGTGCGTTTGTTATAGAAATTAATTTGTTGTTGGATTTGTTCTTCTTGCAATTTGCCCATAACGCTTCCCATTCGGGTGCTGACAAGGCAGGTTGGGTCGGCAGCTTCTTTGAAGGCTTTTTCCAAGCGCTCATCCTCAGATACTAATAAGAAGATTTCTCCAAGTCGAACTTCTTTTGGATTACCTTGCCACTGGTAACCACCTTGTTTTCCCGCAGTGGTTGACACCCATCCTTTCTTCACCGCTTGGCTCATCAATTTTCGAACAATCGCCGGGTTGCTACACGCGTTAAACGCAAGGTCTTTGCTTGAATAACGATTGTCGTGATGAATTGCCAGGTACGTTAGGCAGTGAATCATTACGATAAAGTCATTTCCCATAATAATCCCTACTTAATTAAGCCGAATACGTCGTTTAAAGCTTCTGCCATTGTTGGGTGAGTGAAGATTTGATCGCGAAGAACTGTGTAAGGTAAGTTCGCGTTCATTGCAGTTGCGATAATGTTAATCACTTCATGTGCTTCTTCAGCGAATAATGTTGCACCAACGATTTGGTTTGTTGAAGCGTCCACTAATACTTTGTAGAATCCAACTTGGTTTCCTAAGATTTTAGCTTTTGGAATTGCCATTGCAGGAAGTTTCGCTACTTTAACTTCGATACCAGCTTCTTTTGCTTGTTTTTCATTTAAACCAACGCTTGCTAAAGGTGGGTTAATAAATGTTGCTGTTGGGAATTTTGCACGTTGTTTAGTTGAATATGTTGTATCCCCTGCTAAGAAACGTTTCACGATACGGAAATCATCTAATGATACGAATGTGAATTGTGGTCCGCCGTTTACATCGCCCATTGCGAAAATATGAGGCACGTTTGTTTGTAAGAATTCATTAACTTTAATTGTGCCGCGTTCTGTTAATTCAACGCCAGCCTTGTCTAAATCAAGACCTTGTACATTTGCACGACGACCTGTCGCAACTAAGACCGCATCTGCTGTAAAGGCAACTGGTGCACCTTCTCCTGTAGTAGCTTCTACTACTGCTTTACCGCCTTCTTGATGAACGGCTTTTAATTGAACGCCTAAGTTGAAAGTAACGCCTAAAGCTTCTAATTGTTCTTTCACAGCTTGTGCCACATCTTCGTCTTCACGAGGAAGGAATGCTTCAGTCACATCGATTACTGTTACTTTTGTACCGAATTGTGCGTAAGTTGCAGCGAACTCTAATCCGATAAATCCACTACCGATAATGACAAGGCTTTCTGGATATTCTTCTAAGTTCATGATTGTTTCGCTTGTGTGAATTGCTCCACCGATTGTTAAACCTTCTACTGGTGGTACGAATGGAGTTGCTCCAGTATTAATGAAAATACGATCTGCTTTGAAGAGTTTTTCTCCTTCTGCAGTATCCACAGCTACTGTATGGTCATCCACAAAACGTGCAGTTCCATCGATAATTTGTGTTTTTTCAACTGAATCTACTTTGTTGTAGTTTGCAGTGTTTAAAGCAGCAATTAATGCTTTCTTTTCTTGAACGCTCTTTGTATAGTAGCTGCTAGCATCTTCGTTTGAATATTGTTTGCGAAGTGCTTTTGTCGCTAATTTTTTAGAAGGAATACAGCCGACATTAATACATGTTCCACCGTACATTTCTTTTGATTTTTCGATTAAAATCGTATCTTCTCCAATACTTCCTAAGTATCCTGCTAATGTTTTTCCGGCTTTACCGAAACCAATAATGATATTTTTTACTGTTGTTGTCATAAAATCACCTTTCTAATTGTAATGTTTTTAATTACAGTTAGAGTATATCTCACGAATGTATAATCACAAAATTATCTGCTCACGAAAAAAGACACCTACTTTTGTAGATGTCTTATTGTCCTATTTATAAATACTCTTTTAAATGATTTACTAATTGAAGCAGATCACTCTCTTTTGGTTGATATTCTTCGGATGACATTTCTTCCCAAGGAACCCACCAAACAGGGCCTCTTCCATTATGGCCATACCCCTGCATATCTCCTGCTTTTCTTGGAAATAGATGCCAATGTACATGTGCATCACCATTTCCTAACAATTCGATATTCATTTTCTCAGCTTGAAACGCTTTTGCCACGGCCTCTTGAACAATACTCATTTCTTCTAGAAATTTTATTTTTGTTTCATACTCCATTTGATGCAATTCCGTTACGTGTTCTTTGGCTAGGAACAATGTGTACCCTTTAAAATACTGTCCGTCTCCTATTACCACATAACCCGTTTCAAGTTCTTTTACAAAATGCGGATTTTTACCTTGCTTAATTAATTCAATCCGCTCACAAATCAAACACATGTACTTAACTCCTACTTCAATCTGTCTGCTTTAATGATGGAATAATATGCCATATCACAGATACCTTGATTATTCTTACCATTTTGTCGCAGCGTGCCTTCATAAGTCATTCCAGCTTTTTGCATCACTTTTCCGCTGGATGGATTATTCGCATCATGACGTGCAGCCACTCTATTACAACCCGCTTCTTCCAAGAGATAGCGACTCACTGCAAACAATGCTTCTGTCATAATTCCTTTTCCCCAGCATTTGCGACTAAGCGCATATCCAATCTCCACAGCGTCCAGCTTTTCTTCCAAATGCACAACATCGATACTACCAACAACCTCATTGTCAAATACGATTGCCCACTTGAATTGAAGCGGATTTTGGTAGCCATCTACCCAACGTTTAAGGCTTTCCTTCGTTGTCTCGACAGATTCATGCGGAGGCCACGTTAAGTAATGCGTCACCTCTTCGTCGCTCGACCAGTTTTTAAACATCGCTGGTGCGTCTTCTACTTGAAAAGGTCTGAGAATTAATCTTTCCGTTTGAATCGTTTTTGTTCCTATTGGATTCATCGTTTTCCTCCTCAATCAATGGCTAAAACAAAGTCCAAAAGGATTCATTTACCGTATTGATTTATTATTGAATGGTTGGTTTATAAAACGAGCGGTTATCTAAACCGAATACGCGCTCTGAGAATGCGCCTGGTTCTGTCTTATCGAGTGCATTCGACATCATTGTAATCGTCGCATCTAACAAGTCGATATGGTGCAATACTTCCGCTTCTAATAATTGCGGACGTACTGGTGAACCGTATTCGAGTTTGCCGTGGTGAGCAAGCACGACATGTTTTAATAAAAGCACGTCTTCTTGATTTTCATCGATACCAAGCTCTTCACAGGCTTTTGTAATTTCTTCGTCCATGATCACGATATGCCCTAGTAAGTTCCCTTTAAGTGTGTACTCCGTACCGATTGCGCCGGTTAATTCCATCGTTTTACCAATATCATGTAAAATCACACCAGAATATAATAACGAACGGTTGATTTGTGTGTATTGCGTTGCAATGGCTTTGGCAAGGCGTAACATCGAAACTGTGTGGAAACTTAAACCACCTACAAAAGCATGGTGGTGACGTTTCGCTGCAGGGAACTCGAAGAAGGCTTCTTGGTATTTCTTCAAGATATTATGGACGATACGACGCAAATATGGATTTGTGATATCGAACATAATTTGGTTCACTTCTTCTTCCATTTCTTCCTTCGTCATTGGAGCGTGTTCTACGAAATAGCTCGCAGATGTTGGCTCTCCTTTTGAAGCGTCAGTAAGTCGAAGGCTGACAATTTTCACTTGTGGCGAATTATTGTACATTTCTCGTTTTCCGTTTACAACTACTACTTTTCCTGGTACGTATTTTGCAATATCGTCTGAAGTCGCAGACCAATATTTTCCGTCCATTTGACCTGATTGATCTTGGAACGTGAAGGCGATAAACGGATTGCCATTTTTTGCCATACGCACATCTGCAGATTTAATCAATAGGCAGATTTCGAAACTCTCGTCCACATTGTATTCATATAATTTTTTTGTCATGATTTACCTTCTTTCTCTTTCCCCTAACTTCAGTACATTCTCTTTAGGTAACTGAAGCGGAACTTCCGTTGTAAAGTAAAAAACTTGTGTTACGCGTGATAGCTCTTCCATTAATTCTAACATAATCGATAGGCGTTCTCTATCAAAATTGACGAATCCATCATCGATTAACACTGGAATTTTCATCTTCTTCGCTAATTGGAAAATAAAGGCAAATCGAATCGCGACATACAGTTGGTCTAAGGCCCCTTTTGAAAGATAGAAAGCTTCCATCCATTGGCCATTTGCCTGCTGCACCTTCGCCTGCGTATCCGTTAAGAGAATCTTCGTATATTGTCCCATCGTGAGTCGGCTAAAGATGCGACTCGCCTCGTCTAAAATCAACGGCACTCTCGTTGGAACTTTTTCTTCAAGTTGCTTCAAAATCCATTTGGCTGCATATACTTGTGTCGCCCAATCTTTGATAGACTCTTGTACCTCGAAGCGTTCAAAGTCTGCTTCAAGCTGAAGGGCTTCCGCATTGTCATCTTCTTCAAGAAGTTCTGCCTTCGTTTTTGTACTTGCCAATTGGTCACGTACTTCTTTACGTTTACTTTCTAGCTGCGCCTTCGTGAAGGACTCGTCTTGAATTTCCTCTTCAAGCGTTTGTCGTTGCAAGCTTTCTTTTTCTTCATTCGTAAAAATAGCTACTTGCTTTTCGATATACGCTCTCTTTTGCGCTAACGCTACACGATTGTCCAGTGTTGGTAACTGAGTTCTAAACTCTTCTACAGTTGTGATTCCTAGTGGTGAAATGGCTTCTTGTAATTCTTTGCGCACTTCTGTTGTATCTTGTTCCAATTGCGCTAAATGGCGTTCTTTCTTTAAGATACTTTCTTGAAGTTGTTCTAATTTTGCCACTCGTTTTTGAGAAGCCATCCATGTCTCACGGATAATGCGTAGCTGTTGCTCCACAGTAGCAGGAGGAGTGATTTGTTCTTTGGTCCAGAAATCTTCGCTCTCTTCTTTAAAGGCTGAAAGTCTTTGTTCCAATTGAACGAACTGCGCCTTCTTTTGTAAGAAATCATTGACACTTCGTCCTTCATTTCTTCGAACAAATCGTCTTGCTTCGTCTAGAGTTACCTCAATTCCTTTCCCTGAAAGGAGTTGTTGAACCCGTTCGTCTACTGCACTGTTTTTTGGAGATTGTAACTTCCCTGTTTTGTGTAAGAAGAACCCTCCGCCAATTCCTAGAGCTGCAGCAACACCAACGCCTAGCACTACCTGGTTCGTTAAAAATCCTACTACAATAATGGCAATGATTCCAACTAGCCCAATAAGGACTCCTGTTTGAAATTGCCCAGCATGTTCGTTTTCACCTTGAAGGGTATCTAATTCGGCTAATTCAGCCTCTGTAAATGGTTTGGCATCTTCACTTTGCACACCGATATTCCCTGGATGTGTCTTCAACTCCCGTTCCAATTCAAAGGCACGTTCTTCAACCGCCGCTGCACCTTGAGCCTTCGCGTAAAGTGCTTCAAGAGTCGAATCCTCTGCTTCTTCTCCAAGTGCTTCTGCTTCCGCTTTTGCCTGTTCTAACTCGATTTTTGTACGTTCGAGTTCTTTTTCAAAGGAACGTAAAGTATTACTCGCTTCCACAGCCTTACTATGGTCGTACTCTTTTGGGAACTCATGTAGTCCTTCCATAGCGCGGAATTCTTCTAAGGCATCAAAATGAGCGAGCTTTTTCTCTAAGACATCTAGTCTAGATTCTGTCTCTTGCAATTTGGTAGATAATTCTCCTTCTTCTACTTGAAGCTCTTTAATAGAACTGAGGTAACTTTCATAAAGTACGTTCTCGCCTTTAGTTTGCGCCAATTGATTCGTTAAGCCTTCGAGTCGATCCATTCGCTCGTTGAGTTCCAGTTTTTTAGCTTGCGGGCGAAACAACTTATCCGCCTCAGCAAGTAACTTCTGACTCTCCTCGTAGGCACCCTTATGTCCCATGACACTCAAGCTATACAAGAAGCGATGGATTTCCTCTTCGCTTCCAAACGCATTATTTTGCAATTCCTCTTCATTGAATCCAAAGAGTGAATGGTATTCATTCATCGTCAACTCATGAAGAACGCGGTCCAGCATCGTTTCGGGCAGCTCTTGTCCAGTTTCTGCACTCTTTAGAACGAGTTTCCTCTGAGGCCCCACAGCGCTACGCTCGATGATTAGAGCTCCAAGCCCTTCATCTTCAATCCACATCCGTCCACCACGCGTATTCGTATGGAGGGGCTGATATGGATAAACGCCATTTTTCTTTTGTTTAAAATCAAAAAGCATCTGCTCGATAAAACGTCGAAGGGTCGTCTTTCCGGATTCGTTCAAGCCTTGAACGACTTGTAAGTTCGGATGGAAAGTAAAGGTCTCATGTTCCCATTTCCCAAAATGATCAATCTCAATTTTTGAAATATACATTAACCTTCCTCCCTTCCCGAAAAGCGAGCTTCTAATAGACGCATCGCACGTTCATGAATCTCTTGTTGGACATCTTCCTTTTGCAGGAATTCGCTCATTAACTGATTCGAGAATCCACTCTTGGCAATTTCCATTTCAGAAAAGAGTGATGCATCTACATCTCCCACAAGAGAAATTCCAGAAGCGCCACGAAGCGGTTTTGTGACTTGTTCTCGAATACTCATCACTGTTACAAGGCTACGTTTTTCTTCTAACAATCCATTCACGACTTCTGTGAGTTGTTTTAAATCTTCTCTTGAATATCGCGATTCTTGCGTTTGTAAATGCAGCGTCACAAGACTACGTTTCGCAGGACTCGGCAACGCCTCTACGATCAGATACGGTAAAGTTTCTAAACGAGCGGTCTCGCTGATAGCAAGTTCTACTTCCATCCAATCCATCGTACTCGTTTCAATAAAGTGAACCTCTGGGGCATTCCCTGGAGTAATTTCAACAAGTAACGCTCCCTTTGGACCACTCTCTTTACGGTCCGCTCCTTGAGTTGTACCACTATACCACGCACATGGCTGGCTAGAGACTTCTTGGCAAGTATGAATATGTCCAAGCGCCCAATAGTCATATCCTTTTTCTCTCAGTTCAGGAATCGAAAATGGTGCATAGCGACCTTGCGCAGTCGTAAGTTCTCCATGCAATACCCCAATATGAATATCACTGTTGGCACTCTTAACCGGATACTCTTGAACTTTCCGCGTAGCTACAACAGGAACCTCATAACTAAACCCACTAAAGGCCACACGTTCCCCG
>ENA-OWND01002026-OWND01002026.1-metagenome-genome-assembly--contig:-NODE-2026-length-11360-cov-5.352499_pt1 | contig 11360 bp, 8 predicted proteins | sample MGYA00245342_ERZ651119 | MGnify/ENA primary metagenome ERZ651119 (study PRJEB26857, sample SAMEA4031756) | metagenome | biome: human; feature: oral; material: saliva | place: Philippines | collected 2014...
AATTCTGATAGTGTTTGGTATTACTCTGACCGTAAAGGTAATCCCATTTCTGCTAGAGATGTTCGTCGCTATCGCGATGCTGTGCGTCGCTATAATGCAGATATAGATGAGTACGAGAAATCGGTTAGTGGAACAAGACTCCCTTATATGGGAGATGCCACTGTAGGGGATTGGATTAGAGATTTTCGTCCGAAGAAGACTTATTTGTCTGGTGGGTCGCATTATGCTCTTGAGCGAATGAATCCTGATAAGCGTACCGTGAATTTTGAGTCTGCTGAGGCGATGCGAGAAAAGACAAGTAAGGTGCTTGAGTCTTTAACTAAAAGAGCCAAACAATATAGGTTGACTCAAGCGAAGAAACAGATTGCCGCCATGCTTGACGTTATTGGTGATCCAGAGTTATATGACGTTCTTACGGATATACCCGATGATGTGTTGTGGTTGATGTGGACCGTTAACACTGATTTTGCAAATAATCTTTCTCTTCAATATGAGGCAGCAAAAGAGGGATACTTTGATAAGCGTCGCTCTGGAGAAGATTTATATTACGAAGATGTTGAAGACTCTAACAGTGAGATTAAATCATTGTTGAAGGAAATTAAATCAATTAACATTAAACCGGAGGACGATTTCAGTGGCTCGCCAATTAATAAACGCAAGTCCCGCAAGGGGCGGCGCTAGGCGTAGTCACAAGACGGTTCCATCGTTCTGTGCGGATTTTGAGACGACTACGGTTGAGAATGATTGTCGGGTTTGGTCTTGGGGTATTATTCAGGTTGGTAAACTTCAGAATTATGTTGACGGGATCACCCTTGATGGTTTCATATCTCATATCGCTGAACGTGCAGCGCATGTTTATTTCCACAATTTGGCGTTTGATGGCACATTCATTCTTGACTGGTTATTGAAGCATGGATATAAATGGGTAAAAGAAAATCCCGGTGTCAAGGAATTTACTTCCCTGATTTCCCGAATGGGCAAGTACTATTCAATTACAGTTGTTTTCGAAACAGGATATAGGGTTGAATTCAGAGATTCATTCAAGAAACTGCCAATGTCGGTCAGCGCAATCGCTAAAGCATTTAATTTGCATGATCAGAAACTTGAGATTGATTATGAAAAGCATAGGCCGATAGGGTATATTCCAACTGAACAAGAAAAGCGATATCAGCGAAATGACGTAGCGATTGTTGCTCAAGCGCTCGAAGTTCAGTTTGAAGAGAAGATGACCAAACTAACGGCGGGTAGCGATTCGCTTGCAACATATAAGAAAATGACGGGAAAACTATTTATTCGCAGATTCCCAATTCTTTCACCTGAGATTGACACTGAAATACGCAAAGCATATCGTGGCGGATTCACATACGCAGACCCTCGCTATGCGAAGAGATTGAATGGCGCAGGGAGTGTGTATGACGTTAATTCCTTATACCCGTCGGTGATGCGAACAGCACTACTCCCCTATGGAGACCCCATTTACTCGGATGGTGGTCCTACTACTAATCGCCCTCTTTATATTGCGTCGATCACATTTACAGCAAAACTAAAGCCTAAACACGTTCCGTGCATTCAAATTAAAAAGAACCTCTCATTTAATCCAACACAATATCTAGAGGAAGTAAAAGAGCCAACAACCGTTGTAGCAACGAACATTGATATTGAATTGTGGCGAAAGCATTATGATTTCAAGATTTATTCTTGGAACGGCACCTTTGAGTTTCGAGGATCATACGGATTCTTTGACACTTATGTAGATCATTTTATGGAAATCAAAAAGAATAGCATTGGCGGGTTACGACAAATTGCTAAACTACATTTGAACAGTTTGTATGGAAAATTTGCAACTAATCCTGATATTACCGGAAAACACCCCACCCTTAAAGACAATCGCGTATCACTGGTAATGAATGAACCCGAAATGCGGGACCCTGTTTATACGCCAATGGGCGTATTTATTACAGCGTACGCACGGAAGAAAACGATTAGTGCAGCACAAGATAACTATGACACATTCGCATATGCCGACACCGATTCTCTACATCTCATCGGTCCCACCACTCCCCCGGAATCGCTATGGGTCGATCCGGTAGAACTAGGGGCCTGGAAGCATGAGAGTTGTTTTACAAAGTCGGTCTACATTCGAGCAAAGCAATATGCGGAGGAAATTGATGGTAAACTTGATGTACACATTGCGGGGATGCCCCGCAACGTTGCCGCCACATTGACTTTAGACGACATGTTGCGTGGCGGTACATGGAATGGTAAACTGATTCCTGTAAGGGTTCCCGGGGGAACAGTTCTCCGGGATACAACATTTACATTGAATATTGATTAAGGTTGGTAATCATGGCACGTCCTGTTTCCACTAAGGCCACTGTCCGTTTCCGTCTCGACAAGACGGTTATCGCCGATCTTGATGAGATGCATTGGACACTTCGTAGGGGTACGTCGGAGATTGTTCAGGACGCTCTTATCGAGTATCTTGCGAACCATGCTCCCAAGTCTGAGAAGTAATTTTGACTAATACTGAGAGGCAACCTAATGGACTGGGCTCAGTTTAGTTGGGTAGCACCCCTCAGAATTGCTTTCAGGTGATTGGGTGTTTGTGGTAGGCTAGGAACGTAAGTTCCTAGCCTACCTTTATTTAGGAAGAATTGAATATGCCTGACAAGTACGGACGAATGACGCCTGAAGAGTCCGCAGCGGCACGCAAGAAGGCCGATGATGATTATCAGAAGATTCATGAAAAAGCCATGCGGAATCCTCAGTCAAAAACTCCTAATATTCCGTCTAATAATCCGATTACTCCTCAGCGAGTGAATAGTGATCTTGGCGGTGCTGTTTCTAATGGTGTTCGTAGCCTTGATGATACGGCAAGCCGCGTATTGAGTGAGGACGAGAAAAATGCCAAAGGAATGCAGAAGGCGAAGGAGGAACAGGCTGCAAGGCACGAAGCAAATAAGGGCGTGAAGTCAAAGTACTCTGAGAACCCTGATGCTTTGGCTAATCCTAATGACGCCGCTAAGGCAGCGCAGGACGGGAATGCGCTTAAACGTACGCCTGAGGAGTGGCGCGCCATGGGTGAAGACCCGAAGGATCACCCTGATCAGGTGTATGATCCGGGTGATACGGATGGTGACAATGTTGAGGTTTCTCCTGAGAAGGGGAACACGAATCCGGGTGATCCGATCGCTCCGGAGGCTGAGGAGAAAGACCCCTGGGCGGAGACTAAGGCGGCGTGGAAGCATCTCACGGACGTTTTTGGTGAAAAGGTTTCTGCACTTCAGAACGAACTTGAAGGTAGGCTTGCTAACGAACTCACTCCGACAGATAGAGAGGTGAATAATCCCTTTGCTGGAGATGATGTTCCCGAGTCTAAGGAAGCAACTATTGATGATGTCAAGAATACGCTTGACTCAACTAAGAATGATTCTATGGCTGTGGCTAAGGGGATTGGCGATATTGGTAGTGCAGCGCTGGACACTGCTGGGGCCGCCGCGAAGGAGGGTGGTAATGCTATAGTTGAAGGTATGGGGCTGGATAAGGACGCCCTTAAGAGTACGGGGAAGACGCTGGCGGGTTTGTCTGGATTGTTTTCTACGCCGTCTGATACTAATGATAAAGTGCCAGATTCAGGTTGGCATCCTAAGTCAATTAATGATCTTTTTAAGGGGAACTGATTATGCCACAGTTGCGTGACGATACTTCAAACATTGATATGCTTAACGCGATTCGCACGGATGCGCGAAGCGATTATCAGAATATGGTGCCTGAGGCCACTAAGGCCAACATTCATAAGATTATTGCGGAGATTATGTCTGACAATATTACTCGCAATCAGTTCATGAACTCACTGATTAACCGTATCGGTTCTACCATTGTTCGTGATATTACTTGGAAGAATCCTCTCGCTGTTTTTAAGCAGGGCATGATGAATTTTGGTGACACTATTGAGGAAGTGCACCTTGATTTTATCAAGCCTACCATCTATGAGGAGCAGCGGGACTACCTTGAGAAGGACGTCTTTGGGCAGGCGCCGCCCCCGTCCAAGAGTGCGTTCCATACGATTAACCGTAAGGAAAAGTTTAAGATTACGATTAATCGCGATGTGCTTCGACGCGCATTCCTCTCAGACACGGGTCTAGCCGACATGACTTCTCAGATTATGGCAGTTGCAGCGTCATCGGACGAATGGTCAGAGTTCCTCTCCATGACTAAGCTTTTCAAGACTTACGATGAAAAGTACGGTTTCTTCCGTATGCAGATTTCTGACATGAACACGTTTGAGCCCGAAAAGAATAAGGTGGACGCGGCGCTTAAGGCACTTCGTGTGGCTGCGAACAAGATGCAGTATCCGACGCCTGCATTCAACTCCGCGGCAGTTCACTCGTTTGCTCGCCCTGAGGACCTTGTGCTCATCGCAACTCCGGAGTTCAAGGCGAATGTCGATGTGACGTCCTTGGCTGCGGCGTTCAATCGTAGCGACGCTGAGGCGCCGTCTCACATTATTACGGTGCCCGGCGAGGCGCTGGGGATGGATGATACGTCTGCTATTCTTACGAGTCGTCAGTTCCTTGTGATTAAGGATGTGCTTCTTGAGAATCGGAGCATTTCTAACCCTGAGGGTCTGTATGATAACTTCTGGTTGCATCACTGGTCTGTGCTGAGTGCGTCGCCGTTTACCCCGGCGATTGCTTTTGGCACTAAGCCGAATACTGTAGTGGTCACTCCGAAGGCTGAGACCAACGCGGAGATTCAGGCGATCAATATTCTTAAGCGTGACGGTTCTGCGTCCACTGTGATGCCTCCGGGGGCTATCAGGCAGGCAACTATTACGTGGAAGACTGCTCCCGCTAATGACCATTATGCGACTGAATGGTACATCAAGAACGCGAAGTCTCGCGGCACTACAATCAGCAATGATGGTGTGATCACTATTGGTAATGATGAGATTGAGGGCTTCCTGATTGTTGGCGTGAATGTTGACACTAAGGGCCCGGCTGGTACTAAGCCTGTCAATAAGGAGACTAATATTCAGATTAAGAAGTGATGTGATATCCTAAGCGCACGGCCCCAACCATTAGGGTTGGGGCTGTGCTTGTGTTTGGAGGATGTTTTGCCTAATCAGATTTATGATGTGCCGCCTGACACCAATGCGGGACTTTCTTTTGATTATAGTGTGTGGTCTGCTGGTACTTTGCTGTCTATGGTTAATGTTCCTTTTGACAACACGTATCGCGACATTGTTGACTGGGACGCGTACGGGATGGCGCCTAGGGATTATGTGCGGTCTATTCCTAAGCGCAATAAGATCGAATTGACTAAGATGACCTATCTTGCCCAAGGGCGCCCTATTCGCATACCTACACCGTTTAGTGTGGCGAACCAGTTTAATTATGTAATGGTTGAGAATCCCGGACGTCCGGCGGACATGCCTGGATTTGAGGGATATACTCCCACAACTTTCTTTTACTTTATTACTTCTATTGACTACGTTGCCCCTAATACAACACAACTAACTCTTCAACTTGATGTGTGGTCTACTTATTATTCTCGGATTAAGTTTGGTCGCTCGTATCTTGAGCGAGGACATTTTGGGATTGTTGCTGAAGACTCCTTTGATAATAATGGGCGTAAATGGCTTGTGCAGCCTGAAGGTCTTGATGTAGGTGCCGAGCACCGGGTCATGAGGACATATCGTCAAGTTTTGTGTGATATGGAGTCAAATGATTATTATGTGATTATTACATCAACAATTGCACTTGCGGCAGAATTTGGTTATGGCAATGCTTCCAATCCCAGTGTGCACATGGCGATGTCTTGCTCCGCAGAGAATTTACCCAATGGGCCCGAAATTTATGTTTGTGATTATCAGAACTTTAAAAACGGGATGTTCAATCTTGCTACTTATCCCTGGATCACGCAGGGTATCGGTTCTATCACTATTGTTCCAAAGAACACAATCAACATGAATGATTTGGCGGGCAAATCAACAATTGGCACTTCCGGCATCAAGGCTGTTTGGGGTGAACTGGGATCAGACACGGTTAACGTAAATGTCTCCTACCCTGTAACACAGTCATCATTTAGAGACGAATTGCTTAAACTCATTCCTAAAGAGTATCGAGAACTGAAAAAGTTTTTGACGTCTCCTTATCTAATTGTGGAAATGACGTCATACACAGGAAATCCTTTGGAATTCAGGCCCGAGTCAATCGGTTCACAGGGACTTGAGGTTCAGCAGTATGCGCACGTTGTTCCGCCAAATCCCTCACTATTATTCACGTTGAAGAACTACAATGCCAGCGACAGTGACATTGTGCTACAAAACAATGGTAAAGTAATTAAGGATATTGGTGAGGGCTGGGATTCTACAACAGGATACACGGCGCTTCCTACATTTTCTACAGTAAATAATTCAGCATTAAACGCTTTAGCAAGTTCCGCACATACCACCGCAGCACAGATCAATAACGCGAAGTGGCAGCAGCAACGCGCTCAGCGCGCCGCTACCGCTTCTCGCGATATCGCTAATGCTGGCATCGCCGCGACTCAGGCGGGCGCCGAGAACAGTATGTGGGGCAACAGCGCCATGGCCGACTCCCAGTCTCGGTACAATAATCTGCGCGCCACCGTTCAGGCTGCACAGGGTGGAATCATGGCTGCCGGTGGCGCCCTCGCACTTAACGGGCAGGCCGTTGGTGCAGGGCTTGCGCAATCTGCTACTGCGGGCATTAATGCAATGATTTCGAATTCCCAGGCGCAGTCCACAGCGAATATCCAGAATCAGCTGGCCAGTGGTGCGTCTCAGATTAGTCAAACTCAACAGCGGGCTGTGCGAGACACGAACTATGAATTGGCGCAGTTCACCGCTAACGGCGACTACGAGACCGCAATTGCATCAATTAACGCTCAGCGTCAGGATATGCAGGTAATTCCTCCTAGTGTTGTGGGACAGACGTCGGGGTATGTGTCTGCGATTGTGTCGCAGAATCTTGTGATTGATTGTCGCATGCGTTTCCTTTCAGAGTCTGCTATGCACGCTGTGGGACAATACTGGTTGCGGTACGGATATCTTATGAATTGCTGGATTGCGATGCCCGACACGCTTTCTTTGATGAGCGATTTTACTTATTGGAAATTGGTTGAGTGTTACTTAGAAAAGGGTGATATTCCTGAAGCATTTAAGGGAACTATGCGAGGAATCTTCGAGAAGGGAGTCACTGTGTGGCGGTCTCCTGATAGAATTGGTCGCGCAAGCGTAAAGATGAACCGCGTTGACCAGAGGATTAAGGTGAGACTTGATGGCTAAAAAGGATTATGTTAAAACGGGCATTTACAACAAGATAATGCTCAAGCCTCCTTCATCTAGCGAAGCACGACAGACGCAACTTGAACACATGTATCGTCGCCAGTTGATGGGAAAGTGTCTTTCGAGGTTTACTTGGGAGGGTCTCCCTAATGGGATTGATCCTCGTTTTATTGAAGCAACTATTTTTAACAATGGTTACTCGGTGTTTTATTTCGATACACTATTTGAAATGTATATGGCTATGCCCGCTACGATTTCCGGACCACTAGACATTCAGGACAATCCCACCGGATACCGCATCACTAGGAATGGTGTGTACTCACGCGAGGTGAATGCCAGCGACAGTGTGTGTATCTGGGGTAATCAGGTCCGTGAGCCTGAGATCGATCTGGTCATCTCATATGCTGCAAGGCTTGCGCAGATTGATAGAACAATTGAAATTGATCTCCTTAATGAGCGTAACCCGATGATTGTTGCATGTTCACAGGATCAGCGCCTTACTATCCAGAATCTCATTTCTAAGATTTATGACGGTGAGCCCGTTGTGTGGGGGACTGAGAATATTAGTATGGATAATCTTGCAAATATGATGGGGGTATTTCCTCTTAACCAGAATGCTGGAACAGGTGCCGTCTCCTCTATTAAGCACATGGAATCTAAATCTAAGATTTGGGGCGAGGCGCTTACTATGCTTGGAATTATGAATGTTAATTCAGAGAAGCGTGAGCGTATGGTTGTTGAGGAGGCGGCCGCCAATTCTGGGCAGGTTCTCGCGTCACGTGAATCGTTCATGAAACCGCGGCAGCTCGCTTGTGAGCAGATCAATGAAAAGTTCGGGCTTGAAGTGTCGTGCTCCTGGGCTGTGGACGATAACGCGTCACCCAACCTAAATGACTACTTGTCCATGGAAAACATCGGGACGTATGGAGAGGAAAATGGCAGTAGCAACAATAATGCTTCGTGATGTCGTAAAACTCACGAATGACCACATCGGCCTTGACGACTACCCAATTTTCGACGAGGTATATCGAAAAACATTAAATGATCGAATCAAGCGCACCTATTGGCTTCAAGAGATTGCACATGAATCTATCGATATTTTCGTGTGGCGCATGTCTCTTAAGATGGATTTGATTATGCCTCGGTATAATCGGATGTACTTGGCTGAACTACAAAATGTCGACCCACTAGATGGTAACCGACACTACAGCAATACAGGCCAAGACGGCACGAGCCAGAACACCGGGGCAAACACGCAGAGCAGTACCGGCACTGGTGGAAATACGTCTAAAGGTCGTACTGTAGGGTCTGATACTCCGCAGACACGACTTGCGGGTGACGGCGATTATGCCACGAGTATCAGCGACGCATCTACTTCGGGCACGTCAACATCAAAGAATGACTCGAATAGTTCTTCGTCTTCTAATTCATCCTACAATAATAATCAGCACTCAGAGTCGTGGGGGTACTCTGGAAGCAAGGCGCGCGCTATTGCTGACTATCGAGGTACACTTCTAAATGTAGATGATCTTGTTATCGCTGAACTGGGTGATCTTTTTCTAGGGCTTTGGGATGACGATTCGCCACATAGTCCTAATGGTTTAATTGATGGTTACGGATATAACTTTGGAATTGGATTTGGAGGATATTATGGCTACTGGTGACGACATTATTGGTAGTATTGATAACGCTCTTTGGCGGGTTCGTAGTCGTGGCGTAAATGATGTTACCCCGTTTACGTATCGCGATGGTCTCACATATATCGACGTGCTTGAGAGAATCCGCCAGAGCGTTATTGAAGTTATTGAGTATGTAAATAAGTTCGGTGATGACCAGGATAAGATTATCAACAATCTTAACAACACTGTCACGAACTTTATTACTGAAGTTGAGAAAACGCACGACGGGTGGAACAAAACCCTTGATGCTAAAAAGACGGCACTAGAAACACTCATTGAGGACTTCAAGCACCGCCTCATTGACGCAGAATTCAAGAAAATTGATGGCGGGTACATTGAAGCACCCCTTAAAGCGCCGGCCGGTGAGCGTGTAACGCTTCCGACTAAGGTTTGGGCTGACACCTTTAAAAGCTCCACTGACGCCTCTCTTGACGCACTCAAGACAAAGGTCGATACGGAACTCAAGAAGTACTACACGAGAACGGAGGCCGATGCACTGTTCCTTGAAGACCCGAAAATGAATGAGGCAGTTGTTTTCGGTTCGTCTAATGCAACAATTGAAGCTAGCCACTGGACTGAGATACTGTGCCAGGAACTGGGACTTAACCCTAATGTCTATGCAATTGGTGGTGGTGGTTTTACTTCTACTGCTGACAATGCATTTATCACGCAGGCAAACAATGCCATTCAGAATATGAGTGAGGAGCGGCGACGCCACACTAAGTACGTGTTCGTTATCGATATGCTTAATGACATTCGGGCACAAATCAGTGTTCTTGAGCCTGCCAAAACATTTTTTGCCCGCGTAAGGAGTGGCTTCCCGAACGCGGAGATCAAAGTGCTTCCCGTTGTCCTGAATGAGTCGTCACTGAATAATGCTGTGCAGATCGCTCGGTCCTGTGTGTCTCGGACATATGAGTGCATCAGCGCCGGGAAACCTTACGGGGCTGTTGTCGCTGAGGGGTCTCGGTCTTGGGTTCACATGGGTAAAGATTTTGCAGCGATGTGGGACCAGGGCGCGGATAATGTGCACATGACGGATGCTGGTTACACACATATTAAGGAACTCTTTAAGTGTTGGCTTAACGGGGGTAGTTCCTGGTTTAATCCCCCGGCGGCTAACCTTCACCCTCTTTCAACATCTGCTGTCAATCACGACTACAACTATCTTAGTTGTGAGCGCAGTGGCGACTGGGTGAATATTACTGGAAACTTTAGAATTGCTGGGAGTAATGCTGGGTATGATACTAAACTTATGGATACTCCGGGTTGGGCCAGACCATATGATGGTGTTAGTTGTCCTATTATTGGGAATGACCGCACATATAAATACATTTATACTACCAAGGATGGTGGTCTTTATGTTGGTGATATTCTTTCTGCTAACCAAACTTATCAGGTGAATTTCACATACAAAATTTGGTGAATCGACTAGTGCCTGCCCTAATGTACAATTAGGGCAGGCACTCGTGTTGGAGGAATTATGGCATGGGATGAGACAGCCAAAAAGGTTGCTGTCAAGGCGATTGGTCAGGTTGAGTCGTCAATGAATTATTCGTCGATTAACTACAATGACCCCATTACGGTTGGAATCGCTCAGTGGTATGGCACTCGGGCGGCAGGCATTCTCAATCGCATAAAAGCGGCGCACCCTACTGAGTACGCGCAAGTCGACTCCAGTTTCAAATCGAGACTTGATTCTGTACCAGAATCCAATTCTTCCTGGAACACCTATTATCTTAGTCGGCAGGTCGGGGACAGCCTTAGAAATCTACTGATTGCCGGAAAGGCTGAGCAGGACAGTCAGTTGATCGGCGACCTTGAGTCGTATTTTTCAGTTGCGAAACAGTACGGGATCAATCCTGAATCTGACACGGACGCGTTCACTCTCTGGTGTGTTGCCTACCACCAAGGTCCTCGATATGCGCTACAGGTGGCTAACAACTATGGCGGAGGTGGTCTTAACGCAATGTATTCTGCGATCATGGGAAACAGTGTTTTGGGACAGTACCGAAATCGCTACACTCAAGCCAAAAACATTATCTCAAGCAAGGATACTAGTGGTGTTGGAACCGGAAACAACATCGCGCCCACACCGGGCAACAACAATGGTGGGGGAGAGAATTCTCAGCAAGTAAGCGTTAGTGGAGGAGAAGTCATCATTACGGCCGATGATTCCAATATTCTAACCATGCGCTCTAAATTTGGCACTATACAACTGTACTCACAAGGACACAATCTATGGAAAGCAACCCTATCCACCATTCAACAGAACATTAATGGCGGAGGAACTGGCGACGGCGGTGGCGGCGGCGGCGGCGGTGGCGGCGGTGAGCGCTTCCATTTCCACGCCTGTTTTGTGGGTTACG
>ENA-OWND01002027-OWND01002027.1-metagenome-genome-assembly--contig:-NODE-2027-length-11357-cov-8.061228_pt1 | contig 11357 bp, 12 predicted proteins | sample MGYA00245342_ERZ651119 | MGnify/ENA primary metagenome ERZ651119 (study PRJEB26857, sample SAMEA4031756) | metagenome | biome: human; feature: oral; material: saliva | place: Philippines | collected 2014...
CAAATATCGGCTGTACGTGCGGTTAGAATAGCCTTTTTGTTAAGTTTATTCGCATCAATCGTAGGGCATGATTTATCACGCTTAAGCCCAGTGTGTTGAGCTTATTTTGTAGATCTGGAGCGATTATTTGTTTTAACGGATGGAGGCTTAAGCGTGATAAATCATGCCCTACGGTTGATCCGCTTGTTTTCCGGGCAAGGCAGAACGTGATAAATCGTACCCCACCGGCTGGCGCGTGCCGGTTGATTTTATGCTATTCTTATCCCGAACAAGAGTATTATAAAAGGAACAGACTTTCCTTTATCAGGCAGATAATCAGCGCCATTCAACTACTAAAAAACGTTAACAAGATAAATATTTCGTTGCGAAAACTTGCAAACATATTCTCTTTGATATATCTTTGGCGATGTAATATCAAAATGATATCACATTGAGTACGTCACACAAACGATTCTGATAGTAATCTCAAAGGCTCGTTCAAGATTATTGTATAACTAAAAACTATATGAATTATGAAACAGAATGTTGAATCAAAGGAGTTTGAGTTTCATGGAGGCTCGCTCAATGGATTTCTAATGTGCGGCATCGCACTGGTAGTATGGGCTCTGACCATTTACCTATTCATAAAAGGCTGTGTCAACATCGATGCCGGATTGCCGGGCGGATGGCTTATAGTCATTTCAATCGTTCTGCTTCTCTTTGCCATTCTTTTCTCTTGCGGCTTTGCCATGCTCGAGCCTAACGAGGCGAAGGTACTCACTTTCTTCGGTCGTTATGTCGGTACATTCCGCAAGAACGGCTTCTATTGGATAAACCCTTTAATGGCGCGCAAAAACGTCAGTCTGCGTGCCCGCAACCTCAATGCAGAACCGATAAAGGTGAACGACAAGGCTGGTAATCCGGTGCTCATCGGCTTGGTTCTCGTATGGCGGCTGAAAGACACATATAAGGCAATATTCGATATCGATACCGACATCATGGCTGGTTATGCCGGAGGATCGGCATCTGCGAGAATGAATAAGTTTGAGCATTTCGTACAGGTGCAGAGCGACTCTGCGCTACGTCAGGTGGCAAGCATGTATGCCTACGACGACGAAGACCCGAAATCTAACGAGATAACACTGCGAGGAGGTAGCGAAGAGGTGAACGAGGAACTCACAGCCAAACTCAACGAGCGCTTGGAGATGGCTGGTCTGGAGGTACTCGAGGCACGCATCAACTACCTCGCATACGCACCGGAGATTGCTGCCGTGATGCTCCGTCGCCAGCAGGCAGCGGCAATCATCTCTGCACGCGAGAAGATTGTAGAGGGAGCGGTGTCAATGGTAAAAATGGCTCTCGACAAACTCGACGATGAGAAGATTGTCGACCTTGATGAAGATAAGAAGGCAGCAATGGTGAGCAACCTGCTCGTGGTGCTCTGCGCCGACGAACCGGCACAGCCTGTCATAAACAGCGGTACGTTGAATCATTAATAAAGAAATAGAGGCAACTATGTTGAATACAATAACCGACCACCCCACATTGGAAATAGGAATAATATCAATCGTATCCTGCATTATCGGCGTGGTTATTCTAATGGGTAAAGGCGACTGGCTCATCGCAGGCTACAACACAGCCTCAAAGGAGGAAAAGAAGACCGTCAACATTCGTCGGCTGCGGTGGATTACAGCAATAATATGCTGGCTCTCCGCCGTGTACATCATGTTGCTCATCTTCTTAGATGGCACACCAACTACGCAACTCATACTCACCTTTGGCTTTGTTTTCATCGTGCTGCTGGCATTAATTATGTCAAACACCTGGGCAAAAAGGAAATAGACTTTCTGTATGCCCGTTGTATGCAGACATACAGACATATAGAACAGCTCTGTGTCTCACTGCATTATGATCATGTGTTTGAAAGTCCATCGACTATCTGACGGCGAGAATATCACAGTAAAGCAAGAGTAACATTCCGGTGCTCCGGAAGAACAACGACAGTGCTATGGCAAAAAACAAGAATTTTGTATTACGCCTCGACGAGGAGATGATGAACGCCATTGAGGCTTGGGCTGCCGATGAGTTTCGCTCCACGAACGGCCAGATTCAGTACATCCTATCCGAAGCACTGAAGAAAAGTGGACGCATGAAGAAAAAGAAAGCCTCGCCACCCGTAAAGGATATGGAGGAACAACTGCCTGAATAACGCAAATAAAACTGTTATTAAGGTGAATAGAATTAGCCCAAATCGATCAATAGATTTGGGTTAAACTCAAAACGGTCAATAGATTCCTTGCCTGATTTCGTTTGATTGTTGAGCAGATTAGCAGTCTTGTTACCGTGGGCGTAGCGGGCTACGGCAAGGTAATAAGACTGGTAAGATGCCACACAAACGGACGAAAGCTGTAGGAAAGCTCTTGTTCGTTGATAAGAAAACGACACCGCGGTCTATTGACCATTTTGGGTTAAATAAAGCAGAGAGTGTGAATAACGGTAATCTGATACCTTTATTCACACTCTATATTATATACCATGCTTACGTCAAAACCGATCATTAGATTCAGCCTTATCTGCAATCATCATCTTTCTGCAAGCCAAACTTGTGCTTTCTGAAGACGTAGCTCACTAAGTTGAAGCAAACATCAGCGAAAGATACCGAAAATGATAGTGGGTAAGACAGAAATCGAAAGAAAATAAACCACACGGTCTGATACTTGATTTCTGTTAATGCAAGCGAGGTTTTGCCGTCCTTGTCTTATTATATCATAAACAGGAGGCTTTATGTCTGGCGTTTATTCTTCAGCGGTTGCTTCAGTCTTCTTCTTTCTGGTGCCGGCTGTAGCGCGCTTACGCTTTGGCTTCTCCTCTACCCCTTTGTCAAGTTTTACATCTGCCAACTCCGGGTCAATGAGTACTCTACCACAATACTCGCAGACAATAATCTTCTTGTGCATCTTTACATCAAGCTGGCGCTGTGGCGGAATCTTCGCGAAGCAACCACCACAAGCATCGCGCTGAACATAAACAATGCCCAGTCCATTGCGTACACTCTTACGGATACGCTTGAACGAAGTCAGAAGACGTGGCTCTATCTTAGACTCGAGGTCGATAGCCTTCTCGCGCAGAGCTTCCTCTGTCTCGCGCGTTTCCTGCATGATTTCCTCAAGCTCGGCGCGCTTCTGAATAAGGTCCTTTGTGCGCTCCTCGATAACCTGCTCTATATTCTTGAGGTCAGCCTTACGCTCTTCTATCTTCTGATGAGCTTCCTTTATCTTCTTGTTACAAAGTTCAATCTCCAGTTCTTGGAACTCGATCTCCTTTGTCAGCATGTCGTACTCACGGTTGTTGCGAACATCGTCAAGCTGTTTCTTGTACTTTGCAAGACTTGCCTCAGCAATCTCTATCTCGCCTTTTTTCTGTGCAATGGCATGCTCATAGTCATCAATCTCACCCTTGATCTTGTCAAGACGGGTGTTCATTCCTGCAATCTCATCCTCAAGATCCTGAACCTCGAGAGGGAGCTCACCACGGATGGCACGCTTCTCATCAATGCCCGAAAGCGCTGTCTGTAACTGGAAGAGAGTCTTCAACTTCTCTTCAACAGTCATTTCTGCCGGTTTCTTTACCATAATTTCTATATGTATTAAATGTTCTGTTTCTATATGTCAATAATCAACACCTATTTATATATAATAGGGTTAGTATTAATTTCTGATATTATACAATGCACACCAAGCGGTTCTATTATGTCGCGGAACACCTCACACGTAAACTGCTCACTCTGATAATGACCTATGACGGCAATCTGTATCTTCTGTTCCTGCCCGAAGAACTCATGATACCCCATCTCACCAGTCATAAAAGCATCGGCTCCGGCACTTACAGCCGTCTCAAGCAAGAATGCGCCTGAACCTCCACAGACTGCCACACGCCTTATAGGTCGCGACAGCATTTCGTTAGCTTGGACACATTCTACGCCGAACAATTCCTTCAATCGCATGATGAATGCCTCTGATGTCATCGGTTCTTTCAGCGTTCCAATTATTCCATTGCCTACTGAAACTCCCTCCACCGCCTTTTCTTCGCCTATGAAAGCGAGGTCGGTAAGTTGCATCTTCTCAGCAATCTTATGATTCACTCCGCCTTGGGCTGCATCAATGTTCGTATGCATTGCCACTATGACAATATCGTTCTTTATAGCCTTTGTCACACAACGCTCAACATACGTCTGCCCTGTTATGTGCGACAGACGGCGGAAGATAAGCGGATGATGAGACACAATCATGTTGCATCCCTTTTCAATGGCTTCATCGATAACTGCCTCGGTCACGTCAAGACACAATAATGCCCCTGATACTTCCACGTCTGTTAATCCAATTTGCAAGCCGGCATTATCATAGCTTTCCTGCAACGGCAGAGGTGCGAAACGTTCAAGGGCATCAACCACTTCTTTTATTTTCATGCAAATATTTTCGTTTATTCGCAAAACTTCGCAATGACAAAATCGCCGTATACCTATGCGTCAATATGAAACAATATATGCAGGCTTCTACCCTTACAATTGCATCAAACGGCAAGATTGTGAAGCAAAGATACGAAAAAAAAATCAATCGGCAAAGAATAAGCGCCAATCTTTAAGCATTTTTTATATTACCATACCTGTCATAACTTAGTCTACGGGCTGTAAACAGCATCGTCCACATACCGATAAAAACAGCAAGAATTATGACAAGCACTGCTGCAAAAACCCACAACGATGCAAGCCATGAGCCCGACTGAATTACTAACATAATGTAAGTTACAATCACTACATTGAATGTATGGCGTAGTATCATCCGTTTTATCCACGCCATGACAGCCTTGTTCACACGACGTTCAAAGCGTGCTATCGCCTTAGTCAGTTCCAATCCGTTGCCGAGGTTATAGAAATACTCGGCAGTATGATAGCGACGGAGATTGCTGTAAACCCACGCACCGCGTGCCAAAGCCGGTATGACAGCCATAAGAATCAATGCCGACGACGCCAAAATCATAGTCTGCAAACCGATACCGGAATATTTAAGAAGCAATGCAATGCTAATTCCTCCTCCTATGATCCAGCCGGAGAGAATACCATAAAGCATCGGAAGCACAAGCCGCTTATTAATTTTTTCCTTCATAATATGCAATCATTATATGTCTGTTCTGTCAGTTGCCACTATCACTACTCGTCCATGCTCCGCCTTATTGCGCAGGGCACGCATTATACTTTGTGCATCCTCCAATGTCTGTTGGTGTGATGTCGGATCAACAGCGAGTATGATATCGGCATCAGAATTTACAGCCTCATCAATCATCTCCTGTTGTTTCTTCGCTAAATCGGTGACATTATCAAAACCCTCTGGGCTGGGTATGTAAGCAATCATCTTCCTTAGGAATGAGGCAGAATTCTCGCTCAACGGCATACCGTCAAAGGTGACATAGCCTTTTTCCAAGTGCAGGAATCCAACAATTACGCGGATAACCATACTACCTTCTGACTTTCCCAATCGGCAGAATTCACCGTTGCGAACAATGAGCGAATAGTCCGTAAGTCCCTTTTGGTCTGCTTTCTTTTGCGTCGTAACGTCTTTGAGTTCAATCATATTGGTTCTTTTATGCAAAAGTACGACAAAATTTCGATAACTGAAAAAAAACCTGTACTTTTGCAAATAAATAGTAAGAAAATGACATATCAACGAACAGTTCTTCCCGCTGAATGGCATCAACAGATGTGTGTGCAGATGACATGGCCACACAAAGACACCGACTGGGCGCCATATCTCAATGAAATCACTGCCACTATGACCGAGATAGCAGATGCGATCACACGCTACGAGGCTCTAATCATTGCTTCTGAATATCCCGAAGCCACACTCCTTGCACTTAGCGAGAAGCTGACAAGGGAGCAGATGGCGCGTGTCAGTATCATCAACTGCCCTACCAACGATACATGGGCACGCGATCATGGCGGTATCACATTAATCGACAATGACGGAAGCACTACAATTCTCGACTTCCGTTTCAACGGCTGGGGAAGAAAGTTCGAGGCATCGAAGGACAATCTTATCACGAAGGCTCTGCATAGTGAAGGACTTATACACGGCAAACTTGAAGACAATAACGACTTCGTTCTTGAAGGAGGAGCGATAGAGAGCGACGGCTGTGGCACGGTGTTCACCACATCGCAGTGCCTAATGGCGCCAAACCGCAATCAGCCACTCACACAAGAAGAGATAGAGAAAGAACTCAAAGAACGCCTGCATGCCGAGCGCATCGTTTGGCTGAACCATGGAAACCTCATAGGCGATGATACCGACGGACACATCGATACCATAGTGAGGATATGTCCTGACGATACCATACTCTATGTGCAGAGCACCTGCCCTGACGACGAGCAGCACAATGACTTCACTGCTCTTGAAGAGGAACTGAAGCAGCTGCGCACTGCCAAAGGCAAGCCTTACCGCCTGTTGCCGCTACCGATGCCATGCCCCATTTATTACGACGGCGAGCAACTGCCGGCTACATACGCCAACTTCCTAGTAATAAACGGCGCCGTAATAGTTCCCGTATACGGTCAGGACGACCTTGACCGTCAGGCATGCAACACAATAAAGACTGTCTTCCCAGAGCGTGATATTATTCCGATTGACTCAAATATAATCATCCGTCAGCATGGCAGCATACACTGTCTGACAATGCAATATCCGAAATAAACGGTCAGAACCAAGCTGAGAGGAAAAAACATCAAATGACTAAAAAGCAAAACAATGAAAATAGGTATTATCCAACAGCACAACACTGCCGATATAAAGCAGAACATGACACGTCTTGCAGAGAGCATAAAGAATCTTGCAAAGAACGGCGCAGAACTTATCGTACTGCAGGAGCTGCATAACTCTCTTTACTTTTGTCAGGTAGAGGACGTCGACAACTTCGACCTCGCAGAGCCTATCCCCGGCCCCTCAACTGACTGTTTTTCACAGCTTGCGAAAGAGAACAACGTTGTCATTGTCACCTCACTCTTCGAGCGCCGCACTGCCGGATTGTATCACAACACCGCCGTGGTGATAGAGAAGGACGGCAGCATAGCAGGTAAGTTTCGCAAGATGCACATACCCGACGACCCCGCCTACTACGAGAAATTCTATTTCACACCCGGCGATCTCGGTTTCCGTCCGATACAGACATCTGTCGGCTGTCTTGGCGTTCAAGTATGTTGGGACCAATGGTATCCCGAGGGAGCACGCCTGATGGCACTTGCCGGAGCAGAGATACTCATCTACCCCACAGCCATAGGCTATGCCGCATCTGACGATGAAGCGGAGCAACAACGCCAGCGTGAGGCATGGACAACGGTACAGCGCGGCCATGCCGTAGCCAACGGACTGCCGGTGGTTTCAGTCAACCGCGTCGGTTTTGAGCCTGATCCAAGCCGTCAGACACCGGGCATACAGTTCTGGGGCTCGAGTTTCGTAGCAGGTCCACAGGGTGAGTTGCTCTACCGAGCATCGGAAAATGAGGAGGAGACAGCAATAATCGACGTCGACCTCGCCCATTCAGAGAATGTCCGTCGTTGGTGGCCGTTCCTCAGAGACAGAAGGATAGAAAACTACAGTCCGATACTGAACAGATTCAATGATTGAAAGCATTAAACCCTAATCGGTCTGACGACCGTCTCAGAGTTCTTTCTTTCCGAACTTCGGATCTATCTTCAACAGTGCCGTTACTAAATATGTCACGGCACAGAAACAGCACACAATGATGAAGAACGCCTTATAACCGACACTTTCCTGAAGTGCTCCGGCAAACAGTCCCGGTATCATCATCGACAATGCCATGAACGCCGTACAAAGCGCATAGTGCGATGTCTTGTACTCACCACGGCTGTAATATATAAGGTATAGCATATATGCAGTGAATCCAAAGCCATAGCCAAACTGTTCGAAAAATACGCATATATTGATTGTCAGCAGGTTCGCTGGCAGTGCAAAGCTAAGATACACATACACAAGGTCGGGCAGCGTTATAGCCATAACCATAGGCCATAGCCATCGTTTCAGTCCGTCGCGCCCAGCGACAATGCCACCGAGAATACCTCCAAGCGTCAAACCGATGACTCCAACGGTGCCCTGCACCAGTCCATACTCTTGTGGCGAAAGTCCTAATCCTCCGTGACGCACAGAGTCGATGAGGAACAATGCACTGACTTTCGCGAGCAATCCCTCCGGCATTCGATACATGAGCATGAAGAGAATGCCGACAAGCACCTGTTCCTTTTGAAAGAAAGTCTTCATTGTATGCAACAGTTCCAGCCATATCGTCTTATAGTTCATGTTTCTGCGCGGCACGTCTTCCTTCGGTCGGGGCAGCATATAGCCGTTCCAAAGCCAAATGGCGATAAACAATCCGGCGACACCATAGAACATAAGACTCCACGAATAAGGTATGGAGTTACGGTAAATCACCTGCAGATTGCCGGCTATCATGACGAGCACTCCCTGCCCGAATATCGTAGCTAACCGATAGAACGTCGAGCGTATTCCCACAAACCACGCCTGGTCATGCTGCGACAGTCCGAGCATATAGAACCCGTCGGCGGCGATGTCGTGTGTAGCGCTGGCGAATGCCAGCACCCAGAAGAAGAACAGTGACCCTTGAAGCCAGAACGACATAGGGATTGTGAACGCCACTCCACCAAAGGCAGCACCGATAAGGAGCTCCATTGTCGTTATCCACCAACGCTTAGTACGTATTATGTCGATGAAAGGACTCCACAGCGGTTTTATCACCCACGGCAGATACAGCCACGAGGTGTAGAGTGTGATTTCTGTGTTTGAGAGTCCGAGTTGCTTATACAGGACAAGCGAAATGGTCATCACTGCAACGTAAGGCAGTCCTTCTGCAAAGTATAGAGTCGGTATCCAGCTCCACGGTGATTGCTTTATCATTAGTATGGTTTATTAAAAAGTTCTTGTTTATGCTTATATGCGTTTTCTACGCGAGCGTCATTTAATCCTGCGAGTTATAGTTTTCTGTATCTTATCTTGGTCCCGTTTGCCTCGAGAACCATTGTGTTGTTATTCAGTTCTACGACATCGAAGCTACAGTCTACGGCATAATATCCCCACGGCGCAATAAGGTCGATTTCTTCCGGAGTAATCAGTTTGTCGACATTATTATCTTCTAAATATTTAGAGCGATGAGTGAATGTATGGAAACGCAACTTATTTCCTTTATGCTCGAAATAACTGAAGTATTTGCGAATACCGAGTTCTCTTGAGCCGAACATGTGGACTTTCAGTTGGAACGAGCAGTACAATCTTTTGCCCTTAAGGTCGGTCTTCGCTCCATGTTCTTCTTTCTCAACCAATTGCCACTGACCGTCGAGAGCACCATTTGCAGGAAGTTTGTCGCATGATGCTACGATGCAGCACACAAAAGCGAACAGTACAAATACTGACTTTTTCATAGTTTGAATGTCTTTCTTATCGTGAGTTGAACTCCGCTGTTGTTTCCTATCAGTTTACCCTTATCGATTCCTATGCCGACTACAGCCTGCCAGCCTTTGAATAATGAGGGGTTGGCAGATGCCTCAAGCAAGAAATACTGTTGGTTTGTCGGGTCGTCTAAAGGGGCATCGTACGAGCCCCAGTTGCGAGTGAATGTTGCCAGAGCACGCCAGTTCAACCATTTCAGCGGATTGCCCGACAGTCCGAAATGCCAAGCCGTCAGGCGGTTGTTGAAGAATACGAGTGAGTGGTTGTCGTTGTAGATTGGCGACAGTAGCAAAGGGTTGCCGTTGGCTTGTCCCCGGTGCTGATATCCGGAATAGAGGTTGTGGTTGTAGTAGTTGTCCATTCCGTTCATTTTGTCGGGAATATTCTTTGCCGCATCATGTAGTATGGCGCCACTCTGGTCGCGTGTGCTCATATGCTCTATCGTCACTGCCGACAGATATGGGTTGTCGGGCAGTGTGATGTCTGCCCCCAGAAGGTGGTCGTAGATGCCGTATTGCACGAACATCATGCTCTGGTCTTCAAAGTATCGCTCGAATCGCCCTGCTACGCTCCAGTTGCTGCCATGCCATTTCAGGCGCATAATCCACGAGCCAAAATGATTGCCGGCAGTATTCTTTGAACTGCCATCGGTCTCGTCGGTGCCTTGCGATATCAGCGCGTTGATGAATGCACGGAAATTAACAGGATGCTTTACGGTTGTAGGTTCTTCGAATACTCGTCCGAAGACATTGTAGCTTGTACCACCGAACTGCGCGCCCATTTGCAGTCCCAGCTCGTAGGTCAAAGGTATGCGAGCATCTTCCTTACCGAATTTCAAATATATGGCTTTCTCGTGGTAGAGCACATTGCCCGTGTAGTGCTCGCCTTTGCGGACGAACGATTTCTGCCAATCTCCGTCGGTGGTCATACCATATGAGCCGTGAATCTTTATTTTCCAGAAATCATTTGTCCAAGGAACAGAAAACCAGTCGATGTCTAACGACAGCTGAGGAATGGGTAGAGAGTTCCAACCGTAGGTCATGGGTCCACTGCTCAACATCTGATTGGAAAGCAACGGCACTCGCCTCTTGGCACCTGCAGTGATGAGAAATTTCTTGTAACTCCCTTCTACATAAGCCTGATTCACCACGAACGTACTGCTGTGGTTTGCCGCCACTGCAAGGTCAAGACCATAGCCCAGACGCCAGTTCTTCATTGAGTCTACGACAATAGGACGGGCTGCAGCAACGCGAATATAACAGTTCTTTTCGTCAAGCGATGACAGTCCGTATTTATTGGCGTTGAGCCACAGCGGTGTCTTGCCGTCACCAAGACTGCCCTGAGCCTCAGTGGTCACTTCCACACCACTGAAAATCTCACTTACGCCCTGCCCCCACACGCTATCCGCCATCGAGGCAAAACCAACTAAACAGACGATAAAACGTTTTATTCTCATAACTGCGGTCATATTTTCCTATTATACAACGTTCGAACACACGATATATTGCTTAAGAGTCGCAGAAACTTCGTTAATTAATCAGACGTTATAACCATGCAGTGCATATATTCGGAGTAAAGTATTACGCGAGTGCGGGATAAGATAAGGTCTTGTAAAAGTTACAGAAATCTGATCCGGAACTTGATGTATAGTAAAGAAAAATTACTGTCGTGATTTTCAGCGAAAGAGAAAACTAAAAACACCGATTTGCCAAGTCCACATGACATAAAACCACTTCTTCGATAAGCGACCAAAGCTGGAAACAGACTAATTCCATGCTTTTTCCGACAAAAAGCGTCGATTCTTGATGCTGCAAAGGGCGGTTTTATAGTCAAGAAACGGCGGTATTAGCCTCA
>ENA-OWND01002032-OWND01002032.1-metagenome-genome-assembly--contig:-NODE-2032-length-11345-cov-9.977945_pt1 | contig 11345 bp, 14 predicted proteins | sample MGYA00245342_ERZ651119 | MGnify/ENA primary metagenome ERZ651119 (study PRJEB26857, sample SAMEA4031756) | metagenome | biome: human; feature: oral; material: saliva | place: Philippines | collected 2014...
GCGAAGCGATGACCATGGTGTGCTGCCAAGTGTTCGGCAACGACGTTACCATCGGCATGGCGGGCGCGTCGGGCAATTTCGAGCTGAACGTCTATATGCCCGTCATCGCCTACAACCTCTTGCAATCCATCCGCCTCTTGGGTGACGCATGCAACAGCTTCAACGAACACTGCGCCGCCGGCATCGAACCCGTGCCGGAAAAAATCGACTATTTCCTGCACCATTCCCTGATGCTCGTTACCGCGCTGAACCGCAAAATCGGCTACGAAAACGCCGCCAAAGTCGCCAAAATCGCCTATAAAAACGACAAATCGCTGCGCGAAACCGCCGTTGAGTTGGGCTTGCTGACAGGCGAAGAGTTTGACGAACTGGTCGTCCCCGCCGATATGGTTCATCCGCGCTGATTAACGGTTTGAAATACGGCAAAGGTCGTCTGAAAACCGGGATTGGTTTTCAGACGACCTTCTTTATCTCAACAGCCATATCGCTCGCTTTCTGCAATTTTCAGACGACCTTTCGATAAATCCCGTTGCGAAAAGCATTATAATCACCGCAATCTCAGTTCAACCGCCCATCCGAAAGGTTCGCATGACCACTTATTCCCTCTTCGTTACCTGCCCGCGCGGTCTTGAAGCCCCTTTATCCCAAGAACTCGAACAACTCAAATGCCAAGACATCCGCGCCGTTGACGGCGGCGTCGCGTGCAAAGGCGGTATGGAGCAGGTGTACCGCATCAACCTGCATTCGCGCACAGCCAGCCGCGTGTTGCTGCGCCTGACCAAAAGCGGCTACCGCAACGAGCAAGACATTTATAAAGCGGCGAAAAATATCCGCTGGACGGATTGGTTCGACTTAGAACAAACCTTCAAAGTCAAAGTAGAAGGCAAACGCGCCCAAGTCAAAAGTTTGGATTTCGTCGGGCTGAAAATCAAAGATGCCGTATGCGACGTGTTCCGCGACGCTTGCGGCGCGCGCCCCAACGTCGGCAAAATCCGCCCCGACATCCGCATCCATGCCTTTATCGACGAGCGCGACATTCAAATTTTCATCGACACATCCGGCGAAGCCTTGTTCAAACGCGGCTACCGCCAAGATACGGGCGAAGCGCCGATGCGCGAAAACTTGGCGGCGGGCTTGCTGCTGCTGGCGGGCTATGACGGTACGCAGCCTTTCCAAGACCCGTTTTGCGGCAGCGGCACCATCGTCATCGAAGCCGCGTGGATTGCCACCCGCCGCGCGCCCGGTTTGATGCGCCGTTTCGGGTTTGAAAAGCTGAAAAACTTCGATGCCGCCCTTTGGAAAAAGCTGCAACACGAAGCCGAAACGCAAATCCGCCCCGCGCCTGCCCCGATTTCAGGCAGCGACAACGACCGCCATATGATTCGCGCTGCCGTTGCCAACGCCCAAGCTGCCGAAGTGGACACGTTTATCCGTTTTGAAGTCAAAGACGCGCAGGACACCCGTCCGAACGGAGAAGGCGGCATTTTGATTTCCAATCCGCCTTACGGCGTCCGCCTTGCCGAAGTCCAAGCCCTGCAAGCCCTTTATCCGCAGTTGGGCGCGTGGTTGAAACAGCATTACGCTGGCTGGCTGGCGGGAATGTTTACCGGCGACCGCGATATGCCGAAATTCATGCGTCTTTCGCCCAAACGCAAAATCCCACTCTACAACGGCAACCTCGACTGCCGCCTGTTTTTGATGGATATGGTCAAAGGGTCGAACCGATAAATATGATAAAGGTCGTCTGAAACAGATTTGGCGGGTTTCACCAAACGTTTCAGACGACCTTTTGACAAAAAATCAGTATTTCACCGAATCATTGCCACTGTTTTTCTGAATAAACTCGATTTTATAGCCGTCGGGATCTTCAACAAAAGCAATAACGGTCGTGCCGTGCATCATCGGCCCTGCTTCGCGCACGACTTTTCCGCCCATCTCTTTTACACGTTCGCAAGCTTTATAAGCATCGTCCACTTCGATAGCGATGTGGCCGTAGGCGTTGCCTAAATCGTAGCTTTCGGTATCCCAGTTGTGGGTCAGTTCCAAAACCGTATTTTCAGCTTCGCTGCCATAACCGACAAAAGCCAGCGTGAAACGGCCTTCCGGATAATCGTGGCGGCGCAAGAGCTTCATGCCCAAAACGTTTTGATAAAAGTCCAAGGATTTTTCAAGGTTGCCGACGCGCAGCATGGTGTGAAGCAGGCGCATGATTGTGTTCCTTTTATATGTTGTTAAAACAGGATTTTAACACGAAACGCAAGCCCCAGCCCGTATCAATGGCAGCAAACATAAGCTTTCAGACGACCTTTACCGTAAAAGCAAACCATCCGCCGCAGCTATTGCCAGCCGTCGAAAAATTCGCTATAAGGGGATTATATGGAATATATTAACATTTATATACAGACAACCTAAAAAAGGATTCAGAGATGAAAATCGGTATCCCACGCGAGTCATTATCCGGCGAAACCCGCGTCGCCTGTACGCCTGCCACCGTTGCCCTGTTGAGCAAACTGGGCTTTGAAACCGTTGTCGAAAGCGGCGCAGGTTTGGCGGCGAGTTTGGACGATGCCGCTTACCAAACAGCAGGCGCGACCGTTGCCGACAAAGCGACGGTTTGGGCCTGCCCTTTGATTTATAAGGTCAACGCGCCGTCCGAAGGCGAGCTGCCGCTGCTCAAAGAAGGGCAAACTATCGTCAGCTTCCTGTGGCCGCGCCAAAACGAGGCTTTGGTCGAAGCCTTGCGCGCCAAGAAAGTCAACGCGTTGGCGATGGACATGGTGCCCCGTATTTCCCGCGCGCAGGCTTTGGACGCTTTGTCTTCGATGGCAAACATCAGCGGCTACCGCGCCGTGATTGAAGCCGCCAACGCCTTCGGCCGTTTCTTCACCGGTCAAATCACTGCCGCCGGCAAAGTGCCGCCCGCGCAGGTTTTGGTGATTGGTGCAGGTGTGGCGGGTTTGGCGGCGATTGGTACGGCAAACTCGCTCGGCGCAGTGGTGCGCGCGTTCGATACCCGCTTAGAAGTGGCGGAACAAATCGAATCGATGGGCGGTAAGTTCCTTAAACTCGACTTCCCGCAAGAATCGGGCGGCAGCGGCGACGGCTACGCCAAAGTGATGAGCGACGAATTTATCGCCGCCGAGATGAAGCTCTTTGCCGAACAGGCGAAAGAGGTGGACATCATCATCACCACCGCCGCCATTCCGGGCAAACCCGCACCCAAGCTGATCACCAAAGAAATGGTGGAAAGCATGAAATCCGGCTCCGTCATCGTCGATTTGGCGGCGGCGACGGGCGGCAACTGCGAACTCACCAAACCGGGCGAATTGTTCGTAACCGACAACGGCGTGAAAATCATCGGCTACACCGACATGGCAAACCGCCTTGCCGGACAGTCTTCCCAGCTTTACGCCACCAACTTGGTGAACCTGACCAAGCTGTTAAGCCCGAACAAAGACGGCGAAATCACGCTGGACTTCGAAGACGTGATTATCCGCAACATGACCGTTACCCGCGACGGCGAAATCACCTTCCCGCCTCCGCCGATTCAAGTTTCCGCCCAGCCGCAGCAAACGTCGTCTGAAAAAGCCGCGCCTGCCGCCAAGCCCGAACCGAAACCCGTTCCCCTGTGGAAAAAACTCGCGCCCGCCGTCATCGCCGCCGTATTGGTACTGTGGGTCGGTGCGGTCGCGCCCGCAGCATTTTTGAACCACTTTATCGTGTTCGTCCTCGCCTGCGTCATCGGCTACTACGTCGTCTGGAACGTCAGCCACTCGCTGCATACCCCGCTGATGTCCGTGACCAACGCCATCTCCGGCATCATCGTCGTCGGCGCGCTGCTGCAAATCAGCCAGGGCAACGGTTTCGTGACCCTGCTTGCGTTCATCGCCATCCTGATTGCCAGCATCAACATCTTCGGCGGCTTCTTCGTAACGCGTCGGATGTTGAACATGTTTAGGAAAGGGTAAACCATGACTTTAGCCTATTGGTGCATCCTGATCGCATCGCTGCTGCCGCTGTTTTGTTCCTTCATCGCCAAAGCGCAGGGCGGTTTTCAGCCGTCGGACAACCGAAATCCGCGCGATTTCCTCGCCCGCACGCAAGGCTTGTCGGCGCGCGCCAATGCCGCGCAGCAAAACGGTTTTGAAGTATTCGCCCCGTTTGCCGCCGCCGTTTTGGTGGCACACGCTACAGGCAATGCCGCGCAAGCGACCATCAACCTTTTGGCCATATCGTTCATCGCCTTTCGCATTGCTTATATTTTCAGCTATCTGAAAGACAAACCGAGCCTGCGTTCGGCAATGTGGACGGGCGGATTTGTCTGCACCATCGGGCTGTTTGTAGCCGCTGTCTGACAGCGGGGTCGTCATGAAAATGAGCGCAGCGAATTTCGCCAAAACGAGCGACGTAAGTTTTGGTAACACCGTTTCAGACGACCTAGAAGTCAGCTTTCAAATATAAGGAGTTCGACCATGAAAGCAAAATGCCTGTGCGGCAACGTATCTTTAGAAGTGGAACACGACAAACACGTCCACGCCTGCCATTGCGGGATGTGCCGCATTTGGGGCAGCGGCGCGACGTTTTCGCTGATTGCCGCCAAACCGCCGAAAATCGACGGTGAAGCAAACATCACCCGCTACCATTCGTCCGAATGGGCGGAACGTGCGTTCTGCAAAAACTGCGGTACACACCTGTTCTACCATTTCCTGCCGAACGACAGCTATTTCGTCTTCGCCGGACTGTTTGCCGACAACGCCGATTTCAAATTGGAAGAGCAGATTTACATCGACGCCAAAGCCCCGTATTACGAACTGGCAAACGACACGCCCAAGCTGACTGAAAAAGAGTTTTTGGCACAATTCGGCGGCGAATAAAGTGTTGTGAGCAAAAACCTTCCGAAAACTGGATACGGTTCAACTTACTGCCTAGAGCTGCCCTGCTATGAAACACAAAGGACATTAATATGAAAAAATCTTCCATTATCTTGATTTCATCATTCTTTCTAACTGCTTGTGATTTGGGCTTTCCAAGGATGTCTGTCAATTATGATCACCTGCCTAAAGGAGAAATCAAAGAATATATTACTAAAATATTTCCCAATAAACCGGAGAAAGAAGAGTTGGGAAAAATGGTTTCGTCCCATTTAGACGGTGACCATAGTCCTGAAAATATTCAGAATATAGTTTCCAAAATGGGAATGACTTGTCACGCAACAAAAGATTTTTGTGAATACTTTGGATACATCAGAACTAAAGTTACAAGAGTAAGCTTAGGAAGCGGTCGTGCAAAACATATTTATCGTGTCATTATCTCTCCTAAACAGGGGCTGGACTCTTTGAACGTTGAAAAACAAATCGTACAAGATACTGAGAAAGTGAATTAAAAATGGCAGATACTGAAAACTATAAAATTGTTAAATCACAACTCCCCCTCCTTGGTGGTTTAGCGGGGCATAATTTTATTGCTATATTGGATCCAAATGATCAAGTGATACACGAATTACATGGGCTGGCAACTTCAAAGACAGGAAAAATCAAACCAATAGGTTATGTACCTTCTGATAAATTGTATGTTTACAATGAAGATAGCATTGGAGGCTTCTTCTATAAACCCTCTCAAAAGCAAGCAGTAGTCTTTGAGGGAAGCTACGAGGAAGTTATGGAAAAATTTTATTTAGGGGAAGAAATAGGACAAAAAATTAATGTTCACAACTTTCGCTATCCTATCCTAGGTTTAGGTCGAAACAGTAATTCTGTTGCCTCAACCCTGCTAAAAGGTATGGATTTGAAAGATCCCGACTTAGGAATGGCTCTTACCCCTGGAGAAAACTCCTTATTACTTCCAGAAGAAGAACTGAACCTTATCCGCCAGGATTGGGAGCAAAAAGACCAAGATCCAAACTCTATTCAAGCCCCCTCCCAATCCAAATATGACGATGTCCGTTCCATGCTTAAAGGATTATTAAACGACACTGACGGCTCATACGCCAAAAAGATTTTGGTTGATCATCCTGAAGAAGTTTCCCGTTTCGATGAGAAAATCCAACAGCACATCGGAGAAACACAACAGCTTGTTGCTCAAGAAAACCAAAATATTCAACAAGAACAACAACGAGGCTTCTCACGTTCTATCTGAAGCAGGCATTAATTTTTTTAGGTCGTCTGAAAACCCGCATCTCAATTTTTCAGACGACCCGATTAAAAAACACAGTTACTTTCACAAATACTTAGAGAATCACCATGTCTTCAGGACTCATTACAGCAGCGTACATCGTAGCCGCGATACTGTTCGTCTCCCCAATGGTGACTCTGTGTCCAAGCAGGAAATTACCAAGCAAGACTGTTATTCCGGCGTAGCCGGGATGGTGGAACATACTGAGAAATTCAATAATTTGGGGCATTTGGAAAATATTGATAGCGAATTTTCCTATGCTCAATAACAATTGGAGAATATAAATGGCAAACGAAAAAATAGAAGTCGGCTACAGGCATATCGGCACATTTGCAGTATTGCCAATTACCCTATCACTTATTTTTTTATCAGCCTGCGAGGCAAGCAATTATGAAAAACACTCTGAAGTTCAACAATCAACCTTAAAAGGAAAAAGTAATATGCCGACCCCAAGCCCCATGCTGAACGAAATTTTTGCCAGTGAAAAATACATTGAACCCGGTCAGTCCAAAGATGTAAGCCATATTGTTGCTAAATATCTCCCGATTGGTTCTTCTAAAGAAGAAGTAATTAATAAATTAAATGAAATGAATCAGAATTATAAGGAAGAGGGTAATATTATTCATGCAGGGTATAGAAAAAAGACACCTCCTATGGTTCCACAAGCAGGAGTTAGAATTACCCTGAAATTCAATATGTTTGGGAAATTAGAAAATATTGATAGCGAATTTTCTTATGCTCAATAATAAGAAAATTCGAATGACAAACAAAAATAGAAGTCTTTATAAAGGATTAATTATGCAATTAAGAAACTTAGCGGTATTACCAATTGTTATTTCACTTGTGTTTTTATCAGCTTGCGAAGTAAGTAACCATGAAAAACATTCTGAAATCCAACAATCAGCCTTAAAAGGGAAAAGAGACATGTCAAACTTAAACTTAATGTTAAATGAAGTCTTTAAAACCCACATTACGGATATTTCAAGCCAACGTGCAGATGTTAGTCATATTGTCTCACAATACATACATTCAGGTACGCCTAGGCATGAAATAAACAACTTTATCTCTAATGATTTTGATATTTTAGAGAATTCAAATAACAAATTGCTTATTCATCATAAAAAAGGTGAGGGTAATTTAGGCAATAGACGTGATTTATACATCAGCTTATTCTTTGATGGAAATGGAAATTTATTAAGCAACTCTTCCTATTTAGATAAAAGCAACAATTTATAAAATATTAGAAAGTTTTTAATTAAAAAATAGAAGTCTATCAAAGGATTCATCATGAAATTTATAAATTTAACGATATTATCACTTGTCCTATCACTTATATGTTTATCGGTTTGCGAAGCAAGTAACCATGAAAAAAATTCTAAAACCCAGCTATCAACCTTGAAAGAAAAAAACAATATGCAACCCTCAAGCCCCATGCTGAATGAAATTTTTGCCAGTGAAAAATACATCCGTCCCGGTCAGTCTAAAGATGTTAGTTATATTGTTTCCAAATATCTGCCGATTGGTTCTTCCAAAAAGGAAGTGATTGATAAATTGAACGAGATGAATCAACACTACAGCGATAAAGGACATATTATCTACGCAGGCTATGGCAAACAGACTCACCCGATGATTCCTAATCCAGAGGTAATGATCGAATTAAAATTTAACGCTTCCAGTTATTTGGAAAATATCGACAGTCAATTCTATTATGCACAGTAACAATTGGAGAATATAAATGGCAAACGAAAAAATAGAAGTCGGCTATCGGCATATCAGTACATTTGCAGTATTGCCAATTACCCTATCGCTGCTTTTTTTAGCAGCTTGTGAGGCAAGCAGCCATGCTAAACAATCTGAAATTCGACAATCAACCTCAAAAGAGAAAAAAGATATGCCAACTAAAAGTCCGATGCTGAACGAGATTTTTTCCCGTGAAAAATATACCGCCGGAGGGGAGGTAAAAGATGTTACCTATATTGTTTCCAAATATTTACCGATTGGTTCTTCTAAAGAAGAGGTTATTAATAAGTTAAGCGATATGAATCAACACTATACTGATGAAGGAAATGTTATTTATGCAGGTTATGGCAGGCAGGTTCATCCAATGATTCCTTATCCTTCGGTCAGTATTGTATTAAAATTTAATAATTTAGGCTATTTGGAGGATATCGATAGTAAATTTCATTATGCTCAATAACAATAGGAGAATATAAATGGCAAACGAAAAAATAGAAGTCGGCTACAGGCATATCGGCACATTTGCAGTATTGCCAATTACCCTATCACTTATTTTTTTATCAGCCTGCGAGGCAAGCAATTATGAAAAACACTCTGAAGTTCAACAATCAACCTTAAAAGGAAAAAGTAATCTGCCGACCCAAAGCCCCATGCTGAACGAAATTTTGTCTATTAAACGAGAAGATATACCAAGATGGAGTACGATTGATGTAAGTCATATCATATCGAAATATTTACCACTTGGCTCATCGCGAGAACAAGTAATAAATTCATTAACCCAAATGAATCAAAATTATCATGAGGTAGATGGAGTTATACATGCAGGATACTTCAAGCAGGAATTACCTTTTGTACCTACACCAAGAATTTCAATAATATTGAGGTTTAATAATAATGGTTATTTAGAAAAAATTGATGCTACCCTTAACTATGTTGAATAAGAAAATAAATATGGTTAATGAAAAAATAGAAGTCGGCTATCGGCATATCGGTACATTTGCAAATGTGGAATATCATCATAAATTTTTGCTTTATACCAATAAAACGGGGCGGCAGTACACTATTAGTGGATGGACAGGGGAAGAAATATCCCCACAGTTACCCTTGGGTAAAATCCATATTGAAACCGGTTTACCCAATCATATGGGGCTGCCATACAATGCCAACAATCCAGATAATTTCAATAATAAAGATACTGCTTGGTATCTCAGTGTAGATAGGAAACCAATTTCCCCGCAAAAACAATACCGTGAACTAATCGCCGAAGCTCCCGATTTATCTGCCAAATGGGCTGAAATGGTACGCAATGCCCAAAGTAAGGACAATATCTATCCTTACGATTACTTACGGCAAAATTCCAATACCCTTGCCGATACCTTATTACGCGAAGCAGGCTTTCCTGAGCCTGAAAAAGACGGAATATTCCGACATCTTGCCCCGGGTTCGGGAAATAAACTGGATAGGAATCTCGTACCGCAACATCCTGACGATGCAGGCATTTCCGACCTGAAGGACTTGAGTTATCTTGAAGAAGAGGAATTCAAAGAAGATCCCCAATATGCCATGCAAACACAGCCAGAACCTGCAGAGAATCCCAAACCTGAATCCAAATACGAAGAAACTATGGCTATGCTGCAAGGATTATTGAATGATACCGACGGTTCGTATGCAAAAAAACTTTTGGCTGATAATCCTGACAAAGTTGCCAGCTTCAACGAAAGAGTCCAACAGGCTTCAGAAGAAGAGCGGCAACAGCAGTTTGTTGCTCAAGAAAACCAAAATATTCAACAAGAACAACAACGAGGCTTCTCCCGTTCTGTCTGAAGCAAACATTGCCCTGACTAATGCAGCTTGAAGAGGCCATCTGAAAAACGGTTTTCAGGCGGCCTTAATACCTGTTTCACAATCAGTTACTTTCACAAATAATTGGAGAATCACCATGTCTTCAGGACTCGTTACAGCGGCGTACATCGTAGCCGCGATACTGTTCATCTTCTCGCTGGCGGGGCTGTCCAAGCAGGAAACCGCCAAGCAGGGCTGTTATTCCGGCGTAGCGGGGATGGCGGTCGCCTTGTTCGTTACCGTGTTTTCCGAAAACACCCACGGGCTGGGCTGGATCATCATCGCCATGCTGATTGGCGCCGCCATCGGAATCTACAAAGCTAAAAAAGTAGAAATGACCGAAATGCCCGAGCTGATTGCGCTTTTGCACAGCTTCGTCGGCTTGGCAGCCGTTTTGGTCGGCTTCAACAGCTATATCGCACCGGGCAACGTTTCGCACGATATGCACACCATCCATCTGGTCGAAGTCTATTTGGGCATCTTCATCGGCGCCGTAACCTTTACCGGCTCGCTGGTCGCGTTCGGCAAGCTCAACGGCAAAATCAGCAGCGCGCCGCTGCAACTGCCCGCCAAACACAAGCTCAACCTCGCCGCATTGGTTTTATCCTTTATCCTGATGCTGGTGTTCGTATCCGTTGACGGCAGCGGCTTCATCCTGATCCTGATGACCCTGATCGCCCTCGCATTCGGCTGGCACTTGGTCGCCTCCATCGGCGGCGCAGATATGCCCGTGGTCGTGTCCATGCTGAACTCCTATTCCGGCTGGGCGGCCGCAGCGGCAGGCTTCATGCTCTCCAACGACCTGCTTATCGTCACCGGCGCACTCGTCGGCTCCAGCGGCGCGATTCTGTCCTACATCATGTGTAAAGCCATGAACCGCTCCTTCATCTCCGTGATTGCAGGCGGTTTCGGTACCGACGGTTCCGCCGCAGCCTCAGGCAGCCAAGAAGTCGGCGAATACCGCGAAGCCAAACCCGCCGAAGTCGCCGAAATGCTGCGCAACGCCAGCAGCGTCATCATCACCCCGGGCTACGGCATGGCAGTGGCGCAGGCGCAATACCCCGTTGCCGAAATCACCGAGCTTTTGCGTAAAAACGGCACCGAAGTACGCTTCGGCATCCACCCCGTCGCCGGCCGCCTACCCGGTCATATGAACGTACTGCTCGCTGAAGCCAAAGTCCCCTACGACATCGTGTTGGAAATGGACGAAATCAACGACGACTTCCCCGAAACCGACGTAGTGCTGGTCATCGGCGCGAACGACACCGTCAACCCAGCAGCCCAAACCGACCCGAACAGCCCGATTGCCGGTATGCCCGTATTGGAAGTGTGGAAGGCAAAAGAAGTCGTCGTCTTCAAACGCTCGATGAACACCGGCTACGCAGGCGTACAAAACCCGCTGTTCTTCAACGAAAACAGCGTGATGTGCTTCGGCGACGCGAAGAAAACCGTTGACGAGATTTTGGCGGAATTGAAGAAATAACATCCGAAACCAAGACAAAAGGTCGTCTGAAAACCTGATTTCAAGGTTTTCAGACGACGGCGGATTCGCATTTGAAGTGCAACTTTCCATAACAGAAAAAGGCCAGTATGCG
>ENA-OWND01002035-OWND01002035.1-metagenome-genome-assembly--contig:-NODE-2035-length-11332-cov-3.982176_pt1 | contig 11332 bp, 10 predicted proteins | sample MGYA00245342_ERZ651119 | MGnify/ENA primary metagenome ERZ651119 (study PRJEB26857, sample SAMEA4031756) | metagenome | biome: human; feature: oral; material: saliva | place: Philippines | collected 2014...
CTTTCTACTCCAATGATGAAACAACAAAAAGAAGAAGAAAAAGAAATGAAAAATAATGATTCTATGAAGAAAGAAAGTAAAGCTAGTCTACCTGTAACAGGAGAAACTACTACAAACACTTCTGCTTTAGGAGCATTCTCAGCTGGATTAGCATTCGTTCTAGGAATTTTAGGATTAAAAGCTAAAAAAGAAAGAATCTAAGTTTAATTCCCCTAAAAATAGTGTTATACTGAGCAAAAGTATAGCACTATTTTTATCAAAGGAGTCTCTAATGGAAAAAACAATATTACTCGTAGATGATGAGTTTGAAATTACAGATATCCAAAATCGTTACTTATCACAATCCGGTTACACGGTTTTTGTAGCTCATGATGGAGTTGAAGGGTTAGAACTATTTAAAAACAAATCCATCGATTTAATTATTACTGATATTATGATGCCCAAAATGGATGGATATGATTTTATTAGTGAAGTTCAATATTTATCTCCTGACCAACCGTTTCTATTCATCACAGCTAAAACAAGTGAACAAGATAAAATATTTGGTCTTAGTATGGGAGCTGATGACTTTATTACAAAACCTTTCAGCCCTAGAGAACTTGTACTTCGCGTCAATAATATTTTTAGAAGAATTTATCGAGGTGGAAATCCTACTCAAGTACAATTAGGAAATCTAAAATTAAACCACGAAACTTATGAAGTTTATGTCGATAATCATCTACTCAACTTAACGGTAAAAGCTTTTGAACTTTTATGGCTTTTATGCAAAAATCCTGAACGAGTTTTCTCAAAAACAGAATTATATGAAAAAGTTTGGCAAGAAGAATTTATAGACGATACGAATACACTAAACGTTCATATCCATGCTTTAAGGCAAGAATTGTCTAAACACTCTAGTTTACATACTCCAACGATTAAAACCGTATGGGGCTTAGGATACAAAATTGAAAAACCAAGAGGTTCATTATGAAATTAAAAAATTATATTATTATTGGTTATCTTATCTCTACTACGTTAACCATACTCGCTGTTTTTTGGGCAGTTCAAAAAATGTTAATTGAAAAAGGAGAAATTTACTTTTTGATAGGAGTCACATTATTCGCTAGCTTCATTGGCGCTATGATTAGTTTATTACTTCTATCACCAATATTCTCTTCTCTTAACGAACTTAAAAAGAAAGCAAAAGATATTGCCAATAAAAATTTTAATGATTCCGTTACGATTAAAGGTCCAATTGAATTCCAAGAATTTGGAAAAGCTTTTAATCATATGTCAGATGATTTAAAAAAATCCTTTGATTCACTAGAAGAAAGTGAGAAAGAAAAGAGAATCATGATTGCACAACTTTCCCATGATATAAAGACTCCTATTACTTCGATACAAGCAACCGTTGAAGGAATTTTAGATGGAATCATTACTCAAGAAGAACAATTTCATTACTTAACAACGATTAACCGTCAAACGGAACGATTAAACAAATTAGTAGAAGAATTAGATGACTTAACACTTAATACACAAGAAGCAGAGGAGCATCATCAAAAAAATGAAGTGATTTTCTTAGATCAGTTATTAGTTCATGCGATGAATGAGTTTCACCTTTTAATTGAACAAGAAAATAGAGACATTCATATACAAGTTCTACCAGAATCTGCTAAATTTACGAGTCATTATGATAAATTATTACGTATTCTAGTCAATTTATTAAATAATGCCTTTAAATATTCTGACCCTGGCACACCAGTCGATGTAAAAGGGATTTTAGAAGATAACACTCTCACAATTAGTGTGTCGGATAAAGGAAAAGGAATTGATGCTAAAGAATTTGAACATATATTCAAAAGACTCTATAGAGTTGAAAGCTCCAGAAATATGAAAACTGGAGGCCATGGACTTGGTTTAGCTATCGCTCAAGAATTAGCTCATCAACTGGGAGGAAAAATTACGGTTCAAAGTCAAAAAGATGTAGGAAGTACCTTCATCCTTTCTATTCCATTTGAAAATAAAAATTCTAAATAAGAAAAAGGAATTAACGTGCCGTGTGGTTTGTTAATTCCTTTTCTTCTATTCAAAATTATTTAGTAATTTTTGTAACTCCACCCATATATGGAACTAATGCTTCAGGAACTGTTACACTTCCATCTGCTTCTTGGTAGTTTTCTAAGATGGCTGCTACTGTACGACCAACTGCTAAACCAGATCCATTTAATGTGTGTAATAATTCAATTTTTCCAGTTTCAGCTTGACGGTAACGAATTTTCGCACGACGAGCTTGGAAGTCTACACAGTTTGAGCATGAACTAATTTCACTGTAAGTATCTTGTGCTGGAATCCACGCTTCAACGTCATAAGTCTTAGAAGCTGAGAATCCCATATCTCCTGTACATAATACAATTGTACGGAATGGTAAGCCTAAACCACGTAATACATCTTCCGCATTATCTGTCATTTTTTCTAATTCTTCAAATGATGTTTCAGGAGTTGCGAATTTCACCATTTCCACTTTGTTGAATTGGTGTAGACGGATTAAGCCACGAGTATCTCTTCCAGCACTACCTGCTTCTGAACGGAATGAAGGACTTAATGCTGTGAAATAAATTGGCAATTGTGCTTCTTCTAAAATTTCATTTGCATAATAGTTTGTTAATGGAACTTCTGCTGTTGGAATTAATGTTAAATTACGTTCGTCATTAATTTGGAATACATCTTCTTTAAATTTAGGAAATTGTCCTGTACCATACATTGATTGTTCGTTTACTAAATATGGTGTAATCATTTCTGTGTAGCCATGTTTTTCCACATGTAAATCAATCATGTAGTTGTAAATCGCACGTTCTAAGCGAGCCCCTAATCCTTTATAGTATAAGAAACGACTTCCTGATACTTTAGCGCCTCTTTCAAAGTCTAAAATATCTAATGCTTCTGCTACTTCCCAGTGTGGTTTTGGTTCGAAATCAAAGACACGTGGAGTTCCTTCACGACGAACTTCTACGTTTTCATTTTCATCTTCCCCTACTGGTACATCTGCTGCAGCAATGTTTGGCAACCGAGAAGCAATGTATTCTAATTTTTCTTCTACTTCTGCTAATAAAGCATCTGTTGCTTTTACATCTTCCCCAACTTGTTTCATTTCTGCGATTTTCGCACTTGCATCTTCTTTATTACGTTTTAATTGAGAAATTTCTTCCGTTACCGTATTACGATATTGCTTTAATTGCTCCGTTTTTAAAATTAATTCACGACGTTTTTCGTCCAAATTACGTAATTCTTCTACTACTTGACGTTCTACTCCGCGGTTTTGTAAGCTAACCACAACTTCTTCAAAGTGATCTCTCACTCGTTTCATATCTAACATATTGATTCCTCCAATTTCTTTTGTTTTGCTTGTTGAAAATTTGTTTAAACCATTGTAAAAAAATACACACAACTCATCCCCGACAAATTGTCACTGGGACGAAGTTGTGTGTTTCACTTTTATCTTCGCGGTACCACCCGTATTCAATGTTTCCATTGCACTCATTTGCGATAACGGTTTGCTCCGGATGGCTTAATCAATGCTTTCGCCATGCATCATAGTATGTGGATTCGCTTGTCATACTTTACTAGCTTTCACCAAACGCTAGCTCTCTACAAAAGACTTCAAGTTACTATTCATACAGTTTTATATGTCTGTATTTTACAATATTCTCTAAAGTTGTGCAACAGGTAATCCATAAATCGAACTATTTATGCTTCTTGTGCATGTAAGAAACCTTTTACTTTTTGGAAGATATTCCCAAAAAACTCTTGGATTCCGTGAATAATTTTTTCAACAAATCCTCTCACTTGTCGATAGCCATCTGTCACAATATTCGATGGGTCAATTTCATATCCTGCAAATGCAGGAACATGTCCTTCTGTTTGACCATCTACATATCCTAAATCTTCTCCAGGCATCTGGAAGTATAAATCCCCAATTGTTTTTCCCGCAGTAATCGGTGCTTGTAAGGCATTGTTCTCATCTAATAATTCTTTAAAAGGTTCAAAACGAACTTTTACTTGACTCATGGCAGTTCCCTTTGGAACAGCAGCTACAAAATTATCTCCATAATCGACACTAATTTTCTCATCAGAACCACCATTGACTGGATAGGATTGGATATTCTGAACCGATTTGCCTGGAATTCCTACCACTAAGCCTTCATATTTCTTGAATAATTCATCTAACATTTTCGCTGTTACTTTAAAACGATTCAATGGTTGTTTAGATCCCATTGATACAACAATGACTGAAAAATTATTACGAGTTGCAGTTGTCGTAATAGAAGCTCCACTAATTTCAGAAGTTCCTGTTTTTAAGCCAGTTACACCCTCATATCCAAATAACAATCCTGGAATTAAATAGTTAAAATTATCCATTTTTGTCATCCCAGCAGTGCCTGGTCTAAACTCCTTCGTTGCAACAGAAGAAATTTTTAAAATTTCAGGAAAATCTAATACTAAACGTCTTGCAACAATTGCAACAGAACGAGCAGACATACTATTTTCTGCATCATCTCCAAAGTCTGGATTCTTTTCTGTTGTACCATATTTATTCGGCAATCCTGTCGCATTTACAATCGTTGCATCTTGAATTCCCCAAGATTCAACTTTTTCCTTCATTCTCTCCACCCATTTAGCTTCACTTCCCGCTAAATATTCTGCCATCGCAATGGTTGCTGCATTAGCAGAATAAATGGAACTTGCTTCAAATAATTCTTGAATACTATATTTTTCATTTGGCCATAATGGCACATTTGATAACGAGTAATTGGCACTTAATTTACTTGCTCGTTCACTGATAGGGATTTTTGTTTCCCATGTAATTTCTGAATTTTTAATCGCTTCTAAGATTAAATATTGACTAATCATTTTACTCATCGAAGCAATGCCACGAACATCATCTTGATTTTTTCCCATCAAAATTTTTCCACTTGTTTGTTCGATTGCAATGTAAGATGCTACATCTTCTAATGCAGCAATTTCTTCTGCTGTTTTAGTTCTTTCAGGTTCATCAGCGTGAACCATTGTTTGCATTGGAGCTGCTAAACAACAAGCCACTAAAGCTGTCAGTACCGCCTTCATCCATTTGAATTTTTTCATATCTATATCTCCACAATTCTCTCTTTTGCCTATCCATCGTATCGAATTTTTTACGAAAAAACAACTCTATTTATATTAAGGTTTTATTACTTTTTTTAATCCGCTTTACAGAAAGTTTTCACTTAAAATCCTGAATGATTTCGAAGAAATTCTAACTCTTCTTCAGACGATTTTCTTCCTAAAATTTCATTGCGATGTGGATAGCGTCCAAACTGTTCGATGATGTTTCGATGCATCTGTTCATATTTTGCACGTTTTTCCATGCCAGGTTCGGAAAATAATTTTTCCGCCTCTTTGTGAATCGTTAATGACTCTGAATGCATGAATGGCATATATAAAAAGCTTCGTTCAATGACCGTCAATTCTTTTGCATACGGCAGGGCTTCTTGTGCTAATACAAGCGCCATACCATCATATAAAAATGCTCTTACATCCTCACGATATAAATTTCTAGAAAATTGATCCAATACAATAATTTCTGCTAATCTTCCTTGAATAGTCTTCCTCCAATGACTTAATTCTCCAGCAATTGCTGCTTGATGAATGTTAAAAAACCGTCGATAGATTTCTGCATCTAATGCTTTAGATTTTACAAACCAGTCTTTTGGTTCTAATTCCTCAAACCAAAATTGTAATACTTCTTGAGCTTCCATACTCTCCTCATTTCTATGCAAAGAAAGAAGAACTCCTTATCAAAGTCCTTCCTTATTTTGTCAGATATTTTCCTTTTCTTTATCACTTAACACTTGATTCATTCGTCCATATTGATAACCTGCTAAGTCTAATGCAACATAACTGAATCCAATCGAGCGTAATTTACTTTCAATTTCTTGACGATGGTCTAATAATGTTGGAACTAAATCGAGTGATACTTCAATTCTTGCTAAATCTTGATGAACACGTACACGCACTTGTTCGAATCCTAATTGAATTAAATACGCTTCTGCTTCTTGAACCCAACGAACTTTTTCGGCAGTAATCTTTGTACCATATGGGAAACGAGATGCCATACTACAAGAAGGTACTTTATTCCAATTTTCTACACCTCGCCTTTTTGCTAATTGACGAATTTCACTTTTATATAATCCAGCTTCTTGTAATAAACTACGAACACCTTCTTCATTACGAGCTTTTACTCCTGGGCGAAAATCATCTACATCATCCATAATCGTCCCATCTGATAAAACCGTATATCCTTCTTTTTCAGCATGTTCTTTAATCGTTTGATACAACATCTTTTTACTGTAATACCAAATTTTAGGCGTATTCGCTGTAATTCGAGGATCTAATAATTCTTGCATTTCTAATCCGATGACACGAGCTCCCATTTCATTTGCCAGATCAATGGCCATATCAAACTCATAATCCGGAAATAATTCTGAATTGACCACAGCAGCTAAAACATTCTCACTTCCAAGCGTATCAACAGCCACTTTTAATAAATAAGTACTATCAATTCCGCCAGAATAAGTAATGACAATTTTTCCTGTTTTTCGTAATATTTCTTCAAGCTTCTTCTCTTTTTCATCCATAAAGATTCTCCTTTACACTGCCTCCTATTCAGCCTCTCTTCCTGTAAAATCGGCTAAATAAGAAATGTCCTTTACAATGATTTTCTGATTTTTTACTTGTACAATACCTTCTGTTTTTAAATCATGAATAATACGATTTACACTATTTCGAGTTGAAATTCCACAAAATCCAGCAATATCTTCATTGGTTACTGCAAAATCAATTAATACTCCATCTCGAGTTTGAACTCCAAATTGCTTTACCAGTTTATAAAGAAATGCACATACCGCACCTTTTTTACCATTCATCGTCATATATTGTAAAGATTCAATATTTTCAGATAATTTTTTTCGATAATATTCTCGAATATAATCTTGTAATTTTCGATCTTCTTTAACATATTCCCAAAACTTAATGCGCTGAATACGATAAAAACTAGCTTCATCGGATTCTACTCGAACATTGAAAGGTGCTGAAGTATAATTGGAAACCTCATCTCTTAATAATGAGATAATATCAATAGGCGTAATATAAGATAAATTAAACTCTCTTCCATCTTTTAAGATGATACTTGTTTTAACAACGCCTTCTTTCAACACATAAGTATATGATTCTTCCAACCCATGATACGCTAAATACATATGTTTTTTCTTTTTAATAACGGGAGCATTATGCTCTTCCAAAAAATTTACTAAGTAATTTTCTTCCATTTGACGCACTCCTTTTTTTAAAAAAAACTTCTTCATTCTCCCAACCAATATTATCCTCTTGTAGAAAATATTTTTATTAACATATGTTAACACCATTTGTGCCATCATTCCACTAGGAAAAATATATACTAGACTATGTGAACGATTTGCAAAGGAGATGTTAAGAAATGGTAGATATTCAATTACCTTATGACAAACAACTAATCACTGCTAGCATTCCTGATAAAAATTTTGCAGGATTGTTAGAATCTCAAGCAGAAAATTTTTCAAATCCGCTTTCTGAACAAGAAACCGTTGAAAAATCAATGGATAATCCTATTGGGAGTAAATCATTAGAAGAACTAGCAAAAGGGAAAAAAGACATCGTCTTAATTAGTTCAGACCATACTCGTCCCGTTCCTTCTCATATTATTACTCCAATTATTTTACGCCGTATTCGTAGTGTCGCTCCAAATGCTCGTATCCGTATTTTAGTAGCAACAGGGTTCCATCGTCCTTCAACTCGTGAAGAGTTAATTCATAAGTACGGTCAAGAAATTGTCGATAACGAAGAAATCGTGATGCATATTTCAACAAATGATGAAGATATGGTAAAAATCGGTCAATTACCTTCAGGTGGTGACTGTATTATTAACCGTATCGCTGCAGAAGCAGACTTATTAATCGCTGAAGGATTCATTGAATCTCATTTCTTTGCAGGATTCTCAGGCGGACGTAAATCTGTATTACCTGGAGTCGCTTCATATAAAACGATTATGGCAAACCACTCTGGTGAATTCATTGACTCTGACAAATCAAGAACAGGGAATTTAAAACATAACTTAATTCATGAAGATATGGTTTATGCTGCTCGTACTGCAAAATTAGCCTTCATCGTTAATGTTGTCTTAGATGGAGAAAAACATATTATCGGTTCCTTCGCTGGTGATATGGAAGAAGCTCACCATGTTGGATGTGAATTCGTTCGTGGATTAGCTCATGTTAGAAAAATCCCTTGTGATATCGCTGTTTCAACAAACGGTGGATTCCCACTAGATCAAAATATTTATCAAGCCGTTAAAGGAATGACTGCTGCTGAAGCTACGAATAAAGAAGGTGGCGTTATTATTATGGTTGCAGGATGTCGTGACGGACACGGTGGTTCAGGTTTCTATCACAATTTAGCTGATTACAACCATCCAAAAGAATTTTTAGAAAAAGCGATTAACACACCACGTTTAGAAACTATCCCAGACCAATGGACTGCTCAAATTTTAGCACGTATTTTAGTTCATCATCGTGTAATTTTTGTTTCTGATTTAGTCGATCCTACATTAATTACAGATATGCACATGGAAATTGCTAAAACATTTGACGAAGCCTTAGCACGTGCCTTTGAAATTGAAGGGCCAGATGCTAAAGTTACCGTTATTCGTGACGGTCTATCTGTCATCGTTGAAGATTAGGAATTCATTATGGATAAAAAAGAGATTCTGATTCAATTTCAAAAAGGAGAGCTTTCACTTGAGGAAGCTACTTCTCAATTAGAAGGGATCGACGATTTAGGATTTGCCTCTTTAGACCTTTCTCGCAATAGAAGAAATGGATTTCCAGAAATTATATACGGAGAAGGAAAAACAAAAGAGCAAATCGAAAAAATTATTGCATCATTAGAAAAAGAAAATCTTCCTGTACTAGCAACTAGAGTGGATAGCGAAAAAGGACATTACTTATTAGAAAAAATTCCTCACGGATTTTATTACGAAACTGCGAGAGCTTTTGTCGTTCATCCAACTCCAATTCATACTGAACATTACATTGCTGTAGTAACGGCAGGAACAAGTGATATGCCGGTAGCAGAAGAAGCTGCTATTACTGCTGAAACATTTGGTAATCCTGTGAAACGGATTTATGATGTTGGAGTTGCGGGTATCCATCGTCTATTCAATCGTTTGGATGATATTCGTGGTGCTAGTGTCATTATTGTCATTGCTGGAATGGAAGGTGCTCTTGTGAGCGTAGTCGCAGGATTAGTAGATGTCCCTGTCATTGCTGTTCCTACAAGTGTAGGATATGGAAGTAACTTACAAGGGCTTACTACTCTCATGAGTATGTTAACTTCTTGTGCTTCCGGTGTAACGGTAGTCAATATTGATAATGGATTTGGGGCTGCTTATTCTGCTAGTATGATTAATCAAATTCGAGGTGTTTCATCATGACACATTTATATTTAGAACCTTTATCTGGCATTAGTGGAGATATGCTGAATGGTCTTCTTATTGATTTAGGAGCTAGTTCAGACTATTTACAACAAGAACTTAAAAAATTAGCAGTTGGTGGCTATCATTTGCATATTCATAAAATTGCTAAAAGCAGTATTTATGGAATTGATTTCGATGTTCATTTAGAACATGGTGAAAAAGATCATGGAATCCATGGAGATTTCACTCATGAACATGAGCATCATCATGAACATGAGCATCATCATGAACACGACCACCATCATGAACACGATCATCACCATGAACATGGTCACCATCATCACGATGACGTTCGTGGATTACTAAAAATTATTGAAATTTTTGAGAATAGTACCGTTTCTGACTTTGTAAAAGAAAAAAGTATGGAAGTGTTTCGTGACATCGCTCGTGCAGAATCTGCCGTTCATCAAGTTCCAATTGAACACATTCATTTCCACGAAGTTGGAGCGATTGATTCGATTGTAGATATCGCTAGTTTCTTCATCTTATTTGAAAACTTAGGAATTACAAAAGTGTACAGTACACCTTTAGTAGAAGGGAGCGGGACTATCAAAGTCGCTCATGGAGTAATGCCTGTTCCTGTTCCTGCAGTCATGCAATTAAGAAAAGGAACTTCTATCTTAATTCATCAAGACTTTGATATTAAAACTGAACTCATTACACCAACTGGACTCGCTTTACTAAAAGCAATTCATCCAGACTTTACCATTCCAGAAAACTTGGAAATTACTGCTGTAGGATATGGATTTGGTAAACGAGATACTGGAAAATTCAACGCTCTACGTGGAAGTCTATGTCAGCCAACTACTCACTCGTTCAAAGAAGTGCATCAATTAGACGATGATATTTATCAAATCGATACGACGATTGATGATCAAACACCTGAACAAATGGGTTATTTAATGGATTTCCTATATGAAAAAGGAGCGCTAGATGTTACTTATTTCAGTGTTTTAGCAAAAAAGAATCGTCCAGCAATTCATGTAACTCTTCTAATTACTCTCACACAATTAGAAGAATTTACTAATATTCTATTTGAACAAACAAGCACCATTGGATTTCGTTATCAAAAAATTTCAAGGAAAGTCATGCAACGAACTTTTCAAGAAGTAAAAACAAGTTTAGGAATGATTCGTGTCAAACAAAACACCTATCAACATATCTCTAAAACAACTCTCGAATATGAGGATTGTGCCAGACTAGCCAAAGAACATCAAATGCCAATTGGAAAAGTCTATCAACTATTAGAAAAAGAAGTTTTATCATAATTTAATAATAAAAAGGAGTTTTATATTTTTATGTTTACACAAGAATTTATTCACCTATTATCATCTGAATTTATGGGAACTGCCCTTATGATTTTATTTGGGGTTGGGGTACACTGTGACGAAGTATTGAAAAAAACGAAATATAATGGTTCAGGTCACTTATTCGCCATCACAACATGGGCATTTGGTATTACTGTTACATTATTTATCTTTGGTGGAGTTAGTATTAACCCAGCTATGGCATTAGCAAAAGTGGTATTGGGATTATTGCCTGCTGAACAATTTATCCCTATTGCAATCGCTGAATTTTTAGGTGCATTTGCTGGTGCTGTTATCGTATGGTTCATGTATGCAGACCACTTTACAGCTTCTGAAGGTCAAGTAGATGGAATTGCGATTCGTAACATCTTCTCTACAAACCCTAACTGCCGTAACTTACCACGTAACTACTTCGTCGAAGCATTTGCAACTTTCATTTTCTTAA
>ENA-OWND01002037-OWND01002037.1-metagenome-genome-assembly--contig:-NODE-2037-length-11323-cov-5.093894_pt1 | contig 11323 bp, 12 predicted proteins | sample MGYA00245342_ERZ651119 | MGnify/ENA primary metagenome ERZ651119 (study PRJEB26857, sample SAMEA4031756) | metagenome | biome: human; feature: oral; material: saliva | place: Philippines | collected 2014...
TAATTACTTCTGATATATTCATTCAAAATATGAATAAATCTCCCATCCATACAGCATACTAAAGTACAAAACATAATTTCCTCCTTCATTTAAACAACTCTATATTTTCAAATTATTAAAATTTTAAAGTTATTTAAATTATATCTTAAAGATGTTGAAATTATAACATTTAGATCTTTTATTGCTTATTTAAATTCAGATATTAAAATAACTAAAAGAAGTATAAATAGAAAATTATCTGCTATAAGAAGTTTTTTTGAATATTTAGTAAAAAATAATAAATTAGAAGAAAATAAAGCTATATATATTAATATGCCTAAGTTTGAGAATAAACTTCCAAGTTTTCTTTTAAAAGAAGATATGGAAAAAGTAAGACTTGTAATAAATACAAATAATATTTTAGGGCTAAGAGATAGAGCTATAATTGAAATGCTCTATTCAAGTGGTATACGTTCTAGTGAATTACTTGATTTAAGTGAAAATATGATAAATATGCAAGATAGAGAATTAAGAGTAATAGGTAAAGGAAATAAAGAGCGTATAACTTTTTTTAGTAAAACTGCTAAAAAGTATCTAACAGAATATATAGAAGCTAAAAAATCTAAAACTTATTATGATAAAAATATAGTATTTGCAAATTCAAAAGGTGGCAAACTAACAACTAGATCACTTAGAAGACTTATTGAAGACTATAATAAAAGAAGTGGTATAACAAAAGAGTTGACTCCACACGTATTTAGACATACATTTGCAACACAACTTTTAAATAGTGGTGTTGATATAAGGTATGTTCAAGAATTATTAGGTCATACAAGTATAGCAACAACACAATTTTATACACATGTAAGTAAAAAAGCATTAAGGGATGTCTATTTAAAAACACATCCCTTTGCAAAAGAAGATGAATAATTAAAGTTTAGAAAGGAAGTAGTATGAGTCAAAAATATTGCACAGGTTGTGCTTTATTATTGCAAACAGAAGATGAAAATGAAGTGGGATATATACCACTTGAAAAATACATTACATCTAGTAATTTAGTATGTAAAAGATGTTTTAGATTAAAAAATTACGGAGAAAAACCAAAAGACATTGAAGACAAAGAAGAATATGTAAAAATAGTTAAAAAGGTATTAAATGAAGTTGACATAGTAATGCCTATTTTTGATGTAATTGATTTAGAAGCATCACTTACAACTGAAATAATAGATATGTTAGAAGATAAAAAGACGTTTGTAATTTTAAATAAATTAGACTTACTTCCTAAATACTTTACTGCAACAGAAGTTGCACAGTGGTTTAAATCAAGATTAAATTTAGAAAATATATTTCCTGATGATATATCATTTGTTTCAACAAAATCAAAGTTTGGTATAAATGGTATATTAAAGAAAATAAAGGCTATGTCCTTAGATAAAAAGAGTGTTAAAGTTGGAGTTATTGGTGTATCAAATGTAGGAAAATCATCAGTACTTAACTTGCTTTTAGGACAAAACAAAATTACAACATCAAAATATTCAGGGACAACAAAGGGAAGTATAAAAAATTCAGTAGTTTTTAAAAATTTAAAAATAACATTTATTGATACACCAGGTTTAATACCGAACGGTAGAATAAGTGATTTACTTCCAGATAAAACAGGTATAAAACTTGTACCAACAACAGAGATTGCAAGAAAAACATTTACTTTAAATGAAGGACAAGTATTTATGTTTTCAAATCTTATGTATTTTAAAGTGAATAAGAAGTGTACAATACAAGTATTTGCATCAAAATATGTTGAATATCATGTTACAAATTCTAAAAAATGTGATGAATTAATGAGTTCAAACCATTTTAAACTATTAGATGAAGATAATACAAAAGAATATTTAAAAAATGAGTTTTGTAAAGAAAATATTGTAGTTCCTTATGGAGAAGATTTATGTATATCAGGACTTGGATTTATTGAAATAAATAAGGGTGTTCTTGATATAGAAATATATAAACCAAAATATGTAACAATTAAGACTAGAGAAAGTATATCAAGGCTTAAAAGAGCAAATGAAGAGGAAGATATATGGTAAAAAAATTTTTAAATAGACTTTTAGTGTTACTAATGATAATTATCGGAATATACGTTGTTACGATAAATATAAGTGAAAAAGAGGTCAAAAAAATTGAAAATAGCAGTATTAGGTAGTGGAAGTGCTGGTAATTGTAGTTTTATTGAAGTTGGTGGCAAAAATATATTAGTTGATGTAGGTTATAGTGTAAAAAAAATAGAAGAAAAATTAGCAAGTATAGATAAAAATATTTCAGAAATTGACGCAATATTTATTACACATGACCATAGTGATCATATAAAATCACTTGGAACTATATCAAGAAAGTATGATATCCCTTTATATGTACATGAAGACTCTATAAAAGAAGTGGCACACAAACTTGGGAAATTAAACATGGAAAATGTAAGGTTTTTAAATGACAGAAAAGTTTTTATTGATAATATTATGATAGAAAACTTTGATGTAATGCATGATTCAGCTCATAATTTAGGATATAGCTTTTATTATAGAAATGAAAAATTAAGTTATGTTACAGATATAGGTAAAATTACAAATATAGTAAAAAGAGCTTGTGTTGACAGTGATTTTTTAGCTTTTGAAAGTAATTATGATGTAGATATGTTATTAAATGGTTCATATCACTGGAAGTTAAAAAACAGGGTTAAAAGTAATGTAGGACATATTTCAAATGAAGAAGCAACAAAATTTTTAGTTGAAATTGCAAATAATAGACTTAAAAAAATATTTTTATTACATTTAAGTTCTGAGAATAATAAGCCTGAACTTGCATATAATGAACTTAGACCAAAACTTGATAAAAGAATAGAAATTGAACTTACAAGTCAAGAAGCAACAAAACTATTTGAATTTAAAAAGTAGGTAATATGTGGAAAGAATTAGAATTACAAATAAAAATATGCGACAAATGTAATCCTTTGGGACTTAAAACACCACCTATTATAGGGGAAGGTAACAAAAATGCAGATATAGTTGTCGTATTTGATAGTATAAGTAAGAGTATGTCTGATAGTAAAAGTATAATATTTAGTGAAGAATGTAAAAGTTTAAAACCAATTTTAAAATTTGTTAAAATAGATTTTGATAATTGTTATTTTACAACTTTAACCAAGTATTATAACAAGGAAATTATAGGCTATGAGGAAAGATATAGCTGTATGAAATTTTTACTAGAAGAAATATACCTTGTTGAACCAAAATATATATTAGTAGTAGGTGAAAATTTATTTAATTTCATTTATACTTATTACACTAATAAAAAGACAAATAAAAAACTTATAGATATAACTAAAAATGTAGGAAGTGTATTTGATTTTTATGGAATAAAATTAATACCAATAAAAAAATATCTTAATACACAAATTGAAAATGGATTAAAAGGAGTAACAGACGGGGAGTTTCGTCGTGCATACTGGCACCTAGACTTCTTCTGGGGTCTTAACGGTGTAGAACATGTTCAAGGTGAAAAAGGTTACCCATTCAAAGGTATCGAAACTAAACCAGATACAGCAAAAGTATCAGGGAAAATCAGTGGAGAAAATCACCCATTTGTAGCACACTACAAATTCTTAAGAGACTTAGTAGCTGATAAAAAAGATGTGACTGTAAAATTAACAATTCCATCACCATCACAATTATACTTCGAGTTAATTCGTACAGAAGATCACATTAAAGGATATGAAAAATTCTACCCAACATTCGAAGACTTAAAAGATGCTATTGTAGCAGCTTATAAACAAGTTATCGCAGACCTTTACAACGAAGGATTACGTGTATTACAATTTGACGATTGTACATGGGGAGCATTAGCTGATGATGGATTTGCAAACCGTTTCCGTGACGCGCGTCCATTAGAAGAAGTTCGTAGAGAATATGCAGCACGTTGTCTAGCATTAAATAATGAAGTTATCGAAGGGAAACCAGGAGATTTAGCAATCAATACACACGTTTGTCGTGGTAACTTTGCTTCTAAATGGATTTCTCAAGGTGGATATCAAAATGTTGAAGACGAGCTACTTGCGGGAGAAAACGTAGATGCATACTACTTAGAATACGATACAGATCGTGCAGGAGATTTCAAGCCACTAGCAAAAGTTGGAAAAGATAAAAAAGTTGTTTTAGGATTAATTACATCTAAATTTGCAGATTTAGAAGATAAAGAAGAAGTAATCGCAAGAATTAAAGAAGCTAGCGAATATGTACCACTAGAAAATATATACTTAAGTACACAATGTGGTTTTGCTTCTACAGAAGAAGGAAATGTGATTACTGAAGAAGATCAATGGAAGAAAATCGCCCTAATAAAAGAAATCGTAGAAGAAGTTTGGGGTACAGAAAAATAATAATACTTTAGTATTTCTTCAGGTACACTAAATAAAAAGAATTATATAATTAAAGTAAATGATAAAAGTAAGCACATAAATTGACATAATTATATATAATACAGTAAACTAAACTAGCATTGATTTCATTCGTTCAATGTTAAAAAATATCTGGTTTTATTATTCTTATTATGAAATATAATCTATTTAATCAATACATGAGTAGCAATGTAAGTCTCTCACTGTCAGATAGGCAAATGTATTTAACCATTATTAAATAGGGGAAACCAAAATAATTTGTAGTTAGAAAAATAGGACTTAAAATCAAGGAGGAAAAAAGAATGAAAAAGAACAAATTGTTTATAGGAGCACTAGCGTTAGTAATGAGTGTTGTAACAGCATGTAGTTCAAAAACGCAAAACACAATTACCACTTCTCAAGATAAAGATACTTTCACGTATGCTATTAGTGATGATCCATCATCAACTAACCCAATCAAGGTAAGTGACCGTTGGGGATTAACAATGACTAATATTATTTACTCACCATTAATCAAAGTTAATGGGGATGGTTCAAAAGAATATGCCTTAGCAGAATCTACTGAACTTGCAAAAGATGGTCTTAGCTTAAAAGTTAACTTAAGAAAAGACGTAAAATGGTCTGATGGACAAAAATTCACAGCTGATGATGTAGTCTTCACTTATCAAACAAAAGCTAAAAAAGAAAATGGAAACTTTAAAAACCTATGGATTGGTGACAAACCTATAACTGTTGAGAAAGTAGATGACTATACTGTAGTATTTAAGTTCCCAGAACCAAGTGCAGCTGCGGCAAATAACATTGCGAATGAAACTTACATTATTCCAAAACACGTTTATGGAAATGTATCTGACTTCTCAGTTAAAGAATTAAAAGAAACACCAGTAGGAACTGGACCATACAAACTAGTAGAAAACAAACGTGGAGAATACATTAAATTTGAAGCGAATGAAAATTATTACAATGGTAAGCCAAAAGTTAAAAATGTAGTACTACGTATTATTAAAAGTGCTGATACTACAAAAGTAGCATTACAAAAAGGTGAGGTAGATGCAGCATATGTATTACCTGCTGCAATTAAAGATTTAGATTCTAAAAACATCGATACTTATCCTTACAGTGAAAACCGTATCGGATACTTAGGACTAAACACAAACACAGATGAATTAAAAGATGTTAAAGTTAGACAAGCTATTTTATACGCATTAAACAAAGAAGACATGAATAAAGCGGCTTACTTAGATAGCAAATACTACCAAAACCCTTATTCATTCTTACCACCGAAAAATCCATTCCATACTGATGATGTAGAGAAATATACTCAAAATGTTGAAAAAGCAAAATCACTATTAAAAGAAGCTGGAGTTTCTAACTTGAAACTTAACTTAGGATATGCAAGTAACGATGCTGCAAATACTATCCAAGCAACATTCATCCAACAACAATTACAAGCAGTAGGAATCAATGTAGAGCTTCGTGGTGGAGATGAAACAGCTATCTTTACAGAGTTAAGAAAACCTGGTTCTAAAGCTTACAACCTATTCTTAGGTGGATATATCATGGGTAACGATCCTGATTTATACTCTAAGCTATTTGGATCAAATGGTACTTCAAATTACTTCCAATACAGAAGTGAAAAAATTGATGGATTATTCAAACAAGGTGCAGCTGAATTAGATGAAGCTAAACGTAAAGAAGTGTACAAAAACCTTCAACAAGAAATTGCTAACCAAGCATACCTATACCCAATCGTAGATAACCAAAAAATCTTAGCGGTTAACAAACGTGTTGGAAATGTTAACGATGCTAAGTTAGTACCAATCTACACATTTGATGATTTATCAAAAATTACTCTTAAATAGTAATAGTAGTGGAAAATAAAATATAGTGTGAGGGGGAGTACGATAAAATCCTATTTATAATAAGATTTTATAGTATCTCCCTCGCTTTATTAGTTTTGAGGGGAACGTTCATTTATAATTTATATCAAAAAGATTTGTGATAAATTATAAATGAATTTCATAAAAATATAGTAATTAAAATTTAAAGGAGATTGTATGATTCGATATATTTTGAAACGTATATTACAAGCAGTACCATTACTTTTAGTAATATCGTTTATAGTATTTACTTTAATACATTTAGCACCATATGATGCTATCGATGCACAGATAACGTCGAATATGTCACAAGAAGAAATTAATATTCTTCGTGAGCAAAGTGGGCTTAATAAACCATTCTTAATTCAGTATGTGGATTGGTTAGGGCAAATATTAAGTGGAAACTTCGGGCACTCATTAGTAACTCACAATAGTGTAGGAGAAGAAATCCTAGCGAAAATACCTAATACAATATCATTAGTATTACCAGCCTACATAACAGCACTAATAATCGCAATAGTACTAGGATTATTAGCGGCTGCAAATAAAGGTAAATGGCAAGATAAACTTATCGATGCTGTAGCTTCACTTGGAATAGCTACTCCATCATTTTGGATAGCGATGATATTCATCTATGTTTTAGGATACCAATTAAACTTATTCCCAATAATAGGAATGCACACAATTGGTAAAGAAGGAGACTTCGGTGATTTCTTATCACACTTTGTTATGCCTTATCTAACTTTAACGATTGTATTTTTTGCTGAACTTACACGTTATGTAAGATCTTCAGCCTTAAGTCAAACAAATGAAGAATATGTAGTAGTTCAACAAGCTTTTCAAGCGACAAAAACTCAAATTTTCACAAGGCATATTATAAAAAACGTACTAATACCGGTAATAACTCAAGTAGGTATGTCACTGCCGATGTTAGTAACTGGAGCAATTATAACAGAAACAGTATTTAGTTGGCCAGGAATTGGACCATATATCACACAAGCAACTAGAGCGTTAGATTATCCTATAATAATGGCGGTAATGTTACTGTCAGCTACATTAGTAATAGTAGGTAATTTAATTTCAGACATACTTTACTCAATAGTAGATCCTAGAATTAGAAGAGGAGGTAAGTAAGATGAAAAGATTTATTAAAATAGCTAAAAGTTCAAAAATCTATATTTTTTCACTTATTTTTATAGCGATATTAGTGTTTGTATCATTAATAGCACCTTTACTTCCTATTGATCCAGCGGCTACTGATGTAGCAAATCTATCTCAATCACCGAGCCTACAACATTTATTCGGAACTGATGAGGTAGGTCGTGATTACTTCATTCGTGTAATCTATGGAGGTCGTATTTCTCTTATAGTAGGATTACTAGCGATGGTGACTGCCGTAACAATCGGAACGATAGTAGGACTTATCGCAGGTTATGTTGGTGGAGTTGTTGATAGTTTACTTATGCGTTTAGTCGATGTATTATCATCTATTCCATGGTTAGTATTAGTAATTGTACTTAGTGTATTTTTAAAACCAGGAATTGGTTCAATAATTATAGTAATAGGATGTTTTTCTTGGATGCGTCTTGCGAGATTAGTTCGTGCTGAAACTCTATCGGCAAAAGAATATGACTATGTAGTATATAGTAGATTTAGCGGTGTAAAAACTATCTCTATCCTAAAGAAACATATTATTCCAGCTATAATACCAACTTTAGTAGTAGCAGCAAGTGCTTCAATAGCAAATGCAATAATGACAGAAGCGGCACTTAGTTTCTTAGGTCTTGGTATTCAACAACCTATGACTTCTTGGGGAACATTACTACAAAATGCACAACAAAGTCTACAACGTGCTCCTCATATGGCTATCATCCCTGGATTATTTGTAATGTTAACAATTTATTCATTCAATAATATTGGTAACTTATTTACAAAATATATTCAAAAGGAGGGAGAATAGTATGACAAATATAGTAGAATTAAAAAATCTAACGGTTAATTATAAACCAAATAAAGAAGTGGATAAACAGCTGATACACGGTATTGACATTAATTTTAGAAAAGGTCATATCACTGGTGTTGTTGGTGAATCAGGTAGTGGAAAAAGTATTCTGATGCGTAGCATAATGTCTATTCTTCCTAACAATATTTTTGATAAAAATGATAAGTTTATCTTTGATGGAAAGGAAGTTAAGAAGGGTGAAAAGTTACCAATCTCTATGATTTTCCAAAATCCTATGACTTCACTAGATCCAGTTAGAACGATTGGTTTTCACTTAATAGAAGTAATAGAAAGATTCCAAAATAAGTCTAAAGAAGAAGCAAAAAAATTAGCAATAGAGCAACTTGAAAAAGTAGGAATTCTTAATGCACCTCTTAGAATGGAGCAATATCCACATGAATTATCTGGTGGTATGCGTCAAAGAATATTAATAGCTATGGCGTTACTTGCTAATCCTAAGTTATTAGTAGCAGATGAACCTACAACTGCTCTAGACGTTACGGTTCAAGCGCAGATTCTATCTCTTATTAAAAAATTACAAAAAGAAACAGAACTTAGTGTAGCACTAGTCAGCCACGACTTCGGTGTAATAGCTGGAATGTGTGACTATGTGTATATTATGTATAGAGGTAGAGTTGTCGAAAAAGGAAATGTTGAAGAAATCTTCAGCAATGCACAACACCCATATACAAAACAACTTCTTGCAGCGGCAAGATTAGAAAATACTAATAAAGAACTTCTGACTGTTGATTATAAAGAAGATGACAAACACTATACTTGGCAAAAACTTAGCGATACTCATGAGTATCTGAAAGAGGTGGAGTAATGAGTAAAGAGTATTTAAAACTAAAAAATGTACGAAAAGTTTATAAGTCTAAAGGAATGGGCAAAGAAGTCAAAGAAACTATAGCTGTTAATGATATTAGTTTAGATATTTATAAAGCTGAGACGCTAGCTGTAGTAGGTGAATCTGGAAGTGGAAAGACTACCCTAGGTAAGGGGATATTAAATATTGATCCATTCATATCAGGTGATGTTTTTGTAGAAGGTAATGAAAAATCATTAACAAAAATGTCGAAAAAAGAACTTGCAGAAGTATATAGCAAGATGCAAATTATATTCCAAGACCCTTATTCATCATTAAATCCACGAATGAGTGCTTTAGATATAGTTATGGAAGCTTTACATAAAGAAAACAAAGAAACTGCGAAGAAAAAGGCGTTAGAAATTTTAGAGTTTGTTGGAATTTCTAATGAGGATGCATTAAAATTATCAAATGCTTTTAGTGGAGGGCAACGTCAACGTATAGGTATTGCTCGAGCAGTTGTAACAAAACCAGATTTCATTCTATGTGATGAACCAACTTCTGCCCTAGATGCTTCAACACAAGCTCAGGTAATTAATTTATTAAAAGATTTACAAGAAAAATTCTCTCTAACATATTTATTCATCTCACATAACTTAGGTGTAGTAGAGTATATCGCAGATAGAATAGCTGTAATGTATAGAGGTAATCTAGTAGAATTAGGAACAACAGCACAGATTATGAAAAATCCGCAGCACGTTTATACAAAACGTCTTCTAAACTCTATGCCGATTATTGATCCGGTAAGAGCAAGAAAGATGTTTGAAGAATTCGAAGTTAGTGCAGAGGAAATAGTAATAACTGGCAGTGAAAAATTCGAAGAAGTTGAAGAAGGACACTTTGTGTTAAAATAATAATTTGAATGCCAATCTCAAAAATTAGAAAATTTAACTTTTGAGGTTGGTATTTTGCAAAAATATTTAAAACAGATTTTGACAGTAGGCAAACTTTGGAGTAAAATAATAATATTATTACATAATATGGAAAAGAGGAGCTATTATGGCTAAGAAAAAAGAATTAAAAACAAATGCTATGCGATTTTTAGATGAAAATGGTGTAGAGTATAATCATTTTGAATTTGATGCAGAAAGTGATGCTGCGAAGACTGGTGTAGGAGTAGCTGATATTATCGGGCGCGATCACAATCAAGTATTTAAAACAATTATGACTACGGATGGAAAAGGTAACTATGTTGTGGGAGTACTTATGAGTGAAGATAGTATAAACTTTAAAAAACTTGCCAAAGCAGCAGGTGTGAAAAGTTTATCAATGTTACCACTTAAAGACCTAACAAAAATTACAGGATATGTAAAAGGTGGATGTTCACCATTTGCGATGAAAAAACTATTCCCAACTTTTGTAGATGAAAAATGTCGTGAAGTTGAAACGATTATTATCTCTGCAGGTAAGGTAGGTCATCAAGTGGAAGTAAAACCAGAAGTTTTAGAGCAATTTATCGGTGCTCAAGTAGTAGACTTCAAAGCTGAATAATATAAAAAGGACGACTTTAGGTAGTGAGGTGCATTCTAAAATTTAGAGCAGACTTATATTTAAAGTTGTCTTTTATAAAAAAATATCGAGAAAAGGTTTGCATTGATAAAAAAAAGGAGTATAATATAAGTAAAATAAGTAGTTGGGGAGGTGTATACTTATGAAAAAAAATATTAAAATAGGAGCAATGAGTTTATTATTAGTACTGCTTCCAGGAAGCTTAGGAGTTGGTACAGTCTATTCTTCATCAGGTGTAAGTACTAATGTGAATGAAGAAAATACAACATATCAAGAAAATAATGCGGTTGGAGTAGATAAAAGTACAATTGTGAATAATTCTGAAAATACTGGAGAGAAGATTTTTAAAAGTATTCCTTATGACTATCCTGTAGGTTCAGAGTACCCAACAAGTGTAAATTATAGTCAATTTTATGATGGGCGTGGTTGGGCTTCAGGTACATTATACTTTAGCGATATATATCCAATAGGAAATGGTAAAGTACGTGTTTGGTATCATGGAGAATTAAGCTTAAAATAATATAATAGACTCATTATAGAGAGTGTCTTAGAGTATATATTACTCTAAGGCATTTTCTTTTTTTGTTGGAGTAACTCAAAAATCAAATAGATTTTGTCAAATTACCTGCGTAAAGTTTTTTAGT
>ENA-OWND01002042-OWND01002042.1-metagenome-genome-assembly--contig:-NODE-2042-length-11304-cov-63.538537_pt1 | contig 11304 bp, 12 predicted proteins | sample MGYA00245342_ERZ651119 | MGnify/ENA primary metagenome ERZ651119 (study PRJEB26857, sample SAMEA4031756) | metagenome | biome: human; feature: oral; material: saliva | place: Philippines | collected 2014...
ATTGTTTGATTTTCAACCATAAAGTTACAAAAATATAATGAGATTACCAACTTTTTGCAGACATTTCTTATCCCGAGTTCAGGTTAGTAGATTAACAAAACGAGTTGACAAGTCGCTGTAGTTTAAGGCTCTAATTCCCTTTTTCAAGCAACTTGTCAACTTGTTTATTCTTGTTCTTGAGGTTTTATAAACCTTGATAAACTGTTATCTGATTTATTAAAGAAATTGTTACCTTGTCGAGCAGTTTTATTAATCAACTTGTCCCCCCACAGTCTTATCCTCTAATCATTGTAATAATCATCTTAAATTTTTCGGGTGCATTTACAGAGTGGGGAGCTCCACTTGGAATGATGAAACTTTCGCCCGTTTTGATGATATGCTTAACCTTATCAACTGTCAGTTCCATCTTTCCGTCGACAACTTGAATAAAAGCATCGAATGGTGCCGTATGTTCTGAAAGTCCTTGACCAGCATCGAAACTGAATAAGGTTACACTACCCGCATTGCTGTGTACCAATTCTTTGCTTACTACGCCACCTTCAGAATAGTCTATAACTTCGTTAGACTTGAATACAACTGCTTTTTCTACTTTAGCCATGTTTTTATCTATTTTGTTTGTAATATGTTATTATCTCTTTATAAACCTACGCAACAAAGTTAATGCCAATGCTACAGGTAGGAACAAATGTTACTTCTAACCATAAACGCTGAGTCACAATTGTGTGTTCTCGTTTATTTAAAACTTTTTTACGGTGATATTTCGTTTAAGACCTTCGAACTTAACACGCTTTACAGCTGAACCTTTGAACAAACGCTGATACTCCTCAACGGTAAGATTATGCCACTTTTCTTTACTCATACTAAGTAGTTCGGGCTTTGGTTGCAGCGTTGGTTCCGTGTTTGGTGTTGCATATCTATTCCATGGGCATGCTGTTTGACAGCGGTCACAACCATAGATTGTATCACCCATAGCTGCTTTTGCCTCGTCAGATAATTCTCCTCTGTTTTCTATTAGTTGATAAGATAAGCAGCGTTCGGCATGGAAATCCTCATCAGGAATGATGGCTCTGGTAGGACACGCATCAATGCATCGATGGCATCTGCCACACCGATTGGGTATTGGCTCATCATAATTATCGGTGTCAAATGGGAGGAATATTTCACCTAAAAAGAACATAGATCCAGCATGAGGAATAATGAGTTGATGATTACGCCCAACCCATCCAAGTCCTGCTTTCTGTGCCCAATAGCGTTCAAGGACAGGAGCTGTGTCACAGAAACAACGTATGGTAGGCTCTTCATCTTCTTTATTTTGAGGAATTTGATACTGTTCTGCTATCTTTGTTGCTAATTCTCTCATCTTTAGTTTCATCAAGTCATGATAATCTTGACCGAGTGCATAGGCTGCTATTTGGTATTCCCCTTTTGGTATCTGTTGAGCAGGTGCATAGTTGAGGGCGAGCGATATGATACTACGTACACCTGGAACAAGGAGACAAGGATTAAGTCGTTTCTCCAAGTAGTTGGCCATATAGGCCATTGAAGCTTCTTCTCCTTTTTCCAACCATTGTCGATATTTCAGTGCAATTACCTCATCAACAGGTGCTGCCTTTGCTATGCCACAAGCAAAGAATCCCATCGAGTGGGCTAAGGACTTAATAACTGATGATTGAACAACAGAGGAGTCCATTCCATGTGTGTTAGTGTTGAAAGTATCTATTGATGACATACAATGAATTTAATATTTTCTTTCTGCACCTTTTCTTAGCAGATACAGGTGAATTAGTGAGGAGATACTCCATGTAGAATGGTATGTTATACCATGGAATGTTATCCTTTTATTTAAATACTAATGTTGTAAGACAATATATTATTAAAAGGTTTCAGCGGGATCATCGGGGAATACCTTAAACGCATATCCTTGCTCTTTCAACCATTGCAACGATTCTGGAAGTGCTGTACGAAGTTTATCTATACTTTTAAGAGAATCATGGAAAGTAATGATAGAACCATTTCGTGAGTATTTTTTTACATTCTTTACAACATCATCAGCCGTCAACCATTTGGAATAATCTCGTGTTACAAGATCCCACATAACGACGCGATAATTCTGTTTCACCCACCAATAAACTGTATGACGGAGCCATCCATGTGGTGGTCGGAAGTAAGGGGTATTGAGTAAAGCGTCTGCCTTCGTTACATCTACTGCGTATGTCAATGTCCAATGCCTAAAGGAACCAAGGTGATGATAGGTATGGTTACCGACTTTGTGACCTCGTCGAATAACCTCTTCATATAGTTCAGGATGTTTTCTAACGTTGTCAGCAACCATGAAAAACATTGCTTTCGCATTGAATTGGTCGAGTATGTCAAGGATAAAAGGTGTTGCCTCAGGTATAGGTCCGTCATCAAATGTCAGATAGACCGAATGGTCCTCTTTGTCCATACGCCAAAGTGCATGTGGATATAGGATACGTAGCCATCGTGCAGGTTGTTCTATTATCATATAATGTAATCCTCTTTGTTCTCCTCTAAATCCATTAATTAGGGAGAGGTTTGTTATTTATACATGGTTTTTCTTTATTTATCTTCCATAGACTTAAAGGAGGATATAAAGCAAAAAGCCAGAGTTTGGTTATCTGTTATGATAACCAGATTCTGGCTTTTAGATAATTATCTTAAATGGAGAGCTTCTGCTCTCTAAGTTTATAATGACCCACCTTTTGCTTTGAAGATCTGGAACAGGTTGTTAAGCTGATTTGCATGCTTTTCAGCCCATGCACGATTGGTCTGGTCATTGTCATTGACAAGATTCATCATTATCTGGAAGTGCATCTTACATGACCCTTCTGACATGTTGAAAAGACGAGGAGGAAGATTCATATAGTAGTTTGCATACTGAAGAGAAATCTTCCACAACGCATCATAGAGTTGACTTGCTTTTGCCTTTTGTCCCAACAATGCGTATGCACGTGCCATATCACCAGAACCACTCATATAGCTGACAGCTACATTATAGGTAGGTATCTCCTTCTCAGCCTTCTGTAAGACCTTCAATGCTTTAGCCTTCTCACCCTTTGCAATGAGGTGAAGTGCAAGGTCGGCCATCTCACGTCGATGTGTATAGCACATACGAGCTACAGTTTCATCGATGTAAAGTCCTGGCTTGCTAAGGCCACCCCACTTAAAGCGGTTCATCATTACATCGTATGTCTTCTCTGTATCGAAGTTACGCATGTTGATACCTTCTGAATCCTGACTTTGTACTGTTGAGAATGGTGTGATACGATTGACCAAACCTTCTTGAACAAAGTTATCACCTAAGTTCATAAAATTCTCTGAACCAACAGTGATTGCTACGTAGAGAGGACGTGTCCAGTTGCAGTTAGCTATCATCTCAAGCATCATCAAGTCGTTCTTATACAACGCTTGTTTTCCTGCCAGAGAGATGACCATACGGTCTGGAATTGAATCGCCAGGGAGCATCATACCACTTCGACGTACAGCTTCCTTATCGATAGTCATATAAATGGTATCGGTAGGAATACAGTGGGTCTCATCATTCTTTGAGCGTACCCAATATTTGAGGATATTCTTTAACTCAAATGGGTCGTCACCAAATTGTGCCTTTGCAGAAACTGGATCCTGCTTGTAGAATTCCTTAATCTGTTCCTTATACTGTGGTTCAACTCGTACAACTTCATTAGTGCCACTTACATAATCGAGGCGTGGCCATGAGATTGGAACGCTTGGGGATTTATATGCAGGACGTCGCATTTGGTCAATATACCAGTCTGTCTGTAGGTAAGAAAGGTTACATACGCGTGTATCTGTACGTACTCCCTCAACCTCTTGGTTGTACCATAGTGGGAAGGTATCATTATCACCATTTGTGAAGATGATTGGATTACCCTTCTGCTGTAGTGAGTTAAGGTAGTTCTGACCAAAGTCGCGACATGTGTATCGGCCTGAACGGTCATGGTCGTCCCATGTCTGAGATGCCATCTGAATAGGAACAAGCAGACAGACGAGTGAGATGACTAATGCTGACAATACCGGTGCAACTTTCAATTTACGTACCCAATCGTAGAGTGCCAATACACCTAAACCACACCAAATTGCGTAGGCATAGAATGAACCAGCATAGGCATAGTCGCGCTCACGTGGCTGACTTGGTGTCTGGTTCAAATAGATTACGATAGCAAGACCTGTCATAAAGAACAGGAAGAATACCACCCAGAACTGCTGTATACCTCGTTTGCCACGCCACGCCTGCCAGAAAAGTCCAATAAGACCAAGTAGCAGTGGTAAGCAATAGAATACGTTATGACCCTTATTAGCTTTCAGCTCATCGGGCATTAAGTTCTGATTACCATAGAGTGCATTGTCAATGAATGAGATACCAGTAATCCAGTTGCCATGTTCGGGCTCACCATTACCTTGTATATCGTTCTGACGTCCTGCGAAATTCCACATGAAATAACGCCAGTACATGAAATTACACTGATAAGAGAGGAAGAACCTTAGGTTTTCCAATTGTGTTGGCATCTTCACGCCGTCAACGTCATGTCCGACAATACCTCCCATCCACTGCTCATATTGAGCCGCATGGCTAGGGTCATACATACGAGGGAAGAACATATTCTGGTCAAACACCTGTGTTGCTTTATGACGTACAACGAAATAAGAATCTTTCTCATCTTTAGATGCTTTCTCCTTACGCTCATAGACAGGTGCACCCTCATCGAACTTATAATGTGTACCATCATCTGTAACAGAAGGCTGACTTGAGTAAGCCTGTCCGTAGAGTAATGGATGATCACCGTACTGATCACGGCTCAGATAGCTACCCAAGGTAAAGATGTCCTCTGGTGAGTTCTGGTCCATAGGTGGGTTGGCTGTTGAGCGAATAACAATCACTGCGTATGAAGAGTAGCCAATAATCAACATCAGCATACACAGTAGGGCTGTATTCTTTACACGTGGTGATATAAGAGCAACACGTTGTCTTTTTCCTTCTTTGTTGAATGGACGCTGCCACTGTAGTAGCACATAAACGACAGCCAGTACAACAAGACCTGTGAAGAAAGCAGTCCAACCATAGCCATAGAATGGTATACCAATTAAAGCTAATGCCGCTAAGAATGCAATGTTCTGCCGTCTTGTGTCTTTGTTCTGATATGTCTCATATATACCCCATACAAAGGAAGCAATAAGAAGAGCTATATATACAATGGTACCTGTATTAAATGGCATGCCAAGGGTGTTTGTGAAGAATAGTTCAAACCACCCTCCAACGGTGATAATACCAGGTACAACACCATAGAGTACAGCTGCGACAAGAACCACAGAGAGTACTAAGGCTAATAATGAGCCCCTTAGATTAGCCTCAGGAACCTTCTTATAATAGTAAACCAGTACGATAGCTGGGATACAAAGGAGATTGAGCAGGTGTACACCAATAGATAAGCCTGTCATATAGGTAATGAGAATCAGCCAACGATCAGAATGTGGCTTGTCTGCATTATCTTCCCATTTTAAGATGAGCCAGAATACTACTGCGGTAAATGCTGATGAATAAGCATATACCTCTCCTTCAACGGCAGAGAACCAGAAGGTATCACTGAACGTATAAATCAGTGCACCAACAAGACCTGCACCCTCTATAGCGATGGTTTTTGCAAGTGATGGAGCTTCTCCATCACGCACGATTAGTCGACGTGAGAGGTGGGTGATGGTCCAGAAAAGGAACATGATACACGTTGCTGAAAGCAATGCGCTCATGGTGTTAACCATGCGTGCTACCTCTGTAGGATCGCTTGCAAAATGTGAGAAAAGATTAGCTGTAAGCATGAAGAACGGTGCCCCAGGAGGGTGTCCAATCTCCAGTTTATAGCCTGTTGTAATGAATTCTGGACAGTCCCAAAAGCTGGCTGTCGGTTCAATTGTGGAGCAATAGACGAAGGCTGCAATAAGAAATGCAACCCATCCGAAGATGTTGTCCACCAGTCTAAATTGTTTCATTTATGCGATTAGAATTTACTGTCTACTCATCTTTCTTGGATAAGCAGAGATATTTATTTCGAAATAATCGGTGCAAAGATAATAATATTAATCAAAACAACATAAAGAGAGTGGAGAAATTATAGTAAAATATGAAGAAAAGAACATGACTAACGTTTGGAATTGACTTTATTTGCTTGGGTTAAAGCATAAAGGTAAGATTATGTAAATGTGTTTTTGAAGTTTTATACTCGAATAGAAGGATTATATTACTCATCTTACAAGAGTATTTTTTATTTTAAGTTGCTGTCACTTTTAACATTTAATGTAATACCACTGTAAACTAATAAGTTATATGATGATTTTGGATGACAGTAGTGACAGCAAAATTATTTTTAGAGAAATACTTTGTTCTCTGAATACTGAGGATGGGTGCATTAAAGTCCATTCGGTTATTATGGATATACCAATAAGGTTTCTGGAAACGCAAATGATTGTGTTTAAGAATGATGATTAAATTATGGGTCTTCAGGATTTTGGAGTGATAAGTTTTGCCGCTTGTGTTTAGAGTTTGAAGCAATGTCACACGGAGGCACGGAGAGGACGGAGGATTATTAAAACAAAGCAATGGAAGTCACGGAGGCACCGTCGGTGCATAGAGCGACGGAGCTTGTTTGCCAATTCTATTAGCAATTTATATACAAAGCGTTTACCTCAAAATAGTTATCAAGAATCTGTACGATATACCTCCGTCGCTCTTTGTGCCGTCGGCACCTCCGTGACATAGCATTACCTCCGTTTCTCCATTACTCCGTGTGCCTATTATATAAGACTTTTAGTTTATCACTCCATATTTCGGAAGAACCCTTTTTAAAGCTCTACCAACCATACGCCATCTTTCTTAAGATAAACGATTGGCTCTACATCAAATTTGAAGCCCTCAATGGGGGTACGTTCTTCCCAAATGTCAGTTACTTCATTCACAAAAGAATCATAAGGTAAATGAATTCTTCTATCATCATAAAGATGTAACCCTAATTTTTTCTTTGTCTCTAATTCAGGAGATAATATAATCTCATTTTTTTCTAAAATGATATTTTCTAAATAATACTTTCCAGCCTGATAGTTACAATAATTCTCCCTCCGAAAAGCACTTTGTATCTGTTCTGCGGATAGAGTTATGAAAACTTTATCTGATAAAAACTCATTTGTTTTGCTATTTTCATATCTTTTAAATCCAATACCCAATAGCCCTTCTTTAAAAGAGGTTTGAAGACGATATAAGTTTTCTTCTACTTGCCAAAACCGACATTCTATACCTTTAAAAAAAGCATAGTCATTATTTTTTATTTTCAACATAACACATCATTTTATAATAATAAGATTTTCAACTTCTTTACTATAGATTGCCCCTAAAATTTCTTTGCCATCATTAGACACCTCCCATATTTCATCACCTTCATTAAATTTTACCCTTCGTAGCAAATTCCATTCAGGTATTCCTAATCTACCATTGTTACCAGAGGTAAATCCTGTGGAAGCAAACGGATAGAGCCAATTATCAAATGTACCACCTTTGGGGATAACAATATTTTCAGGAATATCTTTTGAATTGAATCTTATGACCCCACAACTATTTTTGAAAGATGCAACTTAATGTCCTTGTTTTACTCCTCCACCAACCAAATATCATCTTTCTTAAGATAAACAATTGGCTCTGTATCAAATTTGAAACCCTCAATGGGGGTACGCTCTTCCCAAACGTCGGTTACTTCTTCTTTGCTTATTTCAAATCTTGAATCCCTTGAATCATACCAACCCTTATGCCAAATTCTCCTTGGATAAACTTTAAAAAAGAATCTTCATTCAAAGGAGCGACTAAAAGCATCTTATCATCACAATTCTCTATATATAAGTTAAATCCTTGATATTTGGCAAAAGAGCGAATCTTAAAAGCCCTTATTCCTGTATTCCTTGGAGCTTCTAATTCATAAAAAATATTTTTCAAAAGAGGTTCTCTTATTGCTTTAAACTTATATTCCTCTATAAGATCTTTATTTTCTGTATAATATATATAGGTACCTGATTTACTTGCCATTCTCAATAAATGTCTACCAAGATATCCATATACTCCTGTTGGTTTTATTCGTTCCATTTGTTTGTTTATTTATTTAATTGCCTGAAATCTATTGTTTTTAAACACAGTCTCAGCACCTCGTGTTCATTGCTATACACCTCCCATAGTTCTGCACCTTCGTCTATGATTGCATACCATGAGGTTATTGTTCCTTCGGTTCTTTCAACCACACCCCATCTTTCTTAATATAAACGATTGGCTCTACATCAAATTTGAAACCCTCAATGGGGGTACGCTCTTCCCAAATGTCATCTATTTCAATTTCTTTTACATCCAAATGAGGATCATATCCATGCATAGCATGGTCTCCCGACATGGTTTGATATTCTATAGATGGATCTAATGTTATAATCCTGTCATCTGTAAGTCCTAAACACTGGCATTTATAACCTTTATAATTACAAAAACAACTTTTCCTATAGGCGGAATAATCATAATTATCTCCGTAAGGTAAATATAAACCAAAATAATCATCCTCTTCTTTGTGAAAACCAAGATTTAAGAAATTAGTATTCTGAGTATAAAGATGCCAACATGGATTATTAAACATATAACTAACATTTATATTTATCCATTCATTAGCAATATATATATATTCACCAGTCTGAAAATAATCACACTTTTGCCTTTCCATATACTGTTATTTTATTATTACGAATTACTACTTCTGTATATAGCTCTGCCTTCTTCAGTACCATCATTAAATATTTCCCATATCTCAGTACCTTCTTGAATATCTATTCTACTTTGGGAATGCCATTCTGGAACACCTAATCTCCCATTATTACTTGATGTAAAACCATGTGCTGTAAATGGATAATCCACATCTTCTGAAGTAGGGATGACAAGTATCTGTGAGGTATCTTCTTATTTAAATCAGATTACTGTTATTCATTCGCACTTTATTTGATGTTTCTCTTATACCATGCACCATACAGATTCTCTTCAATATATGAATTATCTTTGAACAGATAGACTAATGGTTCTACATCAAAAACAAAATCAGAAATGGGCTTTCGCTCTTCCCAAATGATTGGAGATGAGGCTATGAATTCCTCATAAGGAACTTCTATTCGGCTATCATCACGATCACTTAACTTTAAGTATCTTCTCGTCTTACGTTCGTTGGGGGATAGTATGAATAATCCATGCCATATATTCTCAACTTCATACTTGTACCCCAAGTAAATGCAATACATGCGACTTTCATAGGCAGAATAAGGATAACTCTTACCTTGTTCTAACCATAGTTCGAAATCATTATTTGTCTGTTTTCCATTTTCTATAGAAATGGAATTTTCAGAAAAAATAATCCAATACCTCTTTCTTTTGTTATAATCATAATAGCTGGCTAAAGCCAAATCTTTCCCCTCAAATAAAACTCGAGAAGTTCTTGTTATTTTTATCTTCATTTCTCAATAATTTCAAATTTACTTTTGCCCATTATTGCATATAAAGTTTGCTTACCATCACGTGTTGTCTTCCAAATTCCAGTTCCATCTTCAATAGAAACTCCAAGATCTCTTGGTATTGTAAATTCTGGAACCCCAATTCTTCCTTTTATTCCAGCTGTAAAACCATGTGCTGTAAATGGATAATCCACATCTTCTGAAGTAGGGATGACAAGTATCTGTGAGGTATCTTCTTATTTAAATCGGATTACTGTTATTCATTCGCGCTTTATTTGATGTTTCTCTTATACCATGCACCATGTAGATTCTCTTCAATATATGAATTATCTTTGAACAAATAGACTAATGGTTCTACATCAAAAACAAAATCAGAGATAGGCTCTCGCTCTTCCCAAATGATTGGAGATGAAGCTATGAATTCCTCATAAGGAACTTCTATTCGGCTATCATCATGGTCATATAATTTTAAATATCTTCTCGTTTTACGTTCGTTTGGGTATAGTATGAATAATTCATTCCATATATTCTCAACATCATACTTGTATCCCAAGTAAATACAATACATGCGACTTTCATAGGCAGAATAAGGATACTTCTGATCCATTTTAAGGAATAGCTTAAAATACTCTCCGCTTTTTGAGAATAACCTTGAATCAACCTCTTCTTTCGTATAGATATACCAGAACCACATATTGTCATTATTACAGTAAGTATCTAATCGTAGTTCTTTTCCATTTATTAAGATTCGCTTACCTACCTTTTTTTCTATTTTCATCATTTGATAACTATAAATTTTCCTTCTTTGAATACTGCATATAAAGTTTGCTTACCATCACGTGTTGTCTTCCAAATTTCAGTTCCATTTTCAATAGAAACTCCAAGACCTCTTGGTATTGTAAATTCTGGCACCTCATTCTTCCTTTTATTCCAGCTGTAAAACCATGTGAAGTGAAAGGATAATCCCAATCATCAAAAGTACCACCTTTGGGAATAACAATATTTCCAGGAATATCTTTTGATTTGAACCTTATGACCCTACAACTATTTTTTGAAAGATGCAACTTAATGTCCTTGTTTTACTCCTCCACCAACCACACGCCATCTTTTTTAAGATAAACGATTGGCTCTACATCAAATTTGAAACCCTCAATGGGGGTACGTTCTTCCCAAATGTCAGTTACTTCGCTTATGAATTTATCATAAGGAATTTCAATATAATGCTCTCCTTTATCTCGAAAACCTAAAATGTGTATTTGGGTATCTATATCAGGGAATAAAATAATCTTACCGTTTTTCACAACTTGATTTGGAGTATACTTCCCTCCACAAAATATGCAATAAATATATTTGCGAATAGCTGTGAATTCGTAAACAGATTCACGTGAGAGATATAATTTATAACTAAAGTTTCCCACCTCTCAAAACATTGTCTTTTCTCATTCACCTTTGTTTGTCGTCCCCCATATTCATTGACCTTTAACACATGACTAATAAAAGTTATGTAGTCTGTCCATATACTTCATCCCATTTTTCCAATGCTTCAGCCATTACAAGGATTTTACTCATCTCTTTGTCGTTGCCGCTAATCGTAGCCATAAGATGTTGGGGCGTCACCCCAAGCGTTTCTCCTAAAATGCGAAGAATGCGTTCGATACAGGCAAGAACTCGCTTCCATAACGTGAGTGCCATGAGATCGTCCTCCATATCCGAAAAGAGTTCGCCCATGGTTTGATATTCTGTGAATCTCTTTTC
>ENA-OWND01002047-OWND01002047.1-metagenome-genome-assembly--contig:-NODE-2047-length-11283-cov-3.547916_pt1 | contig 11283 bp, 8 predicted proteins | sample MGYA00245342_ERZ651119 | MGnify/ENA primary metagenome ERZ651119 (study PRJEB26857, sample SAMEA4031756) | metagenome | biome: human; feature: oral; material: saliva | place: Philippines | collected 2014...
CCCAACATGGGCGACCAGGCTTCACCGTATATACACCATAGGATGTTTCACTCAGGTTGCGTGCATCCACGCGGAGGGAAAGCTCACCTGTGGTTACGACGTAGTCGATGAGATACCCCGAATCTTCAGCGGCAAAAGCGGCTATTTTATGGTGCGCCTGCCGGTAACGCTCTGCCGAAACCGCGATGGTCGATACCCCAAAGCCGACGGCTTGGAGCGGACCAATTGCCGCCGCGCACACTCCTATGAGCGCCACCGCAGTACCCGTAATCTGCGCCGGAGAGCCTTCACCGAATAATACGGTTTTGAGCACTATCGCGAGCAGGCATAGAGCCAGCATCGCGCCCTGCCAGGTGTGTAACAACATGGTGTAACGGTAACTTTTGAGAGCTTTTGCTTCTACAGGCAAGCGGCCTTGGGCATATCGGTCACGCAGAAAGGGAGCCGCCCCAAGGATTCTGCTTTCACGCCAGAGACGAAGCGTGTTTTCCAGGGTGCCGAAACTGCGTATTGAGCCGTCAAAGAATTCGCCCTGAAACTTCTGATGACGCGCAATCAGCGGCATGCTTCCAGCCAGATATAGGGCTACAAACCCGCAAAATATGCCTAGCTCCGGCACGCCACCCATCACCAGAATCGAGACAGCACCGGCGATACAACCAACCCCGGCGGGCAGAATTGAGAGGTACAAGGTGGCGAGGGTTTCGCGAATGGATGCGGCCTGCGCATCGACGGCATACGCAATTTCGGAGGCGCCTAGCGTAGCGCGTGCGCGCGGGTCGGCGCCGATGCTGGTGACGAGCGCATCCGCCATATGGCGCGATTGCATTTTCTGCTCGATGAACCCGTAGGCAGGGTAGAAAAGATACCGAAAGCTCTGCCCGATTAGCCATAGAAAACTGTAAAGGATCACGAGAATGGCAAGGTTTTGACGCCAAACTTCGGGGTTTTCAAGGGTGCGCTGAACACCATAACCCAGCAGAATTGGGCAGGCGATCAGAGCGAGCGCAGAGATAATGACGGCGGCCAGTACGCTAAGGTTTTTCGGGGGTGAAGCTCGCCAGGCTAAAGTCGTGACGCGAGCACAAAATACAAAATATGGTTTGAGGTATTTCACCGAGTTCTCTTTCTCTCCCGCTGCCTGACGCGGCGGGAGAATGTATTGTCGGTATGTGTGCACCTAGGCACGGTATAACGGTATATATCGTACACTTTCCTGCATATTCGTAGGGTTAAAACGTACGATATGCAGGAAAATGTACGACTTACGGGCGAGAGGGCGCGGCTAAAGCCACCCGTTGTCGCGGGCGATGCGCACCGCCTCATGCCGGTTAATGGCGTCAATCTTCGCCATGGCCGCCGAGAGGTGGTTACGTACCGTTCCCGAAGACAGCCCGAGCATCCCCGCAATTTCTTTGACGCTCCCGGCGGTCTCGGCGGCGCGAAGAACCTCGGTCTCACGCCCGGTTAGCGGCGAAGAGCCCTGCCATTTTGCTTCCTCAGCCAGCACCGAATCGACCACACGCAGCCCCGCCGCGGTACGGCGAACCGCCTGCGCCAGCTGCGATGCCGTGCCGTCTTTCACCACAAACCCGCTCGCCCCTGCCTCCAGGGCGCGGCGTAAATACCCGGGACGGCGAAAAGTCGTCAGAATAAGCGAACGAACCGGCGCGCCCGCCTGCGATGTCAGGCCCGAACGGGCAAGTTCGGCGGCCGCCTCAATCCCGGTGGCACCGGGCATTTCAATATCAAGAAGCGCCACATCCGGGCGGGTTTCACGCACGGCAGGCAACACCTCATCACCGCGGCCCACTTGCTTGACCACCTCAAGATCAATTTCAAGATCGAGAATCATGGCAAGCGCTTCACGAATCATCTGCTGATCGTCGGCAAGAAGTATTCTCAGCGGCACGGCTACCCCATAATCTCGTCAGTCTTCTCGTCCATGCTGATGCGAATGCGGCACCCATCCCCCACACCTGCCACAGGCGCCTGCTGCAGCCAGTGTTCGGGTGCGTTCCCGAGCGTGAGGGTGCCGCCTGCGTCTTCGATGCGGGTGCGCAGACCGGTGAGTCCGCTCTTACACGGGGCATCACCAATTCCTATGCCGTTGTCGATAACCTCTAACCCGGTGGGGTTCAGCCGCACGGTGGCGTAGGTGGCGTGAGAGTGCCTCACAATATTGGTAACGGTCTCGCGCAGCGCCCAACTGAACAGGGAAGAGTTCATGCCCGCAATGTTCGCGGCGGTTGTCGCATCGGGCAGATTCGCCTGTATTCCGGCGGTTTCCAGGGCGCGTGAAGATGCCAGAACCTCACCTTCAAGGTCGGGAACGCGCAAACGGGTGACGGTGGAATGCACCTCCGCGAGGGCTTGGCGGGAGAGCTGGGCAACCTGCCGCATCTGCTCCTGCGCGGCGGGGGCGTTGGTTTCCACGAGTTTTGCGGCCAGCTCGGCCTTGAGGTTCACGATCGTGAGGGAATGCCCCAGAACATCGTGCACATCGCGGGCTATGCGTTCACGTTCGCTGAGGATACCGAGTTCTTTTTCAATCGCCTTGTGTTCCCGGCTCTTGTGCATGCTGCGCCCCACGAAGTAGGCGACAACGTAGAACGTGGTACAAATATCGGAGAGAAAGAACCCGTTAAGGGCTTTATCCCCCGCTAGAGCGGGGAACGGGATGGTTGGCGAATCGTCGAGATACCCCTGCCCCACTATACCGACAAAGTAGTTAGCGGTGAAGACTACCGCAATACCAACAGCTGTTTTTACCCCCAGTTTGAAGGGTACGTGCACATTCATCAGCCACAGTGCCGCCCACATGGGGGACATGCTATAGAGAATCCCCGCGCTGCCCAGCGGGTATAGGAAGATTACGATGAAGCCAATAGGCGCCGTCACTAGCACGCACCACAGCGCAGTACGTAATATCGTGTTTTTCACGGGTATAAGCGAAGGCATCGTATGCGCCACAAAGAACAGCGCTGCACATGTCTGATACAACAGTGTGCACAGGTCCATGTAATTCTTGACGAGTTCAGCTTCAGCTGATCCGCTAAGACCAATAATAATAAAACCGCTGGAGGAAATGTTGAGACAGCTCCCCCAGACGAGGCTCCGCACAATACCCGATTTATCGAAGAATGGGGCATCTGCGCTACCTGGCTGAAGGCGGCGGTTCTCCGGCGTATCCGCATCACGCTGAGAGACATGCGGTGTGCGCGTCGTTGTCATGCTCGCTCCGTCGGTACTCGCTGCCGAATAATGTATCCCTATCATAAATGAGGCTCTTTGAGCATACACCGGCGAGCGGAAGGAGCCTATGTTAAATGTCATGGATTGCCGAACCGGTTTCAAGGTCGAATTTTTTAGCGTGAGTATGCCCTAGCCTGCACCCCTGACGAATGTCACGGGTACGCCGAAAAAACGGGGATACGCTATTGCATATTCGGTGTTCACGACAAAACATAAGGCAGGTTGAAGCACCTATGGCAGGTATCTCTGGTTCCGCCTTCCCCGGGGGTGTGTCCGCGCCGAAAGCACAGGGCGGTCTTATCGTCACGGGGTTATGCAAGTCATTCGGCAAAACCCGTGCGAATGACGATATTAGTGTGCGGCTTATACCCGGGGAGGTAACGGCGCTGATCGGTCACAACGGTGCTGGGAAAACGACGTTTCTTAACCAAATTGTGGGGCTGACAAAGCCGGATGCGGGCAGCATCAGCTATGGCAGTACAGACCTGATAGCCCATCCGACACAGGCTCGGCAGATATGCGCGATCATGCCGCAGGTCGCATCGTCCCTGGAGGGAGTGACCCCGCGCCAGGCGATTGCGACGGCGGTTCGTATTCGTGGGTTGAAGTCGAAGCAGGCACAACGGGCGGTTCAGGAAACTCTCGATACTCTCGATTTAGGGGATTGGGCGGATAGGCCGGGGCATAAGCTCTCGGGCGGGATCAAGCGCCTGACCTCATTCGGTATGGCGGTCACCGCGCCCGCCCCCATCTATCTCTTCGACGAGCCCACGAACGATGTTGATCCGGTGCGCCGCGAGCTGCTGTGGAGGATGCTGCGAAGGCGCGCCGAGCAGGGTGCCACGGTGCTGATCGTGACCCACAACCTCCTAGAAGTAGAGCGCCATGCCGATAGGTACCTGCTGTTTAATAAGGGGCGGCTAGTTCGTGATGAACCGACAAGCGCGCTGGGTTTGGCGGAAGCAAAAAGTACGCTCTCGATCACAGCTACCCCGGAGTTCCTTCAAGAACTTCGCAGCGTGCTAGATGTAAAAACATCATCCTCACTAGGGAATATGCCAGATACGGAATATATCGAAAAGCGCATAGAAGGCGACTCCTCCATCCCTCGGGAGTTTACCGTCACCCTGAGTACCGATGCGCTTGAGCTAGCCTTACCCCATGTGCTTTCAGGAATTCGTGCGGGATGCGTCGAAAGCTACCGCATAGGCTCGGCATCTTTGGCCGATAACTATGAGGAGATGATTAACCATGACTAGCACCCTCGTTCCCTCACGAATTTCGACGGTACGTGCCACGGTCGAGCTAATCCGTTGGTCGCTGATTCGTAACGCCATCAATGCGCCGCTTTTTGCGGTAGTGCAGGTCCTATTAGCGTTTGCACTTCTTTACGGCGTGTCTTTCTTCATGCCGCATCTTGACCGAAACTCTGCAGAATATCTGGCGTCCGGCGCGGTAACGGTGAACTTCATTTCTATGGGGTGTGTAATAGCTCCGCAATTTATTGCTGCCGCTAAGACGAACGGTATGTTCGACTATCAGCGGTCCCTTCCGGTGCCGCGTCTAGCGATTCTGGCGGCAGATGTACTCGTTTGGGCGGTTCTCGCTCTTCCCGGCATTATTGCGGGCGGTGTAGCCGCGAAGCTCAAATTTGGTTTTGATGTGAACCTGAATATCGGCGCTATTGCCGTTGTGTTCGCGCTTCAAGTTGTTATGGCGGTGTTAGGGTTTATGCTTGCGTACTGGGTTCCAGCGTCACTTCTGACTATCGTGACGCAGTCTATTACCTTCATGGTTTTGCTGTTTGCGCCGATTAACTACCCGCCCGAGCGGATGCCCGACTGGTACGTGCACATTCAGCAGTTCCTGCCGTTCGTGCCTGCGGCAAACCTTGTGCGAGCCGCCCTCTTCGACATCGGCCAGATACAGATCGTGGACGTAATAGTCGTCGGTTTTTGGGGCCTTCTGGGATGCGCATCCGCACTGTGGGCCCTTGCCCGCAGGGACTAACATGATGTGAATATTCTCCACGCTCAGGGTCTGCTCGGAGGCACAGGCACTATTTCTGCGATAAAAGTAACATTAATCCATATACGAAATATTCGAAATTTGTTTTCTTTTATTTCATTTATTCCTGTAGACTGTAGAGCACATACCCCAGCGTTGCAGATGCGCTGAGCCGAATGTAAGCGCATGCGGGGTACCTGTACGTGACATCTAACAGCGAGGTACATCATGACCACTTCAACGCTGACCCGTGCGGATTTAAACGACCCGCAGCTACGCGAAGAAGTACAGAAGCTCATCCCCGGTACTCGTAATGAGCATGGAGATACCACTGAAGTTTCGTTTTTTCTGCAAGTACAGGGGAAGGACTCGGAGGAACTTGGACCTAAACTATCGGGGCTGATTCGCGAACTGATTACGGCAGTTAGCTCCGGTGAGGATCTGGCTATAGTCTCCCAGGCGCGAGTATTCACCACGACCGCCGCCGCGAAAGAACTGGGTATATCACGGCCGACTCTCGTAAAAATGATCCGTAACGGAGAAATTCCCGCACATAAGGTAGGCTCGCATTTCCGCATTATGCGCGAAGATCTGGAATCATACCAGCGCGCCCAATTGGAGCGCCAGAAACAGGCACTCATGAAAATCTGGGATATAGAGGCAGAACTCGGAATTCGTGAGTAATTCAGATGTATCGCCCCGTTACTTTGCTAGACTAAATAGCATGAGCAACGGGGCGACTTCTATTCTTCTAGATACCAATATTCTGCTGAGTAAAACACTCAGGGATTGGATACTTCTTCCTAACCAGATACTAAATAAAAAGTACTTCGATATACACACAACACAGAATATTCTCGACGAGTGGGGGTACCACTGGCTTAGAGAAAATCCAACTGGAAATGACGCTGCACGGGTGAAGGTTAGAGAGCAGATAGGTAAATCTGTGTTCGTGTTAGAAGGTTACCCTATCTCCTCAATACATGGATACCCCGATAAGAACGACCTTCATATACATGCGGCAATGATGGAGCATAATATTGACTACTTGGTCACCAACGACAAAGCTCTCCTGGATTACTGGGAAACGAGCGAAAATACCGACGAGCCCTTACCCTATGTAACCATCAGCGCTGATGATCTTCTCATGACCTATACAGAAAAATCTTTTGGCAGAGCAGATAGAAATTCTCTTGTTATGCGAAAGGGTGACCTCGCAGAAATATATTTATTCCAAGAAAGATATTTCATTCATAAATATGGCGAATCAGATTTATGTGGGGCGCTTGAAAGAGCTGAAGCTCCTCGTTTTGCTCACTATTTACGGCATCATATAATCCCACATCTGCCTGAATGACCGATTCTTTACCCTCCTAAAAGAGCCTTGATTGTGAATAAAGCATTGGAAATATCCTCTGTATTCACGATCAAGGCTCTTTTTATTATCACCCCACGGAAGGGGCGGAAAGGATGAGACAACTACAACCGATAGAAGCCTTCCACCGCGCGGGTCAGGTATGCCATATCGTGAACGTGGCACATTTCGCGCATCGAGTGCATCGACAGTAGTCCGATCCCCACATCGATGGTGCGCATCCCCAACCGGGTGGCGGTGATAGGCCCGATCGTGGAACCGCAGGGCATATTGTTATTCGACACGAACTCCTGGTAAGGAACGTCCGCCGACTTGCACGCCGCCGCAAAAATACCGGCACCCACCGCATCGGTTGCATACCGCTGATTCGCGTTGATCTTCAGCAGCGGTCCAGCACCGGGAAGCGGGCGCACCGTCGGATCATGATGCCCCTGGTAGTTCGGGTTCACCAAATGCCCGGCATCCGCCGAAAGGCACACCGAATCGGCGAGCGAGCGGCGGTATTCGTCCTGGCTCTCCCCGCGAGCCTGCGAGAGCCGCACCAGCACATCCTCCAGGAACGGACCGGCGGCGCCGCTGCGGGTTTCAGAACCGATCTCTTCGTGATCGAATCCCGCAAGCATCACGGTATGCACCGAGTCTTCGTCAGCATTCTCGGCGACATAGCGCTCTAAGGCGCACAATCCGGCATGAACCGACGAGAGATTATCCAACCTGCCCGAGGCGAAAAACTCTCCGTCTCGCCCGAAACGGCGGGGTTCCTGCGCATCCGCAAAGAGCACATCGTAACCGACGATCTGTTCTGGATCGACCGGACCGCCCTCGTCGATGGTCTGCTGCGCCAAATAGGCGAGCACATCGTTCTCGGTATCATCCACGCCCCAAATGGGGTACATATTGAACTGTTTATCGAGGGTCAGCTCATTACGTTTATGGTCCAGATGAGGGGCCAGCTGCGGCACACGCGCCAACGGTCCAGTCACCACATAGCGGTCCTGAAGGGTGCCGTCTTCCCGAAGTACCGTCAGGCGCCCGGCGGCGCGCAGCTCACGATCCAAAAAGGAATTAAGCAGTGCGCCACCGTAATTTTCGACGCCCATTTGATGCCATCCTGCCGCCGTCACCGACGAACTCGGCTTGAGCTTAAGCGACGGCGAATCCGTATGCGCACCCAGCACCCGGTAACCGCTCGCCTTCTGTGCCCGCCGACCGCCAGCCCAAGCGATGATCGCGCCGTCACGCATCACAAAATGCCTGCCGACGGCAGCCTCATTCTGCCACGGCTCGGTTTCGTTCAGCTCGGTAAACCCCGCCGCCTGCAGGCGCCGTGCCACGGTTCGCGCCGCCAGATATGAGACGGGCGAATCGCAGACGAACTGGGCGAGGTCTTCGATATTTTTGACGGCATCAACGGTCATACTATGCGCCTACTTCTTGGGTTTGGGAATGACGGGGAACGCTGAGGTCCACGGTGAAGCGTCGGTTGATCCCTGCTTATGCGATTGTGCGGCTTCCGGCGAGATTTTCGGAATCGGAGCGGTAGCCCAGGGAACCTCTGAGGTGTTCTGGGATGCCTCCTGCTGAGCCCGCGAGGTTTGCGAGGCTGCAGCCGAGCCGTCCGCAGCCGCATTCTTAGCGGATGCGCCCTGCCCGCTTTCCTTCTGCCGGGCAGCTTCTTTCTGCTGAGTAGTTTCTTTCTGCTGAGCTAGGGCCTGAGCCTTGGCACGTTCATATGCTGACAAGGCATTTTGCACGGGAATGCTCATTGTGGAGGTATCCGGCGCGTAGTTCTTTGAGGAAGGGTTCTTCGTATCGTCTGCCTGCGCAGTGGATGCGCTAGCGGCTTCCTTCTGCGGCGCGGCTGCATTCGATACAGACCCCTGTGCCCCGGAGGCACGCACCGAAGAATCGGCCCGATTCGAGCCCTGCTGAGTCTTCTGCGCGGAGGCGCGCGCAGCTTTCTGCGCCGCATCCAGGTCTATGCCTGACGGAGCCTTTTCCGATGCTGCGGGGGCAACCACGGCAGGCTTGAGCTCATCGGCGATAGTCCTCGCCTGTGCAGACTGCGCGGGTTTATCGGCGGTCTGCGCTTCTTTCCCTGTCGCGCGGGCTGCGGTATTCGCGCTCGTCGGACGCTCAGCCTGTGCTGATTCGTTAGTGTGTACCGGCTTTTGAGGCTGTGCCGGTTCATGAGCCTGTGCCGGTTTGGTAGTTTGCGCCGGTTTCTGGGACTGGGCTGACTCATGAGTCGGCACAGATTCATTGACCGATGCAGGCTTACCGATCGGCGCAGACTTATTAGCCGACGCCGAACCGTGAGCCGGTGCCGAACGTTCGGGCTGCGCGGGGGCAGAAGCCTTGGCCGACGTATCATTCTGCTCGCTCTCGCGGATGCCTTCCACAGGCTTCGCGGCAGTTGCCTGCGCAGCCGGTTTCTCCGCGCTATTCCGCTCGGACGCACGATGCTCTTCAGCCGTTTGCGGGCTGGCGGGGGCAGACGGAGACGCCGATTTCGCCGAAACATTATCCTGTGCGGGCTTGGCGTTCCCCGCCACAGAGGCAGCAGGTTGTACAGGTTGTGATTGTACCGGCGCCTGCGACCCTTGCGGTGCAGAAGCAGAAGTATCAGCAGCAGGTGAAGCAGCAGCATTTTTCACGGACATACCGGGCTGTGTGGCCGCGTGCGCAGCGCCCGGAGCCGGTGCTGCGGTGGCAGGCGCATCCGAGGAAGAAGCGGGCGCTTCCACACCCATTGACGCACCCTCAGCCGAGGAGGCGGCAGCCGCATCCTGCCCCTGGTTCAGAGCGGCTTTCCTCTTTTGCCGGTAGGTGTACATGTACACGAGCCCGGCGAAGGCAAGCTGCAGAATAAGGGCCTGCACAAAGTCAAGCGGCTGTTCCTCACGAACCGCACCAAAGGGATCCTCCAAACCCAGCAGCCCAAAGATAAAAATCGAAACATTATTCGCAATATGCAGACCGATACCGGCTTCAAGGCCGCCGGTGTACCAGCACAAGAACCCGGCGATCAGAGCCATCGTCAGCACAGAAAGCAGACCCCACAGTCCGTAACCATGCAGCACCATAAAGATAGGCGCTGGAATAATAATTGCCCAAACGGGGTTCTTCAGCCACCGGCCCACGGTCTGCATGAGATAACCGCGGAAGAGCAGTTCCTCGGCGTAGCACTGGAACGGAACTATTAGCAGAATAAGCACAATGTACAGCCAGAACATGCCGGAATTCAGCGGATGCACGCTGTTCTGCGTGGTCAAAGAACCATCCAGAGTCGCGAACCCTACATAGTAAAGACCGAAAATGAGGAACCCAAAGCCTAGGAAAACACCTAAATAGGACCACCGCATGCGGCCCGCAATGGAGTGAATTAGACCTAAGGGTTTGAAGTTGGTAATCAGGCGCGCAATGAAAATCGCCGGAATCACCGGAATGATGGTAATAAGGAGCGCAATAAAAACAAGCGGGGTCTTAAAAACGTTCGCGTAAATACGCTGCAGATCGGTCAGGTAATCGTAAGGGACGCGCAGCATCACGGCGAATGCCAGCAGCGCAAAGCTCACAATCAGCAGGAGCACAAAATAGATGCCGGCAATCAGCAAGCCCTCAAGAACCGGGGTGAACCAACGCGCACGCGGGTTCACATGCGATAACCGGTGATAGGGCAGCTCGCTGGCGCGTTCCAGAAGTTCCTTACGGGTAAGGCGGTTACTCCTGTAATACTCAGCGGAGGCGAAGGTAGACTCAGCGCCGTACCCGTAACTTTCTGCCTGATGCGGGCTCAGCATCGTGGGCATATTTTGGGTATTAGTGACTGCGCCAGGTGGTTGGTTTGTTGGAATGAACTCAGAACCGTGATGTCCGGGTTCCTGCTGGTGATTAGTGCTCATAGTATCCATAATAGAGGGGACCCTCCCCCGAATGTCACACCGGGGCCATCTGTGCGGGTTGCCTTACGGTGTAATAATTTACCTGCCTATGAACTTTTCGGGCTTATATTTTATGGGAAATATGCCATAATTTGAGGGTTACCGTAGTTTAAAATTTGAGGCTACTCGTGCCTACGCTTCCGGGTGTTTTTGGCGCCAGTAGTGAAGGAAGGTTCAGATGGCTCTCGTCTTCAATCCGCCCCCAAATTGGCCCAAACCGCCTGCCGGGTGGTCTCCTACCCCGACGTGGCGGCCCGATCCCGCATGGGGTCCTGTTCCCGAAGGTTGGCAGCTGTGGATTGAGGAGCCCGAGCCTGAGAATGAGCAGGCACCCTCGACGGCGGAGTCTTCATCTGCCGCATCGGGCTCTTCTGAGGGTTCTTCCAGTGTGAAGCCCTCGCCATCGTCAAGCTCTGAGCAGAGCGGTGAGTCTGCGCAGGATTCTGCCCCGAAGCAGCGTACCGCGCCGACCATTTCCGAACAGTTTGCCGAGCAGAAAACTTCCCATCAGCAGACCCCTGAGCAGAAGACTCAGGCGGAGTCTGCCCACGCTCAGGATGCGGCGTCCAGGAGTTCCGAGCCGCGCGAGGTCGCGGGTGAACGTGCGGGCGCATCCGGTTCCGGTGCAGCGGCAGGCTCTTCGACCGAGTCGCAGGTGCGTTCCGAACAGAGTGTTTCTGAGACTCCCGTGAACCGTCAGAG
>ENA-OWND01002049-OWND01002049.1-metagenome-genome-assembly--contig:-NODE-2049-length-11275-cov-17.033690_pt1 | contig 11275 bp, 4 predicted proteins | sample MGYA00245342_ERZ651119 | MGnify/ENA primary metagenome ERZ651119 (study PRJEB26857, sample SAMEA4031756) | metagenome | biome: human; feature: oral; material: saliva | place: Philippines | collected 2014...
ACTGGGAAAACCTGTACGGGCTGGGAATCAATCACCAATCCCCTTTGATATACTGCATCCGCTCAGGAGTACGCCGACCGCACGCTGGGAATCAATCACCAATGCCCTTTGATATACTGTTAGGTGGGTTGCGTCGTTGTGGCAGATGCTGGGAATCAATCACCAATCCCCTTTGATATACTGCGCGCCAGGCGTTGGATCGCGCTGGTCTGCTGGGAATCAATCACCAATCCCCTTTGATATACTGCCCCGCGTCGGCCAGCCCGTCGGCGCGGGGCCGGGAATCAATCACCAATCCCCTCTGATATACTGATTCAGCTGTGCTGCACGAGCCGCTTCAGCTGGGAATCAATCACCAATCCCCTCTGATATACTGACTAAGCGCATGGAAACCGTTGACCGCAGCTGGGAATCAATCACCAATCCCCTTTGATATACTGGCGATGCAAGCTGCTGGCCGTTCACCCCGCTGGGAATCAATCACCAATCCCCTTTGATATACTGTTGTCATGGCTGGACTCGCCATCGTGCTGCTGGGAATCAATCACCAATCCCCTTTGATATACTGAGATCGACCACTGGGAAAACCTGTACGGGCTGGGAATCAATCACCAATCCCCTTTGATATACTGTCGAAGTCCGAGGCGGGCTTGGCTTGCCGCTGGGAATCAATCACCAATCCCCTTTGATATACTGGCCCTCACCCGCTCATGACCGCCGCACCGCTGGGAATCAATCACCAATCCCCTTTGATATACTGAAGATTTCTCACCTGACGTTTGCGCCGTGCTGGGAATCAATCACCAATCCCCTTTGATATACTGCCTCGACACCACAGACGACGGCCCCGCCGCTGGGAATCAATCACCAATCCCCTTTGATATACTGCGACGCTCCTGCAGCGCACGGCGGACTTGCTGGGAATCAATCACCAATCCCCTTTGATATACTGACGCTGCTTCGGACAGGAGTAGGTCGCCGCTGGGAACCAATCGCCAATCCCCTTTGATATACTGGCAGCGGCCAGCACGTCCGCGTCGGCTAGCTGGGAATCAATCACCAATCCCCTTTGATATACTGCCTGCACCCGCTGCCCCCGTGCCCGTCGGCTGGGAATCAATCACCAATCCCCTTTGATATACTGCCACCATCGCTCGCCCGTGTATTCCATTGCTGGGAATCAATCACCAATCCCCTTTGATATACTGACGCTGGTCGGAGGTGTCGCCCGCGCCGGCTGGGAATCAATCACCAATCCCCTTTGATATACTGCAGCGAAACTGTCGAAGCTATTCTCCGAGCTGGGAATCAATCACCAATCCCCTTTGATATACTGCCTGGGTACGCCTCGCCACCTACACCCGGCTGGGAATCAATCACCAATCCCCTTTGATATACTGGGTCACGATCCGCACCGCGTGCGCGATCGCTGGGAATCAATCACCAATCCCCTTTGATATACTGTCGCGGGTGAGGTGCATGTATTCCCAGCGCTGGGAATCAATCACCAATCCCCTTTGATATACTGATGACATTGTTTTGCGCGCGCGGTGGGAGCTGGGAATCAATCACCAATCCCCTTTGATATACTGCAGACGCACAAATGCGCGTCGACCTGGAGCTGGGAATCAATCACCAATCCTCTTTGATATACTGTTGAGGACGACTGGGACGCACTCGGAGAGCTGGGAATCAATCACCAATCCCCTTTGATATACTGCACGACGCCGGCGACACCCGCGAGGAGCGCTGGGAATCAATTACCAATCCCCTTTGATATACTGACCCTATCACGCCACGCATCATGCGCAGAGCTGGGAATCAATCACCAATCCCCTTTGATATACTGCGGTGGCCGTGGACGAGCTGGTCGATGTGCTGGGAATCAATCACCAATCCCCTTTGATATACTGATCTCGCCCGCAAGGCGGTCGCCTGCACCGCTGGGAATCAATCACCAATCCCCTTTGATATACTGGGAGCGTTAGTGAACCAGCGGGGCTGCGGCTGGGAATCAATCACCAATCCCCTTTGATATACTGAGTCGGTTGTCTACTGTGAGGGTGGCGAGCTGGGAATCAATCACCAATCCCCTATGATATACTGCTGCGCCCGTGGTCTACCCGTGGCCCGAGCTGGGAATCAATCACCAATCCCCTTTGATATACTGGACTTCCTGCAGGGAAACACCGCTGAGGGCTGGGAATCAATCACCAATCCCCTTTGATATACTGCCCGCGACGTGGAGCTGCTGTCGACTCTGCTGGGAATCAATCACCAATCCCCTTTGATATACTGGGGGCGCGCTTTATCGCCGTCTCTGGACTGCTGGGAATCAATCACCAATCCCCTTTGATATACTGTGGCTCACAACAACACCTCTGGAGCCTCGCTGGGAATCAATCACCAATCCCCTTTGATATACTGACGGACGCCGCTACCTCGACGCGACCGAGCTGGGAATCAATCACCAATCCCCTTTGATATACTGTGCCAGTCCTCGCCCCCGTATCGGCTGCGCTGGGAATCAATCACCAATCCCCTTTGATATACTGGCCCACACCCAGGATGCCCCGCCCTCATGCTGGGAATCAATCACCAATCCCCTTTGATATACTGTCGGCGCTCTAATGCCGACCCCACAAGCGCTGGGAATCAATCACCAATCCCCTTTGATATACTGTCCGTCTCGTCCTCACCCGCTGGACCGAGCTGGGAATCAATCACCAATCCCCTTTGATATACTGTTCCAGGTAGATACGCTCTGGATCATCCGCTGGGAATCAATCACCAATCCCCTTTGATATACTGTCGTCATCCGCATCGGCAACCAGGCGAAGCTGGGAATCAATCACCAATCCCCTTTGATATACTGTGGCACGCGGCGTTGAAGTGCGCGCGCCGCTGGGAATCAATCACCAATCCCCTTTGATATACTGAAGGCGGTGAGGAATCGGTCGAACAGGGGCTGGGAATCAATCACCAATCCCCTTTGATATACTGACCGAGGAGGACCTCGCATGAACTTCTAGCTGGGAATCAATCACCAATCCCCTTTGATATACTGCCAAGGACGGCAGCTTCTGGGAGCAAGTGCTGGGAATCAATCACCAATCCCCTTTGATATACTGGGACAGGCAGCGTGTGGCCCACGCCGGAGCTGGGAATCAATCACCAATCCCCTTTGATATACTGTCGCAGGCGCGCCGCCGCCTGATCGATGGCTGGGAATCAATCACCAATCCCCTTTGATATACTGGGGGGTCGCGGTACATGAACGGTGCAGGGCTGGGAATCAATCACCAATCCCCTTTGATATACTGGGAACGCTGTCGGCAAGCCCGACTTCCGGCTGGGAATCAATCACCAATCCCCTTTGATATACTGGCAGCAAAGGCGAAGAATCTGCGGATGGGCTGGGAATCAATCACCAATCCCCTTTGATATACTGTAGGAGGAGCAGGCCAGCTCCTGCCCCGGCTGGGAATCAATCACCAATCCCCTTTGATATACTGGGAGAGCGAGAGACTCGATGTCCCCCACGCTGGGAATCAATCACCAATCCCCTTTGATATACTGGGAGGGCCTGTCCCCCGACTGCCCAGGTGCTGGGAATCAATCACCAATCCCCTTTGATATACTGTCGTGCCAAGCGCCCCGCCACGCGCAAAGCTGGGAATCAATCACCAATTCCCTTTGATATACTGAGGCGGACAGGTCCAAGATTCACCGCTTGCTGGGAATCAATCACCAATCCCCTTTGATATACTGTCTACAACCTGATTGGCTGCGCGTCAGCGCTGGGAATCAATCACCAATCCCCTTTGATATACTGCCGACGGCACGCAAACCCGGTACGCGACGCTGGGAATCAATCACCAATCCCCTTTGATATACTGTCCTGTACCGTGACCCGATGGGCCGCAGGCTGGGAATCAATCACCAATCCCCTTTGATATACTGCACGTGATGCCAGGAAATTGTTAAGGTCGCTGGGAATCAATCACCAATCCCCTTTGATATACTGCGGATGCGCGTACAACACGCCACGCTGTGCTGGGAATCAATCACCAATCCCCTTTGATATACTGCCACCCGTGCGGGGCCTCGAGCGTGAGGGCTGGGAATCAATCACCAATCCCCTTTGATATACTGAGGCGACGCGAGAGGGTTGCGTAGTGGAGCTGGGAATCAATCACCAATCCCCTTTGATATACTGTCCTGCGCGTCGCCTCCGAGAAAGCCGCGCTGGGAATCAATCACCAATCCCCTTTGATATACTGCAGCGATCGACGCAGGAATCTACTCGCCGCTGGGAATCAATCACCAATCCCCTTTGATATACTGGCCGTCAACATCACAGTCAACGCACCCAGCTGGGAATCAATCACCAATCCCCTTTGATATACTGTTGTCTCAACCAAAGGCACCGACAAATCGCTGGGAATCAATCACCAATCCCCTTTGATATACTGTCCATCTCGGACAGTACCAGCCAAACGAGCTGGGAATCAATCACCAATCCCCTTTGATATACTGAGATCCCCTAGTTTTCCCTGAAAAACAGCGGAAAACCAGGGGATCTTCGTTAGAAAATCAGGAGCTGTTCTGGCGATCCACGTTCCCTCCGAGGCTTCGCATTCTCAAAACGGAGCCCCGTTGCCCACTGCCTATCCGTCAGCGCCAGCACCCGAACCTGCCCACCCTCCGGCAGATGAGTCTTGATCGCTCGCAGCGTCGCATGATCCTGCCCACCGGTCGGCCAGTACTTCACGTACACACTGAACTGCACCATGCAGAAGCCCCAATCCAGCAAGTCATTGCGGAAACGCGTTGCTTCGCGTCGCTGCTTCTTCGTCTCCACAGGAAGATCGAACATCACCAAACACCACATCGCATCATCCGCCATGTCAGTCCCCCGCGCACACAACCGACGGCCCCTGCCACGACAACACGTTGAGGCGATCAATGTCGCCCTCCACGTAGCGCCCAAAAGACTGAGCCAGTGCCTCGGCAACGGCCGGGATGCCATGCCCATCTCCATCAAAGCGCTGCGACGCGGCAGTCACCAATAGCTGCTTCACCGGGCGATCCGAAGGAGACGCCGTGGGCGGGAGCTGCAGGGCAACCTCATCGATCGCCGGCCTAAAAGGTTCGATCAAATCATCGGCAAGGGCGAAGGCGTTGCCTCGGCCTCGGTGAAAGACCCCAAGTGCGGGCGCCAACCCCGCCGCCAGAACAGCGCGCATCAGGTGCCCGCGCAGCACCGAGTACCCGTAATCCAGACAGGCATTCACACCGATGAGCTGGCCCGCCGCGGGCTGACGACCCACACCATTACCCAGAGCGCGCGACCAATACAGGCGGGCAGCCTGCGCCTCCACATTACCGGGGTCGCCCGAACGAACCTGATCCGCGAGAGCGAGTAGTTCCCCGCTACCCCGAATCTTGAGATTCTCCAGAGCCGAGGCTTGTCCCTCGATCTTTGCCCGGATCAGACGCGCCCATGCGTTCTTCTTACGCGGAAGAGAGACCCCCGCCTGTGCTCGGTGACGGGCCGCTACTCGGCCATGATCTGACCACGAGTAGCAGCCACCCTCTGGTATACCCCTCCAGTCACAGAAGAGGACAGCGACATCAGCCTCCGCTAAACGATGCAGAACAGCGGCACTCAGAGCAACCTTCATGCCCAGGAGGACAACCGCAACCTCGGCGACGGGAATGATCGTCGGCACACCCTCGTCAGGGCACACCTCCACCCCACCACGTGTTGATCGAATCTCACCCTCGAAACCACACAGGTCAATCACGCGCCACTGCGAGTTCATGTCACTACCTCAAATTCAGACTGACGGGAAGACCAGACTTTGACGATGTGCGAACCTCACCGAGAGCATTGCGTCGGATAACACGAATCGAACCCGACTTGAGCAACGCATTAATTTCAACCACCCAGCCCGTTTTCTTCATAATCTTCTCGACACACTCAGAAACTACGAGATCGATGTTACGTCCCCCATACCTTTCTTTGAGCAGCGGCTCATTCGAAAGAAGCCGTGGCTTGAGGGTGATCTTTGATGGAGTATTAAATGCCGAAACTCTCCAGCTCGAAATAGGACCACATTCATCGAGGAACCTCCCGATGGATTGCTTAGGGAACTTTGAAGGATCGATCTCAATCTCGTCGCCCAAGACAATCCAACCAATCTGAGTAGCTTTTCCTTCCTTCATAGCTTCCTTCAGTTTAGGATCTGCCGTCCTCATACTTATGCTCGATTTCTTCAATTCGACCGCAAAAAGATTCGAACGGTCGATGCCGCACAGATCAATGGCACAGACCCGAAGCAACGCATACGTCACCTTCTCCTTCCGCCCTATGATCCGATAGACGCGAGCATGATGGAACTCCAGACCGACGTATCCTCCTTGAACAGCGAGAGCAGGCGAATCGGTCGGAAAGTAGTTGATCGGGAAATCAGCTGAGATACGCAATCCGCGAAGGCTTAGACTCCTGTCGGGATTTGCTGGTAATCCGGTTTGAGTATCAAACTCCGGTGCACGTACAAGAGCAGTCCATAGTCCTGGATCAGTTACACGGTTGATCACATCGGCTGGAAGCGCGTCGCCAAGAACATACCGTTGAGGGCGTGCACGCTTTGATCCCCTTCTCGCCTTCCTCAAACTTTCAGGCTGATCGGCATGCAACTTTCCTGAGTTTCGGAGTCGAAGGTTCTCAGTGACCGGAATCTTGTCGGCATCAATCAGTTCGTTCAACCGTTCACACCCATACTCAACATCGCCAATCCAAGAGTCCCAACGCTCATGCATTCTGTCTTCCGAGCCAAGAAAGTTCTTCCACGACTCGAAAGCACGTGTCACCTGTTGTGCCTCCCGACGATCTTCACGAACCGCAATGGTCCGAGCAATTGCCGGAGTCATCAGCGCAATCACGAGCGCATCCATCGCATGATTACGCCGATCGAATCTATTCTTGTGATGACTATTGTCGCCCTTTAGACGAATTAGACGAACCCTCTTATCAACATGAGCGGCTCGCCTCGCACATGCCGTCAGGCGCCCACTGTACGCATTTACTGGCACCGCAGCATAGCCTTCGGGACGATTAGAATTAAAGTGACCTTCGATACGCCTCTTTAGCTCGATAGCCATCCAAGCCACTGACTCCATCGACCTCCCATCGAACTCTTCGTATGGAGTTTCCGTTTTGAGACGACTTTCTACTTCCGCTTTTCTTCTTTTCATCGCCTTTTGAGTCAAGCCCGCTCGATCTTTATCCCACCTTTTGACTCTCTTAATCGCCTCCTTGAGACTCACCCCTGAAGGACAATCACCCAATTTCACCCACTGCCCGAACGGCATTCCACCTTTCGCACTATTACAAGAGTGACACACTGCAGCCAGGTTCTCTTTTCGACTATCAGAAGAAGCATCAACACGCGGGATAATATGATCGATTTCAAAAGTTTCGAAGCCGATTTTGCAACCACAATAGAGGCAGACACAGTCTTGCAAATCCAGGATTTCGTATCTCACCTGCTCACTTCGCCTAAACGGACCATCAATACCTAGGCGCGCATACATTTGCTTTAGACGTTCTTCGCGACGCTCCTCGTATTTGTTTCGATTTTCTTTTTCTTCTTCAAGGAGAGAAGCAGACTTCAGCCCTTCGCGTGTATGTTCAATATTCACCGCTTGCGGGATTCCCCATCGCTTCTCGGCAAACTTGAGCCAGCGGGAAACTTGTTTGACCACACGATCAACGCTCGGATTTCCAACTGGCGCTTCAATAGGCGCTGGAGTCGGCACCCACCCGGACTCCACTCCATACAGACGCTCGATCACCCGAGAGAGATCATCACCTGTCTCAAGTATCGCAGAGGTTACTTCACGGAGAGTCTTCAAAGAGTACGCGGCCCTGCCTGACGGCAACTTCTTTGCAAGCCGCTCCAGCTTTGCCACATCTTCCGCGGTGGCACTGGATATGAGCTCAATGACCTCTTCATCTTCGATATCGTTTGTTTCTGATCCACAACCGTTAGAAACCTCGTCGATCATATGCCCACGAGATTCTTCATCTGCTTGCATCCACCAGTCAACCAACCAGTCAATCTCCGACTCTGCGACTCGTGCAGATGTCTCATCAAAAGGAGGATACCTAAGTCCACCACCAGTCTCCAGTGCCGCTCTCGAGGCTCCACGCAGTCTATGCCGGGGCACACCAAGTTGACCTGCCACTTCCTCCCATGCAGGTATTCCATTTCCGCTCTGCTCTAGCAGATAGGTCGTGACAGCATTCAACTCATCAGGCCTGAGAGCGCGCTCTCCAGCTTCATTTTCTTGGATACGCATATTTGCGAGTGTCGCAACGATTTTGAATTTTTGGAATGCTGGATGAGCGCGCTCGGCTCGTAGCTCCACAGCTGGAGGTTCTGCCGCAAGCTGAAGCTCATCAATGCCAACTCGCTCACGTTGTTGGGCTTTGTCAGAAAGTGGCTCCTTCGAGTGGAAGATCGTTGCGACCAGCCGTCGGTATACTGTATCCGGCACCTTTTGCTGCACGCAGATTTTGCGAAGTTCGGCTACGAGATCATACTGCATGTACTTTCCCTGCAATACGCCGAGTTCTTTTGCTGCTTTGCCATTTTTACGCACAAAGCCACGAACAGTCACGTTCTTGTCATGCTCCAACAGCGTCGCTATGATCTCCCCTTGCGTCGCTTGATCCGAAAAGCAGAGTCCTATTTGCTCCTCAACCCTATTTTTTAGGCCTAGCATGTGATCACTAGGATCATGATCCAGCATGAGGGTGTCAACCTTGCTATAGGGGTTACGCCACCCACGGTGGCGCGCAATATGCGCCGCCGCGATCGACAGGCATCGCCGGCGCTCAACGTCATCCGTGATGTATTCATTCAAGAGGCGCTTACGCACGTGCCAAGGCGCATGGGATTCTAATATTTCATTGGACACGACTCCCCACCCAAGATCCTCCAGGAGAGCATCAAGCCGCTTTAAGCGCTTTTTCTGAGCACGCCCCCTACGACGCGCTCGCGCCGCGATGCCCGATCGCTTCCGCAGGCTGTCGGTTTCACCCGGTCCACCAGTTCCCGCATCATGCACGTGCACGACGGAGTTCAGTATCTCGATCGGATGATCTTCATCATCCACCTCGATTGCACAGAAGCCGATTGAACGAAGGCCGACGTCGATGCCGACCCGGTAGCGGATACCCGGAACATTTTCTGAGGAAGTAATCATGGACACATCGTGTCACACTGCACACACATTTGCGTCCATTTCAGAAAAATACCGGGCGTTTCGCGAGGAAACGCCCGGTGGAGCATTCGGAGCCGCTAACGAGTCGGCCCTTACTGAGAATCAATCGCTTACAGCATACACCTACACTCCTAGAGACGCAAGCCACACGAGAACCGATTTTCACCCGGCTCACCCACCCCACCCCCGCGCGCCTTGACGGCACAATCGGCATGATCCTGAAAGAATGGGGGTATGTCGAACGAGTCGCGTGAAAACCTGCAGGGTACGGATGGCCAGGACGTGGCCGACCTGACGGCCACCACCGGGCAGGCCATCCCGGAACCGGCCGCCGCCGCGGTCGACGCTGCCGTCGAGGGGGCCACGGCCTCGTCCACGGGCGACACCCCGGCGCAGCAACAGCAGCAACAGCAACCGCAACAGCAGGCGCCCCAGCCCACGCAGGGCGAGGTCGTCATCGCGCCGCTGCCCGCGCACCTGCCCACCACCGAGCCGCGCCCCTGGTACCGGTCGCGCCGCTCCTTCGCCGCGAAGGGCCACGGCGGCAAGGTCCTGGTCGCCGGCCTGGGCCTGACCTACACGGACAGCGCCACGGGCGCGGTCCTCCTGGCTGACGTCGACATGGGCTTCCGCGCGCGCACGCTCAGCGCGATCCTGGATGCGACGGGCCGCCGCGCCCGCGCCCTCTTCCTCATCCTCGCGGGCCTCGAGGAGCCCCACGCCGGCCGCATCGTCGCCGCACCCTCGCGCTCGTGGGCGGCACGCCTCGCCGGCCGCATCGGCTCGGTCGCCCTGATCCGCACGGATACACCCCTCGATAACGCGCTGACGATCCGCCAGAACATCCTCGCTCCCCTGTCGGCCACGGGCTCCGTCGCCGACTGGGATAACCTCGTGGGCGCCCTCCAGGTGACGGGCCTCGCCCAGCGCGTGGACCTGCACCCCGGTGAGCTGACGGCTTGGGAACGCTTCAAGGCCCTGATCGCCCGCGCCATCGTCTCCGGCGCTGAAGTCTTCCTCATCGAAGACCCCGTCTCGCTGCCCGCCGACGCGCGCGCCGAGCTCGAACCCCTCCTGCGCTCCCTGGCCAACGCGGGCTGCGCGGTCGTCGTCTCGACCCCCTCCGTCGAGCTCGCCGCCTCCACGGACCGTGCGATTCTCCTCACGAACGGCCGCGTCGCCCTCGACGCGCCCGGCCCCTCGCAGGCGATCATCGCCGCCTCCCTGGAGGCCAACCCCGAGGACCCCAAGGCTCTCCTCGGCCCGATCCCCGCGGCCACCCCCTCCCCCTTCGACGAGGTCGTGGCCGGCTCCTCCGCGCCCGCCACCACCCCGGGCCCGGCCTTCGGCGACCCCGCGGCCGACGAGACCGCCCTGATGGCGCCGATCTCCACGGACACAGCCCAGGCCTCGGACCAGGAACGCGCCGACGCCGCCGAGCGCAACATCCCCACGGTCGACGCCGACGACCCGGCCCTCGCAGAGCCGGAGGTCTCCGACCTGGTCGTGCGCGCCCGCAAGATCCTCTCCGACCTGCCCGGCTCGATCGCCCCCAAGGAGTAACGCGACGAGTAGCGCACGGGTCACTGCGAGCCGCGTTTCTTCGTGAGAGACTAGGCTTATCAGGCGAGGCGACGCCTCGTTACCCCCGCACGCGCAGGAGCCCCTATGACCCAGTCTATCCCCCAGCCCGGGCAGTACCCGCCGCCCGAGGCCCCCACGCAGCACGCGCCGCAGCACGCGGCTCCCGCATCCGAGGCGCGCCCCAGCATTGGCAGCCTCGTCGCGCTGGTGACCAGCCAGCTGTCGGGAATTCTGCGTGACGAGATCGAGCTCAATAAAACGAAGGCGCGCGCTTTCGCCGCCAAGAGTGGTAAGGGTGCGGGCCTGCTCATCACGGCTGCCGTCTTCGCGCTTTTCCTACTGGGTTGGACTCTCCACACGGTCGAGGTCCTCCTGGCCCTCGTGCTTCCGGCGT
>ENA-OWND01002051-OWND01002051.1-metagenome-genome-assembly--contig:-NODE-2051-length-11270-cov-4.578511_pt1 | contig 11270 bp, 5 predicted proteins | sample MGYA00245342_ERZ651119 | MGnify/ENA primary metagenome ERZ651119 (study PRJEB26857, sample SAMEA4031756) | metagenome | biome: human; feature: oral; material: saliva | place: Philippines | collected 2014...
GTCGGCGGGGTTGGGTCAGTACAATATTCCGACAGATCATGTGGTGGCTTCGCTGGGGCGCCGCTTGGGTATGATTCCCAAGGATCCGACCGCCTATCTTGAAGACAGCACCCTGTGGAATATTCGTTTTCCGCGTGTGCTTTTGGGGCTGCTCGTGGGCGCTGCCCTGGGATGCTCGGGCGCGGTCATGCAGGCGGTTTTCGGTAACCCGCTGGCCGAGCCCGGGGTTATCGGTGTGTCTTCAGGCGCCGCAGTGGGAGCATGTGTAGCGGTCGTTTTCAATCTCGAATTCTTCGATATTTACACGGTTCCAGCTTTCGCCTTCGGCGGTGCCCTCGCGGCAACAGCACTGGTTTATTTTCTCTCGCGTTCCTCAGGTCGGGCGAAAGTTCTCTCCATGATTTTGACGGGTATTGCAGTAACTGCGGTGGCAAACGCCGCAATCGCGTTCTGCCTGTACCTGGCCGATAATGTCAGCCGCGACCGCATCGTCTTCTGGCAGATGGGATCGCTCAACGGGTCTACGTGGAAGGCTCTTGCCAGCGTGTGGTTCGTGATCGTAGCGGGGCTAATCATGTGCTTGATGATTTCACGCAAACTTGATCTGTTGGCGCTGGGCGAGCGCGCGGCACAGCATTCCGGGGTGAACGTTGAGCGTCTGCGCGGTGTTGCGATTGCTGCTACGGCGCTTTTGACGGGTGCGGCGGTGGCTCATGCGGGCATTATCGCCTTTGTGGGGCTGATTATTCCGCATCTGCTTCGGCTTATTTTGGGGCCGTCTAACCGTTTGCTGCTGCCTGCTTCGGCACTGGGCGGGGCGCTGTTAATTGCGCTTTCCGATTTGGGGGCGCGCACGCTCATTCCGGTCTCTGACCTGCCGATCGGTATTTTTACGGCGCTCGTGGGTGGCCCTACGTTCTTCTTCCTGTTGCGCCGTTCGATGGGGAAGGGAGGTCTTTAATGCTTATTGTTGATGGGGTGTCGCTGTCGGTGGGTGGGCGGCGCATCTTAGAGGATGTCTCTTTTGAGGTTCAGGCGGGCGAGGTTGTCTCGCTCATCGGTCCCAATGGTGCCGGTAAGTCCACGATTTTGGGGGTTATTGCGGGCGATATTAAGCCCGATTCCGGTTCGGTGCTGCTCAAGAATAAACGGGTGGGCGAGTATTCGTATCTTGAGCTTGCGCGCCTGCGTGCCCTGCTGCTGCAGAAAACTCAGGTGGCGTTTTCGTACCTTGTGCACGAGGTAGTGGCGATGGGGCGCACCCCGTGGCGCGGTACCGAGCGTGCGCATGAGGACGACGCCGTGATCGAGCAGATGATGGCGCGCACGCATACAGAGATGATGGCAAATCGCGATGTGACAACCCTTTCGGGCGGCGAAAGTGGGCGTGTGCATTTGGCTCGTATTTTTGCGCAGCAGACTCCCCTAGTGCTCTTGGATGAGCCTACGGCGGCGCTGGATATTAAACATCAGGAACAGACTCTGCAGATGAGCCGGGAGCTTGCCGCTGAGGGCACGGCGGTGTTAGCGGTTCTGCATGATTTAGATGTGGCGGCGGCGTATTCGGATAGGATCGTGCTGCTGGATAGGGGCCGTGTGGCTGCCAACGGTACCCCCGCTCAGGTGTGTACCGAGGAGCGGCTGAGCCGTGTGTATCAGCATCCGATTGAGGTTTTGGAGCATCCGGTGACGAAGCGGCCTCTGGTTCTGCCGCGGCGATAGAGCGGCACTGTGCTTTGAGTCGTCCTTTTTCTGGGCTGCTACCCCGAATATTTCATGCCGGTATCCGACGGATTCTCAGTATATTCCCAGTTCGGCATATAAGCCCTGCGCCATGGTTACTTGTTAGAATAAAGTAATGCCCGGCGCAGGGTTATTTCTCGTGATAAGAAGTCTGAACTCGCCCGGGTGCAGCCCAAACTATATGTATTACTCTTCCCCTACCCCACGAAGGAGAGTACCCCATCCATGAGTTCTGACCAGCACAAGACAATGCTGTCTGAAGCCTCCGGTTATGTTCCCGAATATTCTGCTCAGGCACACAGCGGTTCTCAAGAGCTTGCTGTTCACGGGCTCAGCAGCGATGAGGTTGCTAAGCTCACCGCCGCCGGTAAGGTCAATGCTCAGAATAATAAGTCTTCCCGCACCTTGTGGAGCATTATGCGGGCACACCTATTTACGGTATTTAACCTGGTGCTTGGGCTGTGCGGTCTGGTTGTGATTCTGTACCAGCGTTGGGCTGATCTGCTCTTTCTGTTCGCCGTGGTGGCGAATGTGATTATCGGTTTTGTGCAGGAGTACAAGGCTAAACTTGAGCTCGACCGTATCTCTCTGCTTGACCGATCCCCGATCACGGCGGTGCGCGATGGCGCTATGATCGAGGTCCCTATGGAGTCCCTGGTTGAGGGCGATGTGGTAGTGCTCAAACGCGGCGACCAGGTTCCTGCGGATGCGGTGGTCCTTACCTCCGACTCGCTAGAGCTGGATGAATCCCTGCTGACCGGCGAGAATGACCCGATTCCGAAACGTCCGGGCGATATGGTGCTTTCGGCATCGAGCGTGCTCGGCGGCACCGGGCGCGTACTGCTCTCGGCGGTGGGCTCCGAGTCCCGCGCAAGCAAAATTTCCGATGAGGCCCGTCAGTTCTCGCGCATCCAGTCTGAGCTTCGCGATGCGCTCGACCGCGTGGTGCGGTGGATTACCTTCGGCCTTGCCATCATTATCCCGATCGTGCTGTGGGGCCAGGTGCGCGCGGCAGGCGGCCTTGAGATCGTCAATCGTGACGGTCTCTGGGAGAACGTCGCTATCGCGGTAGTTTCGTCAGTAGCATCAATGATTCCGCAGGGTTTGGCGCTTATGACAACCTTGGCGTTCGCGGCGGCGGCTGTGGCGCTGGGACGTAAACACAATATTTTGGTGCAGGAACAGCCCGCCGTTGAGGTGCTCGCCCGCGTGGATACGGTGTGCTTCGACAAGACGGGCACCCTGACCGAGGGCGGCGTGATTTTCGATTCGGTACGCTCGCTGACGACTCCGGCCGAGGCAAAAGCACCCGATGAAAATCAGGCGTGGCGCGCATCCCTGCCGCAGGGCTGGGACCAGGCGTTGGCATGGTTCGGTCATGATGAAAACGCGAATCCGACCGCAGCAGCACTCACCGGCGGGTTCGAACAGGCGCCCACCGAGCAGGTCAGCGGCATTGTGCCGTTCTCATCGGCGTTACGCTTTAGCGCTATCGAGTTTAAGTCTTCGGGAGCCTGGCTTCTCGGCGCTCCCGAGGCTCTGCTGAACCAGGGCACCGAGGAACGTGAGCGGGCCCGTGAACTCGCATCATTGGGTCTGCGCACGATGGTACTCGCGCATGCATCCGCCGTGGTACGCAACGATGACGGAGACCCGGTGCAGCACATCCCCGCCGACCACACCCCCGTGCTCTTCGTGATTTTCCGCGAAAATGTGCGTTCCGATGCCCCCGAAATCGTGGACTACTTCAATCGCCAGGGCGTAACCCTCAAGGTGTTCTCAGGCGATAACCCGTACACCGTGCAGGCAGCTGCGAAGACCGCCGGCATGGATATTTCTGCGGGCGCGATTGATGCCTCTACCCTGCCGGAAGACGGCCCCGAACTCGCCGAGGCCGCCGCAACCCACAATATTTTCGGTCGCGTTTCGCCCGAGCAGAAGAAGAACATGGTGATCTCGCTCAAAGAGCAAGGGCACGTCGTGGCAATGACCGGCGACGGTATTAACGATGCGCTCGCCCTCAAACACGCCAATCTCGGCATTGCAATGGGTAACGCTGCACCCGCGACGAAAGCCGTCTCGCGCCTGGTGCTTCTGGACGGCAAGTTCTCTTCGCTTCCCGCTGCCTTGGAACAGGGCCGCCAGGTGATTGCGAACATCGAAATGGTGGCAAACCTGTTCCTAACAAAGACCGGCTTTGCGATCCTGCTGGGTGTGGTCTTCGGTCTGATGGGGCTGATCTTCCCGTTCCTGCCCCGCCAATACTCGACCGCAGATTTCCTGATTGTGGGCGCATCCTCTTTCGCGCTAGCGTTGCTGCCGAACTCGCGCCGGTATGTGCCCGGATTCTTGCGCCGCGTGCTGAATTACACGATTCCGAACTCTATTATCGTGGTGGCGATGCTGGTTCTGGTAAACCTGGCGGCACTGTTTATCTTCCGCCCGGAAGGCGATATACGACAGGTTCAAACGGCGTCGTTTATCACTCTGGTGATTATGGGGCTGTGGAATCTGGCAGCGGTAGCACGCCCACTCAATACCGCACGAATGCTTCTCTTCGGAGCGCTTTTGAGTGTCTTCTTCGCAGCCCTTCTGGTACCGCTTCTCGTCAAGTATCACCAGTTTGAGATGCCGTCGACGGAACTTCTTATGCTCTCTATCGGCGCCGGAGTACTGGGTGCCGTGCTGATTGAGGTGAACGCGCATCGTAGTCGCCGCTGGCAGAAACGCAGCTACCCCGAGCTTGAGGTGGCTTCGCTGAGCTTCTTCCCTTCCGCGACGAAATAGCTCAAGATCGCATCTTCCCCTCAGTAATCTCGTCTAAGAACCGGTGCCGTAACATCTAATGAACGGCACCGGTTCGGCGTTTAACCTCTTCGGATGCTCTGCCTCGCCGTAAGACGATACCCACCGCAGACCTGAACGGCACAATTTACACTTTCTGAACTTTCAAAACCTCATCTTGCGCTCGCGCAGGTTTAAGCCTAAAGTTACATGCAGATATTGTGATTCTTAGAATCACACAACCATAGAACACAGGGTTGTTACTGGTAAGGCAGGCAAGACCTGAGTTGCTGAATCCCTTGAGGGAATAGATTCCCTAGGGTTCATCGTTATACCCACGATGCTTTAACGCATCACGGTACGGCGGCATGCAGCTCGGGTCTTTTTTGTTTCCCTCGGAGCGTTTTGCTCTGAGGATGCCGCCGGTAACATCCCTAACACACTATTCACCGTGCAAGGATAACAACGTGAAAAACCACGAACTTGGCGAGAAGATTCTGACGGGACTTGGCGGTTCCGAGAATATCGCCCACTTTACGCACTGCGCAACCCGTTTGCGCGTAACTCCCGCCGACAGGAGCAAGGTCAATACGGACCAGATTAAGAGCATCCCCGGGGTGCTCTCGGTCATTGAGCAGTCCGGTCAGACTCAGGTCGTGCTCGGCGATCGTGTTGAGGGGGTCTACAACGAGATGCAGACCCTGCCCGGCATGGCGAACCTTGGCGAAGATAATGCTGGTTCCAAGAAGGCTTCCGAGGGCAAGAAGGCTGGCTGGCTCACCAATATCTTCGATGTGCTCTCCGATTCCTTCCGTCCCCTGCTGTGGGCGCTGTTGGGCACCTCCATGATTCTGACCCTGATCGTGTTCTTGCAGCAGTTCGGTTTCTTCGGTCAATACACTGACCTGACCGGCCAGAGCGTGAACATCGATATTGTGAACGGTCCGCGACTTTCCGATGAAGCCGCCGGTAAGGCGCTCGAAGCCGAATGGATGAAGCAGTTCGCTTTCTGGTACATCCTTAAGGCTGCCGCTCTGTCGGTGCTGAACTTCATGCCCATTATGCTTGGCGCAACCGCCGCAAAGCGTTTGGGCGCGAATATGTGGGTTGGTGCGGCTATTCCGGCGGCGCTGATGACCAGCACCTTCCAGAGCCTCACCAAACTTGCTGACCCGGCTACTAAGATGCTTGACGTATCCATTATGGGTCTGCACCTACCGCTGTACGCCTACGATTACACCGGTCAGGTATTCCCGCCCCTGCTGGCGGTTGCCCTCTTGGCACCTCTGGAGCGCCTGTTGAAGAAGATCATTCCGAATATGCTGCAGATGGTCTTCGTCCCCATGCTTTCCGTTATTATTCTGGTGCCCGTAACCGCTTTCGTGGTGGGTCCCATCGGTATTGGCGTGGCTATGGGTATCTCCGACTTCCTGAAGAATGTTAACGATGTAGCTCCGGGAGCTGTGGGTGCGCTAATCGCGGGTCTGTACCTGTTCATGGTTCCGTTGGGCCTGCACTGGCCGCTGAACGCCGTAATGATTAACAACCTGCAGACCCTGGGCACCGACTTCATCCAGTCCCCCATGGGTGCTTACAACTTCGCCGTCTTCGGCGCGGTCACCGGTGTTGCTATTAGGGCTTCACGGAATAAGGAGCTTCGCCAGACTGCGGTGGGTGCTTCTATGTCCGGCCTGCTCGGTGGTATTTCGGAGCCTTCTCTCTACGGTGTGGTTCTGCGCTACAAGCGGGTTATTCCCCTCATTCTGGTACCGGCTGTGGCCGGTGGTGCCACCATCTCACTGCTGGGGGTCAAGTCGCACGCTTTCGCCTTCACCTCGCTCCTGTCGATCCCCGCAATGCAGCCTTCCGCCCTGTATGCTCTGGGCTTGGCAATTGCGTTCGGTGGTGCAATGACGGGTGTTCTGCTCTTCGGGTATGAGTCCAGGAACGCAGCAAAGACTGCCGATACTCCTGCAGATTCCGCACGGGATGCGGCGGCAAGCGCATCGGCGAAGAAAGATTCCGCCGATCAGGCCGGGTCAGCATCCGCAGCTGCAACCGCTGCAGCGCCCGCACTAGAGGCAGGTACCGTTCTTGAGGTGGCTTCTCCCTTAGAGGGTAAGGCCGTGGCGCTTTCCGAGGTTCCAGACCCGATTTTCGCTGCCGGTAAGCTCGGCGAGGGTGTTGCGGTTGAGCCGACCGGCACCACCGTGGTTGCACCCGCAGCGGGTAAAGTCGCAGCTACTTACCCCTCCGGTCACGCGGTGGGCCTCAAGCTGGATAACGGCGTGGAACTTTTGGTGCACGTCGGTTTGGATACCGTGAACCTCGATGGTGAAGGCTTTACCGTCAAGGTGAAGAAGGGCGAGCAGGTTGCCGCTGGCGATACGCTGATCGAGTTCGATCCTGCGGTTATTAAGAAGGCTGGTTACCCGCTCATCACTCCGGTGATTGTGACCAATACCCGCAAGTTCGCCTCGGTTGAGGGCGTTGTGGGTAATGCAAATAACGCATCCACCGTTTTGAAGGTGACCACTAAGTAGGTTTTTCGATGCGGCAAAAGCCCCGCGTGCAGTTGAACTGCATGCGGGGCTTTTGTGTGTTCTTCCGTTGTTTAGTCATAGCGGCGGAGCCTCTTAAGCCCCAGTTCGTACTACGATTTTTTCTCCCACCCCACGTTAATCCACACATTGGGGTCGTAATAGGGCGCTGCGAAGAGCGCGGGGCCGTAGTCGGCGAGTTTTTTGCGCACCGCAAGATAGTTGGGCCCGTTGTACAGCGGAATGTAGGTGGCAACATCCTGCTGATGCTTCTGTTCAATGGCGTTGGCGCGTTCCAGCTGCTGGTGTGTATCCTCGGTTCCCAGCATCTGCGCCGCCATGCTGCGGATTTCTTCGGTGCTCCAGCCTTCCGCGGCGGAAGCGTACAGGTAGTTAACCGCTTCCACAGGGGTTGGGGTGATGCTGTACCCAGTGAAAACCGCATCGTAGTCGCCAGCGGCGAGCGCAGTGCTGTATTCGTTGGCTGGGCGGTTTTCAACTTTGGCGTCGATCCCCATGCGCTTGAGTTGTTCCATCATGAAGTTGCTCATGGAAGCCACCGTTGGCTCGGTCGTGAAGTTGGTGATGGTCAGGGCTGCTTTTTCTTCGCCTCTGGTGTAGATACCTGCGCGGGTGTATCCGGCTTTCTCAAGGATTTTGACGGCGTTTTCGATGCTTGATCTGCTGGGATAGTTGTTGCGGTACCCGTTTTGGAGCGGCAGGAAGCAGAGCGAGCCGGGCAGGGTTTCTTTCCAACCGAGCTGCCCGAAACGTATGTGCTGAATCTGTTTGCGGTCGATTCCGGCGACCACGGCCTGGCGTATGGGCAGCGGAACTTTGCGGGGGTTGAGCTGTAAAACGCCCGCGTAGAGCGCCATTCCGCGGCGAATTTCGATGTCTGCAACACTCGTGATGTCGTTGTAGGCGCTCACGGTGCTCACGTTAACAACATCAAGTTCTCCGGTTTTGAAGGATGCGCGTTCCTCGGCGCTGTCTTCTATTTCGTACCAGGTGATGGTATCGAGAAGGGGCTGTGTACCCCACCATGCTGGATTTCGCTCGACTCTCAGGTATCTTTCGGCGGTATTCCACTCTTGAACTTTGTAGGGTCCCGCCCAGTATTTATCAAGGGGTTTATCAAAGCCGTTGTTGAAGAGCTCCGGGTCTTTCAGCGCCGGGTGCAGGAAAATACAGAGGCTTCCATCGGCTGGGTACCACGGGGTTTTCATGGTGATGCTGATGGTGTGTTTGTCGCCCGCTTCTTCGATGGAGGCTATCTGTTTCCAGGCTCCCCCGTCGTGTATTCGGTAGTCGTTGCCGCCGTCGTCTTTGCCGCGCAGGATTTCCCAGGTGGTGCGCAGTGCCTCAATGTCGATAGGGGTTCCATCGTTGAACGTGGCTTTTGGGTTGAGCTTGATGCTGATGGTTTGTGTACCGTTCGCGGTTTCGGCTTTGAACTCGGTAACGTAGTCGGGGTTGGTAGTGAGGTTTCCGGCGTAGTCGCTTATCCATCCTCCGGTGGCGGCCGCCGAGTTCACGGCCGCGTGAATAGTGAGCATTGAGATTCCATACCCGGATTCAGAGGTAATGTTGAAGTTTGGTCCGATAGCGGGATATGACAGGTTGAGGTTGCCGCCTTCGCGCAACTCGGCTCTATCGCGCGGATTGGTTGCTGTTGCTTCTTGAGAGTCTGTTCCCCAGCCCGAGCCGGGCAGTTCTGAAGCGTTGGTTCCGGACTGGCAGGCGGTGAGCACGCCGATTCCTGAGAGCGCGAGAGTACCGGTGAGCAGGGTTCTGCGGGTGACAGATACATTCTTCATCGAAGCTCCTGAGGTTCCGGGGAGAATCTGTGCCGGGTGAGCTAGTTCGCCGTGGATGGGTAAAACATACCGGATGCACAACAGTGAAACATCCCTGCTTAATTATATCCCGGCTATCCTGCCTTTTGAGCTTATTTCACGCGGTTTCATGAGCTTTCGCAACACCCTTCATCTTTTGATCTTCGCCACGCTGATCTTGCCGGTGGCTGTCGGCGGCGGAGGTATATACCGCCTTCACTGGTTGGAATTACATAGGACCAGCACAGACCCTCAAGGGCTTCATCTCGGCGACTACTAGTATCTTTCAGAAAACAGCCCAGCAAAAGCAAGTGCCCCCAACCGCATATCGGTCAGGGGCACTTCGGCTCAACAATGCTGCAAGATTGACTACTCCTGCCAGCCTACATTGACCCATAGATTAGCATCTGTATAACTTGTCTGGAACAAGCGAGGACCGTAGTTTGCCAGCTTACTCTTCACAGCCGAGTAGCTCGGACCATTAGCGAAGGGCAAGTAAATAGCAACCTTTTCCATGTGGAGCTTCTCTACCTGATTGGCAAGCTTAATCTGCTCATCTTTAGATTCAGTTGCCGAAATCTTAGCAATCAGCTTATCGATTTCGTCGTCACCCACACCGTTGTTAATATCCTTGGTGTAGAAGTACTGGGGGCTATCTGCCATAATCGCGCCTACAGCCCAACCGGAAAGCGTACAATCGTAACTCTTCGTACCCACGACAGAGTTAAAATTCGACTCTGGCTGATTATCGTTGGTTACTTTAATACCAGCTTGTTTAAGCTGTTGCTCTATTCGCTGGAATTTTGCTTGGGTGACGGTATCACTGCCGAAAGTAGTAATCGAGAATCCTGCAGTCTTACCGTCCTTCTGGTAAAAGTCACCGCTCTTGGTGTATCCTGCTTCTTCCAGAATCTTCTTGGCAGCATCTGCTCCCGAATCCTTCGGAACGTTATCCTCATATCCCTTCTGGAAAGGCATAGCGAGCATAGACCCGGGCATTGGTTCTTCCCAACCAACCTGCTTAAAAGTAACATCTGCCAGTTGAGAACGATCAACCGCCGCAAAAGCAGCACGGCGAACCGCCAGATCTGTAACGCGAGTAGCATTAAACTGCAAGTTCTGCACACCAGTATTCTGACCTGAACGAATTTCAGTACCGTTCTGCCCCTTAACAGCGCTATAGGTTGCAGCATCGGTAAATCCTGCGGCATCCAGTTCACCGTTCTTAAACGCAGCCCGAAGAGAATCGATACCCATCTGACGCCAGATAATCTTCTCCAGCAATGGCTTCTTCTCGCCCCACCACTTATCGTTCGGAGCCAAAGTAATAACCTTCTCAGAAGAGTTCCAGTTACTTACCTTAAAAGGACCAGCCCAGTATTGATCCATAGGCTTATCGACAAAACCATCGTTGAACAGCTTCTTATCAACAAGAGCAGGATGTGTAGCAAACGTACCCAGGTCATCCGATAGATAGTATGGAGTTGAGAGAGTAATCTTCACATGGAACTTGTCACCATCGACAGCTTCAATACTTTCCATCTGCTCCCATGAAGGGTTGGGGATGATGTTGTAGCCTGAGTCTCCGCCACCCTTATAGATCTCCCAGTATGCCTTGACTGCTTCAACGTCAATAGGAGTACCGTCATTAAAGACAGCCTTGGGGTTAATCTTGAATTCTACGGTCTGAACCCCATCTTTAGTCTCCATCTTGTGTTCCAAACAGAAATCTTTGTTGATAGAGCGTTCGCCTGCAGGGTCCGTATTATAAAAACCAACAACGGCTGGTATGTTACAAGGGCCTCCAAAAGCTGCTAGGTTCTCTGTGGTATAGCCGCTCTGAGTCATGGTGTTGAAGTCCGGGCCCAAAGCACTTACGGAAAGTTTCAGTTCGCCACCCTTCTTCAGTGAAGAGTAGTCTTGCTTGTTAATCTGCAGATTCTTGACAACTTCTTCCGCGCTAGAAGCTGCTTTGCCGCTTAGCTTGTCATCTTTTGAACCGCCACACGCAGCCAGTAAGCCAACACTTCCCAGGGCGACAGTGCCCGTCAGCAGGGTGCGGCGGTTGAAGGTTCTCTGAACGTTCATGAGGATTCTCCTTTACTGCCTTGAGTCTATACGATGTGACACATCACCTATGATTCAAGGCACATACAACAATGTTGCTTTTATAGTACAGAACCCCCTACCCCACCGCAAATAGTTTTCGCGCCTTACCAATCTACGGAATTTCTACCGTGTAAACCTGTAGATTCTCCCCCGTCATATATTCGCTTTTTTAGAATAAAACTAATTTTTATCCGCAAATGCGATAAGGCGCGAGCAGATAATATGTTGTCGAGCAGATAGCGGGTTGTTATCTGCT
>ENA-OWND01002052-OWND01002052.1-metagenome-genome-assembly--contig:-NODE-2052-length-11270-cov-3.011502_pt1 | contig 11270 bp, 10 predicted proteins | sample MGYA00245342_ERZ651119 | MGnify/ENA primary metagenome ERZ651119 (study PRJEB26857, sample SAMEA4031756) | metagenome | biome: human; feature: oral; material: saliva | place: Philippines | collected 2014...
CTTTATGGCTGCAGTTCTGTGAAGGATTAGGCCCCACGTTAGGGGCTTTAGTCGTTATGTGTTTCTTTAAAAAGAAATTATTTTGTAGTATCATGGGAGCTTCACCGAAGCGTAGTGTTTTCTGTATTCTTTTTCCTATTTTGTTATTACTCCTGTTTGATAGAACGAACGGCCTTAAAGGTGCCTTTATATTTTTATGTTGTGTGTCCTATGCCTTTCTTGAAGAATTTGGATGGCGTGGTTATCTAATGGGAGAGCTTGCTAACTGGAGGCGACCATGGCGTATTCTATTTATGACAACACTTTGGTTTTTCTGGCATGTAAATGTGCCTTTAGGCATCAATGGCTGCATCTTCTTTGCGATTCTATTGTTGTCTTCGTGGGGCTTGGATCAATTGGCTAACGATACCCATTCTCTTATTCTTTGTGCCTGCCTCCATGGTGTTTTTAATCTATTCAAACACAATAATGGTCTTTTAGATTATAGGCTAACAATCGTCCTCCTTGCTATTTCTATCCTATCTTGGTTTGTCGTTTGGTATTATCCCTTTCATAGGCGGAATACGCAATCGTAATCTTTAAGCCTTTTACTTGTGAATAGGGAACATCACCAAAAGTTGGAATCCTTATCATATATTTTATTCGATTTATAGGATTGTTATATTGCGAATATTGTATGTTTTTATGGGTGGAGTTCATAAAATATGTATCTGTTTGCCTATTGTTGTGTAATAAGTGTTAAATAAGTGCGCTTTTTTATAGAATTATTTGGAAGTATAGTCTGTATCACATATCTTTGCATCGTGTTTTTCATGGTATTAGATTTAAGGTTAACAAAGATTGGGACTCAGCGGAGCCCCTTTTTTATGCCCCTCCTTTTCAAGGCTTTCTGTGCGACTTCAAATCTGTATCTCCAATCTTTCGTGAAACGAAGAAATCGCAATGGTTGCATCAGTTGCATGAATATTGAGGGAGGAAATGGACATTTCTTTTTTTATCTCTTGCTTTATTCCCATTCCACTTATTCCAGAAATTCCCTTTCCCAAATGTCCTTTTGCGTGGAAGGCACCACAAATTAGAAAGGTATGTGATTGTTTTTGACTGAAAACAAAAGCGGGTATGCTTCATGAGGCATACCTGCTTCTTTTATCCTAAATAAGATATTTCCGAAAGCAACGTTCTAAAACACAGAACGCCCCTCAAGAAATTAATCCGTATTATTTCATTATGGCATGTTGTTTCACCAAATACTCGGCTATCTGCACGGCATTCAATGCCGCACCTTTGCGTATTTGGTCGCCTGTAAGCCACAGCGTGTTGCCATAGTCATCGGCCAAATCTTTACGCACACGACCCACGTAGACATCATCTTTCCCTGCACTTTCTAATGGCATGGGGTAGACATAATGCTGCGGATCGTCAACCAAAGTCACACCAGGAGCAGCCTTTAAGGCCTCACGAATCGCCTCTACGCTCAAGGGTTCAGCTGTTTCAAACCACACACTCTCACTATGTGCGCGCAAAGAACTCACGCGAACGCAGGTGGCACTCGTGCGAATGTCGCTGTGCATAATCTTGCGTGTCTCGTTAAACATCTTCATTTCCTCCTTCGTATAGTCATTCTCCATCATCTTATCGATTTGTGGAATCACATTATAGGCCAACTGATGGGGGAACTTTTTAATCGTTTTCACTTCACCCTCATTCACCAATTCGCGATATTGTTGCTCCAATTCGGCCATGGCTGCTGCCCCAGCACCACTGGCACTTTGATAGCTTGCGATGTGCACTTTTTTAATATGACTCAGCGCTTCGATAGGCTTCAACACCACAACCATCATGATAGTGGTGCAATTCGGATTGGCAATGATATGACGGGGGCAATGCAAAGCGTCCTCAGCATTCACTTCGGGAACCACCAATGGCACATCGTCACACATGCGGAACGCACTGGAGTTGTCAATCATCACCGCTCCATATTGGGTAATGGTCTTTGCAAATTCCTCAGAAACACCTGCTCCTGCCGAGGTTAATGCGATGTCAACATCCTTAAAATCGTCATTATGTTGCAATAATTTCACCTCATATTCTTTACCCTTAAACGTATATTTCTTTCCTGCACTGCGTGAAGAACCAAATAAAACCAATTCATCTAAGGGGAAATTACGCTCATCAAGAATGCGCAATAATTCTTGGCCAACGGCGCCACTGGCACCAACAATCGCAACTTTCATTGTTTATTTTCCTGTTTAATATGATTTTAATTCACGCAAAATTAATATATTCCACGCAATAAAGGCAAGAATAAGGGGAAAAATTCAAGATATGCAAGCAAATTGATTAACTTTGCATCTATAAAGATAAAGTGCAAAGAGAAAATGGCTAACGACATTAAATTAGGTGATTATAATGTGCTTCGTGTGAAAGAGTTGGCACGACGCGAGGGTTATGGCGAAGTTTTTGGACTCTATTTAGAGGGTGGCCGTGAGGGAGATATCCTCATGCCACAGAAATATGTGCCCGAACACGTCCGTGTGGGTGACGAGATAACCTGTTTCATCTATTTAGACCAAGAGGAGCGTCCCATTGCCACTACCGAGCAACCCCTTGCGAAAGTTGGTGACTTTGCTTATTTAGAATGTGCCTGGGTTAATGAATATGGTGCCTTTTTGCACTGGGGCTTAACGAAAGATTTGTTCTGTCCGTTTCGCGAACAGAAGCGAAAGATGGAGATAGGCAATCGCTACATTGTGCATGTCCACATTGATGAAGAGAGCTATCGCATTGTGGCCAGTGCAAAGGTTGAACGCTATCTCAAGGAAGATATGGCTGCAAAACATTTCAAACGCAATGAAGAAGTTGACATTTTAATCTGGCAGAAAACCGAATTAGGTTTTAAAGTCATTGTCAACAACCAATATCCCGGTCTCATTTACCAAGATCAAATCTTTAAATCTATCCACACTGGCGACCGCATGAAAGCTTATGTGGCACAGCTTCGCACAGATGGAAAGCTCGATATCGCTTTGCAACCCATAGGAATTGCTGCAGCCGAAGACTTTTCATCGGTGCTCCTCCGCTATTTAAAAGAGAACAATGGCTATTGTGTTTTGGGCGATAAGAGCGACCCCGAAGCCATTAAACATCAGTTTCAAGTAAGCAAAAAGGTCTTTAAAAAGGCCATTGGCGACCTCTATAAAAAACACCTTATCACGATAGAGGACGATGGCTTGCACTTAGTTTCGCCAACAAATGTATAATTTCTCGCATCACACAACAAATAGAATGATACAGCCGCAAGTGAAGAAACGTAACATATCCCAACATATTTTAAGCTATAGCCTCGCCGTGATAGGGGCGATTCTGTTGTTCGCCAGCTGCAAGACCCCTCGCAACCTCACCTACATGCAAGGTACTTTTGATGCACAGCAGCCTGCCGCCACGCACAGCATCCGTCTGATGGCTGATGATAAAGTTTCGATTTTTGTAAAAAGTCGCGATGAGGTGCTTACCCAACATTTCAATATCTCGCTGCCCAATATGCAGCAGGTGCTCACCTATACGCTTGATGACCAAGGCAACATCGATTTCCCGATGTTAGGGAAAGTAGCACTTTTAGGGCTCACCCGTGCAGAAGCTGCACAGCGCATTAAGAACCGTTTGGTGCAGGAATTTGGCGCAAAGGATGTGGTTGTCACCGTCGACTTTAGCAAACTCACCTTTTCTGTGTTGGGCGAAGTAAATAAAGCGGGTAATTTTGACATTACCAAAGACCGCATCACTATTTTCGATGCTTTAGGGATGGCGGGTGATATGACCATCTATGGACAGCGCGATAGCGTGAAAGTATTTCGAGAAGTCGATGGAAAGCCTGTTGCCTACACGCTGAATTTGGCTTCAGCTCCCCAAGTTTTGCAGTCGCCAGCCTATTATTTGCAACAGAACGATGTGGTTTATGTGCCTGCCAACCGCACCCGTCAACGGCAAGCCACCATCAATGGCAACACACTTCAGTCCACTTCCTTTTGGGTTTCGGTTGCCTCATTGTTTGCCACTGTTGCGGTTTTAATCTTTAAATAACGCCGTTGCCATGTCTACCACCACACAAGGTTTCACACTCCGCCAATATCTTGCCTTCTGTCAGCAAGCAAAGAAATGGTTTTTCATTTCCGTTGCACTTTGCATGGCCACTGCTTTAGGCTATCTTATGCTCAAAAAGCCCGTTTATGAACGCAGCACACAACTCATGGTGCGCGAAGATGCGACGCCCAGTTCAAAGCTCACTGCCGGACTAAGCATGATACAAGGCTTGGGAGGCATGTTGGGAGGGAGTGCCAATGTCAACAATGAGCTGCTTGCACTCACTACACCTTATAATATAGTAGAAGCCATCAAGCGATTGCATTTGGATGATACCTACACCGAAGGCAACCTCTTTCATCGCACCACCTTATATGGTTCCTCGCTGCCTATTCGGATAGATGTCAGAGGACTAACGCCCGAAGACAAGCTACAGATGGAGATAAAAATAGTGCAAGGCAACATCGAACTCTCTCATATCAAACGAAATAAAACAGCTTTCGATGGCACTTTTCATGGGCAAGTAAAAGGTGTTGTCCATACACCCATTGGCCTTGTGGCTATTCTCCCCACACGGGTTTACACCGGAAAAGAAAATCAAACGATAACTTTTCGCCATACACCGCCCGTTGAAGTGGCCGATGATATGACCAAGAAACTTGATGCAGGTATCGCCGAAGAATTGGGGTCGGTGATTGATTTGCGCTATGAGGATGTCCTTCCGCAACGCGCAGAGGACTTTCTTCGCATGCTTGTAGCCGTTTATAACGAGCGATGGATGGGCGATGAAAATCAATTAAATGCTTCAACGACACGTTTTATCGACAACCGTATTGCAGAGATTACAACCGAGTTGGGCAAATCAGAAACGACCATCACGGCCTATAAAACCAAGCACAACCTGCCCGATGTGGTCGAAACGACCAAGTTGGCCATGGAGACCTCAACAAAGATGAGCAGCGAGTTGGCTACCCTTCGTGGACTTAGGGCTGCGGCAAGCGAGATGGAACGTTTCTTGAATCAGCATGCAAACGCGAACCAAACGTTGCCTGTTAATCTGCTGAACAACGATAAAACGCTTGCCATGCAGGTGGAAAACTACAACCAGTTGCAGTTAGAACGCAATCGGGTGGCGGCCAATAGCAATGCCTCAAACAGCATTGTGCAGGGCATGGATAAACAATTAGCGGCACTTCGGTCGTCAATCCATGCGAGTTTGCGCACCAATATGCAGCAAATTGATCAGCAAATTGCTACCTATTACCAGCTGAAAGGAGCCAATGATGCACAAACAAAGTCGAGCCCGCAGCAAGCAAAGTTCTTGCTTTCGGCCGAGCGACAGCAGAAAATCCAGGAACAGCTCTATATTTTTATGTTGCAAAAGCGTGAAGAAAACATCCTCTCTCGTGCCTTTACACCTTATAAAGTGCGGGTGCTTTCGCCCCCTATGGGCAGTTTGAAACCCGTGAAGCCCCATAAACTGATGGTGCTGGGGGTGGCACTTCTCATGGGATGTTGCATTCCTTTGCTTGTGATTTTCCTGCGCATGAATGTGCAAATGCTGTTGCACGACGAAGCTCAATCCTAACCATTCATCATGCTTGTTGTCGTTCTCTATGCGCTGTTGTTTCCGCTTGTGAGCCTCACCTCCAAGGTGTTTGTGCACGCCCGCACACAGAAAATCTATCAAGTGCTGTTGTGTTTCGTGCTGCTCTTTGGCTTTTTTGGCTTTCGCGATATCACGGTATTGAACGATACGCCGCATTATTATGGTTTCTACTACCTCAAATCGCTTTACACAAGCTATCGGAATGAGTCGATATTCGCATTTCATTTGAGCGACAAGTTTGAGTATGGCTTTCAAGTGTTGGTGCATTTCCTCATCAAATATGTTTCAAGGTCTCCCTATACGATTATTATCTTCTCGGCCTTTGTTGTCACCATCAGCAACCTATGGTTTATTCAACGTAAGACACAAGATGTGGCGATGACCTGCTTTTTCATGCTGATAGGCTATGTTTTTTTCATGCAATATTGTGTCATTCGGCAGGCTTTTGCCATCGCTATTTTCTATGTGGCCTATTGTTGCTATCTTGAAAAGGGGCGGAATAAAGGCTATTGCCTACTCATATTGCTCGCTACGTTGTTTCATACCTCGGCACTTGTGCTGCTGTTGCTTCCACTGCTCAAACGAATTCGCCCCACAAAGCGCCACACCCTGTTGCTGTTGGCCGGTGCTTTGCTGCTTACCCTGTGCCTTTTCCAACTGCTTTCACTTTTCGGGTTGCAAGATAGTGTTTATTATAAGGTGGCGCTACAAAAAGAAAACCTCTCCATCTTTGGAATGATTGAATTAGCCATTATGGGAACAACTGTGGGCACTTGCTATGGACTTCATCGGCGCATGCATTGCAAGGCGGTTGATCGAAATGTGTATGCCGTGTTTATTTTAGCACTTTGTGTGGCCATCATGCTGCCGGTATTTAGTTTCTTTTCGCGCATCAACGATTATCTTTGGCCACTGATCATTGTGATTTTTTTGCGCTATGTGCACTCCCAGCCCACCGATTCAGTGGCTGTTTCTCATCCTCAATACCACTTGGCACAGCGCGTGGCGGTGCTTTTTATCGGCTGTGTTTTTGTAGCTCGCATCGCCGTTGTCAGCACTTTTCGTCCCGAATGGCTGCATTTGGTGCCCTATCGGTTTTATGATTTCAGCAATCATTACCATTATTATCATCTTTATCCGCAGAAATAACCATGAGAAAGGGGCGTTTAACAGCATTCCAATCTGACCTTGCGCGGCGCATGTTCCATGGTGCATTTTGGTCGTTTTCGGGTACGGCAATGGGGAAATTGTGCCTGTTGGTGGCTGGTATTCTCTGTGCACATCTTTTGAAACAAGAGGTGTTTGGACAGTTGGGCATGATTCGTTCCACCCTCAATATCTTTATCGTTTTCGGTGCATCGGGCATTGGTGTGACCGCCACGAAGCTGATTTCGACCTATCGAACCAACGACATTCCGCGCCTACTGCGTATGACCCGACTGACATTTCGATTGGCTTGGATGATGGCTTTGGTGCTCATGGTGTTTTGTTTCGTTTTGGCCCGACCGATTGCACGGCACATTCTCCATGCCGAACACCTCACGTTTGAACTGCAAATTGCCAGTGTGTTGTTGCTGTTTTCCATCTTGTATGGCGTGCAAAATGGTGTTCTTACGGGGTTAGAACAGTTTAAAATCATGGCACGTAACACGTTTATTGGGAGTTTTTTAGAGGCTGTTTTGATGGTTGCAGGTGCCTATTTCTGGGGACTGACAGGGGCTATTGTCGGTTTAGGCATAGGCCTTGGAGCACTTTTTGGGGTCAATCGGCTGTCGATTAAAAAGCACTATGCGCAATATGTTGTTGGCGAAATGCAGTCTACGCACACGCCAAATGATTGGTCAATGCTGCTGAACGATTGCATACCGGCCACCCTATCGGCGTTGATGGTGACACCTACTTTTTGGGGAATACGCACCATCTTGCTGCAATATGACGGTTACAACAGTTTAGCTTTGTTTGAGGCGGCCGATCAATGGAAAGTGATGATGCTGTTCATTCCCACGGCTATCAGTCAGATAGTATTACCCATTTTGACGAGCATTCGGCAACAGCGGCAGCAATTTCGTCATGTCCTGTTGGCCAATATAGCGCTCATTGTGGGCATCTCATCCGTGATAACGCTGATGGTTTTGCTCTTGGGCGGCCCCATTATGCAACTCTATGGCAAGGGCTTTTCAGACAAAATGCCATTGGTTTATTTGGCACTATCCAACATTTTCTCGGCCTATTCGAACATCATAGAGATGTCGATTTACAGCAAAAATAAAATGTGGCAGGCCTTTGTAATTAATCTTTTCTGGGCTATAGTCCTGTTGGTTTCAGCCTATTGGCTTGTTGAACGCGGGCTGAATGCTACCGGAATAGCGTTGGCTGTGCTGATAGCCTATGGCTTGAAATCGATACTGGCGACCCTTTATCTCACGTTGTTTTTAAAAAGATGAAAGATTTCTCGGTTGTCCTTCCCACCTATAATCATGTTGCTTTGGCGCGGCAAGCCATTGTTTCTGTGTTGAGACAGCGCCATGTGAGCATAGAATTGATCGTTACAGACGACTCGGATGATGATGCCATTGCGCAGTTATGCGGCGATTTCCAAGCGGCAAACATTCGTTATTTTAAGCATCAACACACGGGTAATGCGGTGGAAAATTGGAATGCGGGGCTGCAAAAAGCACAGGGAAAATATGTGGTGTTGCTTCACCACGATGAGGTTTTTGTGCACGACGACCATTTGTGTCGGGTGAAAAAAGCATTCGAGCAACAGGCGCAGGTGGTAGTGACGAATATTCAAGTGGAGGCTAAAGGTCGACGAAAGAGCCGTTTCCTTCCGAACTTTATCAAGTGTTGTAGCCTGCATCATCCCACATTACTTTTTGCTTGTAACACCATTGGACCATGCGCTTGCGTAGCAGTGGTGCACGAGTTGCTGCCTATGTTGGATGAAAAGCTCACGTGGTTGGTGGATGTGGAATGGTATTTTCGGTTGCTCAGGTATGCAAAAATTGTTTATCTGCCCACATGCTTCGTGCGTTCTCAGCATGGACATACTGAGCAAATCACGTCCAATATAGACATTATGCAGGCTTTGCGTCAAGACCAAACCACCATCAAACAGAAGGACTATTACAACCGATGGATAGGCCGGACGTTAGGAATGCAATGCTGGCTGCAACGTTTTAAAACGCAAAAGCAATGAAAATCGTGAGAATTATCGGCGGTTTGGGCAACCAAATGTTTCAATATGCGTTGGCTTTGGCATTGAAGCGACGGTATGGAAACGAAGAGGTGAAGCTCGACCTTTCGGCCTTTCGGGGTTATAAGAAGCATGGAGGCTTTCAATTGGTGCAATGCTTTAGTACCACTTTGCCCGCAGCCACATGGCAAGAGGTGGCGCAGTTGGCGTGGTATTATCCGCATTATCAGCTGTGGCGCTTGGGGAATCGCGTGCTGCCTGTGCGCAAAACGATGTTGAAAGAACCGGATAATGGAGCATTTTTGCCTGAAGCCTTGCAAAGAAAGGGTGATGCTTATTATGAGGGCTATTGGCAGGATGAACGCTATTTCAGCCACTACCGCCCAGCCATCTTACAAGCGTTCACATTCCCTGCATTTACAAATTCACGGAACTTAGCCGTGCAGCAGCAGATAAACACGACGGAGAGTGTGGCGATACATGTGCGGCGAGGCGATTATTTGCACGATGCGCTGTTTCGAAACACGTGTGGGTTGGCCTATTATCAGCGTGCGATAACCTGCATTTTGCAGCATGTTGTGCATCCCGTGTTCTATGTTTTTTCGGACGATATGGCTTGGTGTCGGCAACATATTCAGCCGTTGTTGCAAGCCAACGAAGCGGTCTTTGTAGATTGGAACCACGGGAAAGCTAGCATTTGCGACCTGCATCTGATGACACTTTGCCGGCATCACATCATCGCTAATTCATCTTTTTCATGGTGGGGAGCCTGGCTTTCGCCCCATCAAGAGGGCTGGATTATTGCTCCGAAACAGTGGTATGCGCACGAAGAAAAGGTGTCGCCTGCTGCCGAGAGGTGGCTTAAATTGTGAGTCCCATCATCTACTTTTTCAATAAAAACATCTACCTTTGCAACTACATTCGGTGTCGTTATGTCCTTTTCTGTTTTAATAGCCGTTTACAACCAAGAGCAACCCCATTTTTTGCAGCAGGCTTTAGAGAGTTTGTTGCAACAGACACAGCTGCCCAATGAGGTGATTGTGGTGGAAGATGGACCGCTGACCTCCGCTTTAAATGAGGTGTTGGCGCACTTTCAGCGGCAATATAAAGCGTGCAAACGCATTGCGAAACCGCGGCAAGAAGGGTTGGGATTGGCATTGAATGAGGGACTTAAACATTGTCAACATGACGTGGTGGCGCGCATGGATAGCGATGATATTTGCATGCCACAACGTTTTGAAAAGCAGCTGTCTTATTTGCAAATCCATCCCGAAGTGGATGTGGTGGGGAGCTGGGTGGCCGAGTTTTCAACTACACCTGCGCAGGTGATTTCGGTTCGTTGTGTGCCCGAAACCCACCAAGCGATTTGGCAATTTGCACACTTTCGCAACCCCATGAACCATCCCACCGTGATGTTTCGTAAAGCAAAGGTGCTGCAAGCGGGTGGTTATCGCCACATGCCAGCCTTTGAAGATTACGATCTTTGGGTGCGCATATTGCAGCAAGGGGCATGCTTTTACAATCTGCAAGAGTGTCTGTTGTGGTTCCGCCTCAACGCTAACGCATTCCGTCGGCGGGGAGGATGGCGCTATATTGCGGCAGAAATAGGTTTCCAAAAGACATTAGTTCGCCGGCAGTTTCTCACGCCAACACAGGCTTTGGGCAATATCGTCACGCGATTATGCGTGAGACTCCTGCCCACCTTTTGGCGAAGAAAATTCTATATGACCCAGCTTCGCGCAACCGCTTCGGTCGTAAAATATTCGCCAGAGGCCATCAAGGAAGGAGGAAGCGCATGACAAAGTTGGGCGTCTCAAGCCGCATTTACCAGCACTTGAAACGGCTTTTTGACATTTCTCTCGCGCTGTTGTTGTTTGTTGTCTGCACGCCGCTGTTGCTCTATTGCTATTGGTTGGTGTGGCGTGGGCATGACGGCAGCGTGTTTTTCAGGCAAGAACGCATCGGACGTGATGGGCAACCCTTTGTGATGTACAAGTTTCGCAGCATGACAATGAATGCCGAACGGCAAGGCCCTGCGCTCTATCGGCTGCACAAAGACAAGCGACTCACGCCGGCCGGAACCTTTCTACGCGCTCATCATCTTGACGAGTTGCCGCAACTTTGGAACATTCTGCGTGGCGATATGAGTTTCGTGGGACCACGTCCTGAACGCCAGTTCTATATTGATAAAATCATGATTCGCGACCCACGTTATGCACGGTTATATGCCATTCGGCCGGGAGTTACAAGCTATGCCACGCTACATAATGGCTATACCGACACCATGGAGAAGATGCTTACCCGCTTGAAATGGGATTTATATTATTTGGAGCATCGCAGCTGGGCGCTCGACCTGCATATTCTCTTCCCCACTTTCCGCTACAT
>ENA-OWND01002057-OWND01002057.1-metagenome-genome-assembly--contig:-NODE-2057-length-11251-cov-7.042426_pt1 | contig 11251 bp, 8 predicted proteins | sample MGYA00245342_ERZ651119 | MGnify/ENA primary metagenome ERZ651119 (study PRJEB26857, sample SAMEA4031756) | metagenome | biome: human; feature: oral; material: saliva | place: Philippines | collected 2014...
ATGTTGGAAAGGAAGCTGTTTGATAGCTTCTTCCAATTCACCTTTCATCCTTGTAAGGCGCGTGTTTAGCTCTTTATAGCCCTCCCACTCGCTCATATATCTCACGGCGTTTTTGCCCTCAAGAAATTTAGCCCTCATCTCCTCCCAGCTGTTGCCAAAAGCACTGACTGCACCGATACCTGTGACAAATACACGCATTAGCAAAGTCCTCCATTTACGCCGATAACCTGCCTTGTGATGTAGCTAGCCTCGTCACTTAGTAGAAATTTAACAAGTCCAGCTACCTCATCTGCCTCGCCAGCTCTTTTTGCAGGTATGACCTTTAGCACTTCGCCCAGAAAGTCGCTATTTAAAATTTCTTCGCTCATATCTGTCTTTATAAGCCCAGGTGCCACGCAGTTTACTGTTATGCCCCTGCTGGCAAGCTCGACTGCAAGGGCTTTGCTAGCTCCTATGATGCCAGCTTTGCTAGCTGAGTAATTCACCTGACCTCTGTTACCAATAACCCCTGAAACAGAGCTTAGCGTCACTATCCTAGCTGGCTTTCTAGCCCTTATCATGGGCATTAGCGCTGGTCTTAGGACGTTGTAAAAGCCATTTAAATTTACATCTATCACGTCAAACCACTCTTCGTCACTTAGCCCCACAAAGGTATTATCCCTTGTTATACCAGCGTTTAAAATAACGCCGTAATAGACGCCATTTGCCTCCATGTCAGCCTCTATCATCTCTTTTGCCGCAGCAGTGTCAGCCACGTCAAATGTCATAAATTTAGCCCCAAGCTCACTAGCCATCTTTAAAAGCTCATCACTCTTACTTCTTGCGTGAAGCACCACTTCGTATTCATTAGCAAGGCGCCTAGCGATGCTAGCTCCTATGCCTCTACTTGATCCAGTTATCAATACTCTCTTACTCACTAAGTGCCTTTTTTACAAATTCTTCATCAGGGCTCATCACGTTTAAAACCGCCCTTGCGCCAAGCTCGCCATTTACAAAAAGCTCGCTGTCATAAACGCCAAATCCACTCTCATCTTGAATGGAGCACTTTGAGACGATCACTATCTCATCGCCCACATTAAAATACGGCCTAAAAATTTCAAATTTTCTACTGCCAAGCAAAAAGCCAAATATCGCCTTCTCGCCTCTTAGCTCACGCATCTTTGAGTCGTAAATCCCAAGACTTTGAGCCATCATCTCTATCGCCTTTTGCGTCATAAATTTCCCATCTTCTAAAAAGGGATTTTGCTCATTTATCACGCTTCTTACTTTTATGCTCTCGCAAGGGATAAATTCTAAAATTTCATCGATCAAGGTTATGGCGCTGCTGTGCGGCAAATAATCACTTATCATCATCTCACTCTTTTAAATATTATCGCGGCGTTATCTCCGCCAAAGGCAAAAGATAGCGACATCGCTGTTTTTACGTCAAATTTCGTGCCGCTTTTTACTAAATTTATAGCCTCCAAGCTCTCATCATACTCGCCGTCATAAACGTGTGGCGGCAAGGTGCTATTTTCCTCCATGCAAAGCATGGCGCAAATGGCGCTCTCAATAGCTCCAGCAGCCCCAAGCGTGTGACCGATCTGTGGCTTTATCGTGCTTGCAAAGGTGGCGCCAAGCGTTAAATTTACAGCTTTTGCCTCCATTTTGTCATTTGCCTGCGTGCCAGTGCCATGCAAATTTACATAGTCCACGCCGTCTATGCCAGCTTTTTTTAAAGCTTCTTCTATGCAAGAAATTGCCATTTTGGCACTAAAATCAGGCTGCGTCATGTGAAAAGCATCGCAGTTTGAGGCTGAACTGGCGACTACGACGTTTGAAATTTCATCACGGCTTAGCAAAAATAGCCCAGCTCCCTCGCCGATATTTATCCCCTCTCTATTTTTAGAAAAGGCCTGACTTGGGGCGCTACTTAGTATGCTAAGCGAGTTAAAGCCATTTATCGTAAGCGTATTTAGGCTATCAACACCGCCACAAATGACCGCGTCACAAAGCTCGCTTTCAATGAGCCTTTTTGCCTCAATAACCGCTTTAACGCCCGAGGTGCACGCAGTCGATACGCAGTAGCTTGGGCCGCTAAGCTCGTAAAAGTCGCTCACAAACTCAGCCACATTTGCAAGGCAGTTTCTGTTTATGTCAAACCTGCTTTTATCAAAAAATCCAGTCGCGATATAGCCTTTAAATGGCTCGAAATTCTCCTCAACGCCGCTTGTTGTAGTGCCAAGAACTACTCCCACTCGGCTTTTGCCATATTTTTTGATCGCTCTTTTTATCTCATCACCCACCTCTAACATCGTGCTTAAAAGCAAGGCGTTGGTGCGAGTTTTGAAGTGCTCTTTTGTGCTCTTAGCAAATTGTGGCAGTTCACCGCTAAATTTACCCACCAAAAACTCATTTTGCGGGTGAAATTCAGAGCTTTTACTTAAAAATCTCTTGCCACTTAAAAGCGAGCTTAAATTTTCATCACTACTGCTACCTGCGGCGCTGATAATGGCTGGCTTGCTAACGTAGATCAACGCTTTTTACCTCATAAATTTGATCATCTATCATAAATTTTTGCTCATTTTTTTCATCTTTTATCATCTCAAGCACCTTGATAAAAAGCTCGTTGTAGGCGCTATTTGGTGGCAAGAAGCCCAAATTTGCAAACGTGCCGTCCTTTAAAACTCGCCTAGCTTCTGGTGCGCCAAGTGCGTTTACAAGGCTAAATTTATACTCATTTTCGCTATTTTGCACATAGAGCATTAGTGGCCCTTTTGATGAACTAACCTCAAATGCCTTTAAGCTAAAATCCGCCAGCTTTGGCGCATCAAATTTCTTCGCACAGCCAAGAGCTAGAAGCGTTACCGCAAGGATCATAGCTATCTTTTTTACAAGCACTTTTTGCCTTTTTAGTGTTCTAAAATCATAAAAATTTAACAATTATATCTTTGCAATGCTTAAATGCAAGGCAAATGATAAATAGATTATTAATAATCAAGTATCTTCTCTCCATCTCGTCAAATTTAGCGCTAGTAAGATCGCTAAAGGCTAAATTTTTGGCTTTTATCACAGCCTCTTTTGCGGTGTAAATTTCATAAAATTTTTGCATTTTGTCTTTGGCACTCGCGTAAATTTCGCTCTCTTTTTTGCTAAAGCAAAATTTGATCACCCCGTCAAAATTTCGCTCTTTTAGCTCCTCCACATCAACGCCAACTTTTTCTTTTGAGATAGCCAAAACGGCGATATTTTCTTTGTGAGAGAGGCAAATTTTGCCCCGTTTTTTTGCTTTAAATTTTAAATAGCGAGAAAGTTTAAATGAGTTTGAATTTACTAAATTTGGATATTTTTTTAGTTTTCTACGATCTTTTCTATCTAGCATCTTGGAGCCAAATTTCTCAGCCTCAAAGCCGATAAAAAGATAAATTTCACCCTTTTTTATAGGCATTTTCAACTCTTTTTTTATACTCTTTTGCACTTTCAAGGGCCTTACTAAACTCGCCACTAACCGCCCTTAAAGCGTCATTTTGAAGCTCACTCTCATCTTTAAACGATCTAATCCTTGGCGTAAAAGCGACCTCATCATCTCTAAAATCAGCCTCTTTTAGATCAAAATTTAAATTACTTATTTTGCTATTTAAGATATGCAAGGCACATTTTCTTGGTCCAAAGATGAAATTTCGCTCTTTTAATGCCCTTAAACTCCTTACCAAAATGCCGCCATAAAGCGCTGGCTCGCTCTTAAAAGAGATGTCAAAACCAAAGTTGTGAAAGTAAATTTCGCCCGCCTCACACGATCTTTTGTAGGTGTTTGCATCAAAGCAGGTGTAAATTTCAAGCTCGCTAAATTTATACTCCGCGCCGCTTACAACAAGGATCTTGCTTTGCATCAGCTCACGCAAAAAGCCCTGAAATTTCGCGTCGAAATGCGCCTTAAAGCCCGCTATTTTAAGAAGCTCCTCTCTTTGGCTCTTATCTAAGCTTTTTAAACCATCTCGCCTAAGTGCTTGAAATTTTTCTTTATCAAAAGAACTTTGCTTTAAAAACTCACTAAGCATCGCCACTAGATCAAATTTAGCAAAATGGCTTTTAAGTAGCTCGCCTGATAGCATTTTTGCTCCTAATTTTTTGGCATATTTTAAGAAATTTAGCTTTTATATGCAAATGCTAGGTCTAAAATGCACAAAATAATCCTTTGTTCTACAAAGAAAAATGTCAAATTTTAAAATTTCATGAACGAGTAATTTCGGCTTTAAAATTTGAGCTAAGCTATAAGCGAAGCCAAATTTTAGTAGTCAATTCTTGCGAGTGAATGGAATTTTAAAATTTGCAAAGCAATCTAATCAAATTTAAATGTTTGCTTCTTTGTTAAGGGGGAAGAGGCTTGAATTACGAAGTCGCTCCCTTCCCCCTTAACAATCCCCTAACCCCTACGACGTTAGAAGTGGCATGCGATAGCGCTTTGCGCCGCATGCAGTCTAAAACTCTAGCAAATTTTAAAATTTGCAAAGGGTAGTGAAATTTACTTCTAAAGCAGGCAAATTTTACCAACTACCGCTAGCTCCGCCTCCGCCAAATCCGCCGCCGCCGCCACTAAAGCCGCCTCCTCTGCCACTTGAGCGACCGCCACCATTTGAGCCAGAATTATCGCGTCTAAAGCCCATTGGCAAAGAGCCACCTTGGCTATTTCTCTTAAAAACGTCTTTTAAAATAAAGAAAAATACCGCAAAGATAAAGGCAAAGGCGCCAAAGATGATAAGGTAGTTTTGCACGCCAAATCCCTGCTCAAGTGCGGTTGATACAAGTCCAGCAAAGCACGTGCTAAAGCCAGTTCGCATAAAAAATTTGCCAAAGATCACAGAGGCAAAACAAGAGAGCATGCCAGCAAAAAAGGCAAACACGCCAAAAGGCAAGTCGCTAAGGCTAGTTTTGTTACTAAATTCCTCGCCGCTAGCCACTTTTATGATCGCCAAAACACCATCTTTCACGCCTTCGCTCATATTGCCGTTTTTAAACTCAGGTATCATCACGCTATTTATGATCTGGCTTGAGATGGCGTCAGTTAGCACCCCTTCAAGTCCGTATCCAACCTCGATGCGGACCTTTTTCTCATTTGGAGCGACCACCAAAAGCACGCCGTTGTTATCTTCTTTTTGACCTAATTTGTAGCCTCTAGCTATCTCAAGAGACAGCTCTTCGATGCTCCTGTTTTCAAGCGAATTTAAAGTCACTATGGCGATTTGCGTGGTGCTATTTTGCTCGAAATTTTGCACTAAATTTAGAAGCTCATCTCTTTCATTTTGTGAAAAGATATGAGCCTCATCGTTGATCTGCTCATTGAAATTTAGAGCAAAACAAAAGCAAAATGCAAAGAGCAAAAGAGCAAGAGCTTTTTTCATCACTTCTCAAACGAAACTTTTGGATTTTTCATATCTTCGCTGCTAACTTCGATGCCTTGCTTTGGCTTCATCTCTGGATGAAAGATGCTAGCTATAAATTTACCAGGAAAGCTTCTAAGAGCCACGTTGTACTCTTTTACAGCCTCGATGTAGTCGCGTCTTGCTACGCTTATGCGGTTTTCTGTGCCCTCAAGCTGGCTTTGGAGTGAGAGGAAATTTTGATTTGCTTTTAGCTCTGGATAGCTCTCGCTAACTGCCATTAGCCTGCCAAGTGCGGAGCCTAGCTGACCTTGAGCTGCCATAAATTCTTTAACCTTTGCCTCGTCGCTAAGGCTGCTTGCATCGATGCTTACTTGCATGCTCTTGCTTCTTGCGTTTGCCACGTCTTCAAAGACCTTTTGCTCGTGAGCTGCGTAGCCTTTTACGGTCTCAACTAAATTTGGCACGAGATCGGCTCTTCTTTTGTATTGATTTAGCACCTGAGACCACTTCTCGTTGGTGTTTTCATCAAGCACTACAAATGAATTTGCGTATTTGAAAGCGCCAAAAACAAGTGCGGCGATGACCACAACTATGGCTATTAAATTTTTCATATTTTCTCCTTTAAAAGGGGTGATATTAGTAAAATAAGGCTTAAAAAATGATGTAAATTTGAAGTTAGGTAAGTGAAGTGAGTGCTTAAAGGGCACTCACTTTTTGGGGATTATAATAGGTCTGTTTGGATCTTATCTTCAATGATGATATGTACTGTCTGACCATTTACAGTATCGTTGCTTGTATAGCCTTTTGAGCCAAAGTCAGCATGTACTAATGGGTCTTCATGCCACTTACCTTTTATATCTACCTTGCTAGTGCTATCGCCTCTTATCTTAAGGATAGTGTTGATGTTATCAGTCATAGCAAAGATATCTTTTGCGTCAAATTTGATCTCAGAGTTGCCTTTTAGCTCGATCCTTTCGATGCTCTCAACTTTTGTGTTAAGGTCAGTAACACCACTAAGATCTACGTGAGAAGTATCTCTAAAGACGATCGTATCAGATGTACCCTCTCCACCTTTCATCACTTTGCTTGGATCATAATCCATTCTAAAGTCTTCAAGCTCTATGCGAAGCGTATCGCTGTGAGTTTTATTTACAAGACCGCCTGGAGTTTTAAGCGTAGCATCTACTTTTAGATCATAAGCTGATCTTGCGTTGATGTCTAGTAGCTGCTCAAATACACCTTTGCTCATATCATCTGCTGTTAGCACGTGATTTACTGTCTTTGTTTGAGCGTGATTGTCTGGATCAGTATATTTGATCTCAACTGTATCGCCCGCTCTTGCATCATCGCTAACATAAATTTTAACTGGCGTTGTATCTTGAGTTTTGTTGTTATCGCCAAAGTTTTCATAGCCATATAGATGTCCATCTCTATTGCCGTCTTCAACAAACTGCATACCTCTTATAGCGTCCATCTCGACTTTTGCATGATCTTCTGCGCTTACAGTAGTTGTTCCATCAGATAGAGTGACTTTTGCTTTTGTCTCTTGTCCTACCGCGATAGCTGCATCAAGCTCAAGTGGTTTGCCATTTTCAAGAGTGAACTGGCTGTGATTAGCTTGATTTTCTAGTACGATATTGCCAAGTGGATCTTTGCTAAAGACTTTAAATTCTTTAGTCACAGGCGTTGTGCTACCAGCATTTGTGATCTCAACTTTTATGCTATCGCCAGCTATTACGCTACCAGGGAGAGATACGCTTACTTTTGAAGTATCACTACTTGTCTCATCTCTTGTGATAGTGCCATTGTCGTTTGCATCAGCTGCTATGCTTACACTTAGACCTTTGCTGCTTAGCTGTGCTAGTTTTGCCTCTGCGTCAGCATGTGCTGTTTGATCATCTTGAGTAGTTATAGTCGCATCTACCTTTGTTTTCTCACCTGGCTTCATAGGGACATTATCTACTTTGATAGTGTTGTTTTCTGTGATATTTTGTTCTGCTCCACTATTTATATCTGTAGCAGTGATTTTGCCATCTGCTGTCTTAGTTATTTTAAATTCTCTACTTCCTGCGACACCAGTATTTGGATCAACATACTCAACCTTTACGTGATCGCCTGTTACAACATTGTAAGGTACTTTTACGCTTACTGTTGTAGTTTTTAGGTTATTATCTGATATAGCCTCATCTCTGCTTAGCTCATTGTTTCTATTAGCATTATCTTCGTTGAAAATTACGCTTAGCTCGTTATTGTTTATAGGCTCTAGTATCGCCTCTGCTGATTTAGGTGTGACATTAGGTATATTTACTTCAACCTTAGCAGGATTTGTAACGCTTACTGCGATACCAGGTATCTTTAGCAGGTTGCCAGCGGCTAAAGGCACATTGTTTCCAGCTGCATCTTCTATCGTTAGTACGTGGCTATTGTTGCTAGTTACTTTATATGTGACTGGGGTGCCACCATTTACTTTTACAGTAAATGTATCACCTGTATGTAGGTCGCCACTTGGTAGAGATACAGTTGCAGATGTCTTTTTAACATTACCATCTGAGTTTGCCTCGTCTCTGCTTAGTTTGCCATTTCTATCTTTGTCCTCATCGATAAGTACATAGAAATTTGTACCACCATTACCATCAGCATCAAGTAAGATATCGCTACCAGCTTTTACCTTATCAACACCTGTTGCATCGCTAACTGTTGCACTTACCTTGCTTGTTTTATCTTCTTGTAACGGCACTGTATACTCAACAGCTTTATTGCCAACTACATTTAGACCATCTACTGTGATGTTATCCTGAGCGTCTTTGTGGATAGTGTGACTTGTAGTAGTTGGTGTGCCATTTTCTATGCTTGTAGTTATCTTTAACACGTCACCATCTACAACATTGCTTGGTAGTTTTATGGTAGCTGTGGTTTTATCTAAAACACCATCTGAACTTGCTTCATCTCTATTTAAAATTCCGTTAAAGTCTTTATCTTCTTTAAATATAACAGTCATATCATCGTGAAGATTTTCAAGAGTAGCGTGGTTTGTTACTATTGTTTTTGCATGATCTTTAGCATCTGTAAATGTTGCCTTAGCCTCAGTATTTTTGCCTTCACTTATTACTATGCTTGGTACTGTGATTTTATTATCACTATCAGCTGTTAAGGTTTGACCGTCAGCTGCTTTTAGAGTGATGGTGTTGTCGCCATTTCTTGTGATAGTAAATTCTTTTTGTAAAGTTGTGTTGCCATCAGCTTTAACCTCAAGTATCATCTTGTCGCCAGTTATCACGTTATTTGGCACTTTTATTTTTAGATCTGTCTTATGAAGATCGTGATCTTTCATGCTCTCATCTCTTGTGATAGATGTATTAGCATCAGCATCTTCACCAAAGAAAATTCCAGAGTCATCAAGCTCTGTTACGCTTACGCTATTTGTTCCAGTAGCACTTTGAATACCATCTTTATCGATGATAGTAGCTGAAATTTTAGTCTCAGCTCCAGTTAATGTACCAACATGAGAAATTTTAAAGCCGTTGTCGCTTACTGCTACATTATTGCCATGCTCATCTGTTATCTTAACGCCTGAAGCATCTTTATGAACATTAAATTTAAGCGTTCTATCTTTAGTTGTGCCGTCAAGTTGTGGCTCAGTGATCTTAACTTCGATCCTATCGCCATCTACTGCATTTTTAGGGATCTTGATAGTTGCAGTTGTGTTAAATTCATCACCATCAGCAGCTGAATCTTTTCTGCTCATAGTTTTTGAGTTATGCGCCTCATCAAAGATAACCTCAGGTGCTTTTACATGCTCTAAGCTAGCTGAAACTTCTGGCTCGTTTATATATGTATCATGTCTGCCTGGTTTCATGTTTGTGATACTAGCTTTGATAGTCGTATCTTGTCCGTGCCTTAGATCAAATCCTGGTACTTCAAATGAGTATTGATTAAAGCTCTCTTTTGTCAATGGGAAATTTTGTCCGCCATTGCCAATCTCTGTTATACTTGTTACCTCACCTTTATCATTCATATTTATAGTGAAATTTCTTGTATAAACGCCATTTGTAGGCTCGTTTATAGTAAGTGTAACTATGTCACCATTATCTATTTTGTTTGGAAGTCTTATAAGAGCTGTTGTTTCATTTACTTCATGCTCGTCCATACTCTCTTGTCTTGAAATTTCATGAAGAGTATCTTGCTCTATAAATTTTATCTCCATCTTTCTACCGATAGGTATTACATTGTCTTTGTTAGACTCTGCACTCTTTGGTGTGCCATCTGCAGCTACGACATGAGCACTTGCATAGTTCCATACGTCAGGGAAGACTGGTAAAGATGTATTTACCTTATGGTTATCAACGTCTGCTTGTGTAAGAGGCACTTCTGTTGTTGTATTTTGTTTAGTTAGTGGATCAGTGTAAGTTATGACAACTTTATCGCCTGCTACAACATCTTTTGGAAGTGTAACTTCGACAGTTGTGCTTCTAAAGTTTCCATCTTTGCTATTTTCCCAGTCATCTATACCGCCATCATTATCGTGGTCTTCAGTAAATGTTAAAGTTGGTCTTACATCTGGAGTAACATCATCGGTTGCTACATCGCTCTTCCAAGTGTTAGAGTTTGTACTATCAGTAACATAAGCATCTACTTTTGAAACTTTACCCTCAGCAACTGGCATATTGTCTATCTTGTAGCCATTATTGATTATATTTTGATCGATAGTAACTTCTCTATTTTCAGTAGTGCCATCTGGTTTTGTTAGAGTAATGTGAAGTTTATCTCCAGGGATAACATCACTTACTTTTATAAGTACTGGTGACTCATTTTGTTTGTTGTCATTGTTGTTTTCTGTATAAGTTAAAAATTTATCGTTATCTCTATCTTCTGTAAATTCAACGCTTACGCTTGATTTTGTAGGAGTTACGTTATCTTCACTGCTGCCGCCAGTGTTACCTTGGAAATTTGTAACGCTTGCTTCTACTTTTGAGTTTTTACCTGGCTCTACAGGTGCATCTATTGGATAGCCATTAGTTATGATAGCTGGAGTGATGGTTATGTTTGTTGTTGTTTCATTACCATTTGGATCAGTTACAGTGACTTTTAGTATATCGCCAGCTCTTACTGTGCCGTCATTTGGTACAGTGATAAGAACTTTAGATGTATTTATATCTGTATCATTTCCATGCTCTACTCTGCTTAAAGTGTGGTTTCCATTTATATCATTTATAAATTTAACAGTTGGTGCACCTGGGATTATATTAACGTTTGCGCCATTATCACCATTATCACCATCGTTGCCATCATTGTAGCCGCCTATTGGGCTATCGTATGAAGCAAAAGCTCTGTTTGTATCGGTTAAATTTCTATAAGTTTCATTGATGTTAGAGTAGTGACCGCCCTCAGCAAATCTAGCTTCGCCAAGGCTAACGCCATCTCCACCACCAGCAGCAGCATTACCACCAGCAGCAGTCTCTTCAAGTTTTGTTAGATCACCGCCGTTTAAAATAGCATTTTGCAAAGCGCTTATATCAGCTAAGCCCTCAGCACCTATCGTATTTGGATTTAAAGAAAGCGTGTCACTACCTAGTACAGTTAGCTCTTTGCCGTTATTTGCAACAATAGTTACTTTGTCGGCTGCATCGCTAGTTTTGACACTCTCACCCATATAAACGATGTCGCCAACTTTTAGCTCTCTCTCGTTTCCGTTTTGATCAACTGCGACCGCCTTGCCACTTAGCGATTTTACTACACCCGCTTCTTTAGCCATAAAACTCTCCTTAATAATTTTTTCGGCGATTATATAATAAGAGTGAGGCTGGGGATATTAAGTAAAATTTGGGTAAATTTAAGTTTATTTTTAGTTATTTAATACTCTTTTATCACACTTTAATATTTTTAAAATTCCC
>ENA-OWND01002064-OWND01002064.1-metagenome-genome-assembly--contig:-NODE-2064-length-11224-cov-4.841615_pt1 | contig 11224 bp, 6 predicted proteins | sample MGYA00245342_ERZ651119 | MGnify/ENA primary metagenome ERZ651119 (study PRJEB26857, sample SAMEA4031756) | metagenome | biome: human; feature: oral; material: saliva | place: Philippines | collected 2014...
ATATTTATGACAATAGCGATAATACTCTCGTATCAGATTGTGCCAAGAGTCGTAAGCATAGCAGGCTTCTCAAAGGGGGAACTTACATTTTCGCCATTTTATTTTTTTCTGCCATCAGCTTGGTTCTCAGCTATACTGGAGAGTTTATTTGGTGCGGGTGGAGTATGGTATATATATGTACTGGCAGGAATCACAGTGCCCGCCGTCATCTTGCTTGAAGTAATATACAGGAAAAAGGCTATGCCGGAGTTTGAAGGAGAACTTGACAAGCTTACGGAAACAGCCAAGGAAAATAAAACACTTTCAGCATTTTCAAATCTTATGTGTAAGCTCCTCTCAAAGGATGAGCAGGAAAATGCCTTTATGAAGCTTGTGCTGATACAGGTGTCAAGAAACAGGGATATGAAGCTTAAGCTCTATCCACAGCTTGCCAATGTATTTATTCTGCCTATAATAATGGTTCTGCCACAGATTACAGGGGAAAAAGGACTTACAGGCTTTATAGAAAATCTCAGAGAAGGAAGATGGGGGCTGGCTCTGCTTTATTTTACAGGGCTTACTTCCGCAGCCATCTATGGGATAATAACTCAGACTGAGAATAAAGAGAGCATAATGTTCTATCAGATTCTTCCAATTGAGAATCTAAGTAAATGTATAAGGGCAGGAGTTAAGGTAGTATTGTTTCGCTATCTGACGCCTATCTTTGTGGCTCTGTCAGCTCTGCTTTTTGCGGTTTATGGAATTGCTATCCTACCCGACATAGTCATTGCCTACTTGTCGTTTATATTTGTAACAAGTCTTATGATAAGAGTAAGTACTTGGGAGCTTCCATTTTCTTCGGAATTCAATCCTGCAAATGTAGGACGGGGATTACTGTTGTTATTTATGAGTTTATTCATACTTGCCTTATTTGGATGGACGCATATATTTTGGCTTAAAACCCTAGAGTTACAGCTAATAGGTATAGTGGTGATGATACTGGCTAACCTTGTATTATGGAAGTTCTTTATGAATAAGAAATACATTATAGCCAGAGGATAAGAAACATTTTTCTTAAAGGTTAAGAAAAATGAAGAGCTAAGTGACTTATGACGTATAAAAGCTTGTAGGAAGAGTATTGATAGAGCATATAAAAGTAATCGAGTAGGAGGCGGTGACTAACCGCCGTCCTCTCACAGCACTGTACGTACGGTTCTCGTATACAGCGCTTTCAATAGTTGACGTGCACAGACTGATAGGCTGTGGCTAAATCGTAAAAGCCACTGTTTATCAGTCTTTCTTTTGTCATTGCCATGTTCATGACAACTGTATGTGTTGTAAACCAATAGCCTCGTCTGCTGTTTGCCGTTTTCCACCCTAGGTCTTGAGGAACTCCCATGACCCTCAGGTTTCGGTATCTGGTTCGCACACATTTCCATTGTTTCCATACACACATACGTATTCTGTGATAGAGCCATCCGTTGATATCATTCATGTTGCTCTTCATACTTGCTATTCCATAGTAGTTAAGCCACCCTCTTGCGTATACCTTGATTCTTTCTAGGCTCGGCTTGATTGACTGACAGCGCTTACGGGAAGAAAGCTCTTTCAGTTTCGACTTAAACTTCTCCCAAGACTTTGCATGAACTCGGACATATATGCCACTTCTGTTCCTTCCCAGTGCAAAGCCAAGGAATTTAAAATTTCGGATTGCAAATACACTGACAGTGCGGCTTTTCTCTCGATTCACTGTAAGTTTCAGTTTCTCCTCAAGATACCTCGTACTGCTCTCTAAGAGTCTCTCTGATGCCTTTCTGCTTTTCGCAAGAAGCACTATGTCATCTGCATACCTTATGCATGGGACACCTCTTTTCAAAAACTCCCGGTCGAACTCATTGAGGTAGATATTCGCGAGCAAAGGGGATAAATTCCCTCCTTGTGGCGACCCTTCCTCTGTTTCAATAACCACTCCATTTTCCATTACGCCACTTTTCAGATACCTCTTGATAAGTTGCACCACACGTTCATCTTTTACATTTTTCCTCAGAAGGTTGATAAGAATCTCGTGGTTGATTGTATCGAAATATTTCGATAAATCTAGAACTACCGCATATGTGTAGCCCTGTTCAGCGTACTCCTTAATCTTAAGTATTGCTCCTTTTGCGTCTCTGTTTGGACGGTAACCGTAGCTGCCGTCTGTAAAAAGTGGCTCATAGATTGGAACTAACTGTTGTGTTATCGCCTGTTGAAGTGTACGGTCTATCACTGTTGGTATGCCAAGCTTTCGCACACCACCATCTGGTTTAGGAATCTCAACTCGTCTTACTGGAGACGGAGTATACTTTCCACGATAGATACGGTTAGTTAACTCCTGTTGATGTTCCTGAAGATAAGGAAGTGCCTCTTCGATGGTCATACCATCAATTCCAGGTGCTCCCTTGTTTGCCTTCACTCTCTTATACGCTCTGTTAAAGTTATCTTTATGCAGTATCGCTTCTAAGAGCTTCGGCTGTGCACTGCCTCTTTCTTTCCATATCAGATTGAATGACCTACGCGCTTTCGCATACCCTTCATGTTCCGCACTATCTCTTTGCGAACAGCCATTGTTTTCAATGTTTTCTGCCATAACCAGTCATTCCTCCTTTCTCAGTCATACTTGAGACTCCTACTGATTCGGTCCTTTGTCTCTCGACTACTATGACCTCTGCTGACTTCTGTGTGTTCAGCATTGCTTTGGACAATGGTTACCTCTTTCGAGGCATATCACACAGACCTCCCTAGGTACCACACGTTTCTTCCTCTCCATATATCTGCCTCATCTATCATGCATGATTCCGTGTAGTTATTGGACTTTGGCTTGTCTTGCAGTCTTATCCTCATGCATAACCTCATATGAGATTTCTGTTCGTCAGACCAGAGATTTGCCCATGAGTTAGTATCTTCCTCATATCCAGCTTCCTTCAGATTCGAGGTCACCCTCGACACCCTTGCCTTCGGCTATATCCTTCCCACTACCGGGCGGATTCGGGACTTTAACCCGTTAGAAACGTGCGCCGCTAGGCGCACAATAAAAGCCACCCGCCTACTGGATGGTGCTGTAGGGCGGATGGCCTGGTGTGCGAAACTGTTTATCTTCTATTCATACTGTTTCATACCTGTCGCTTTGAAACGTTTCCCCCGAAACACGACGGTACTTCCACATCCTCTTTCGCCTATTTCCTGACGAAGCAGACCGCTTTATTTTCCCAGCTGGCAATCGTTATTGCCGGATTCCGGAAGGAACATATCTAACATATTGATCGGATCATCGAAATCAGCCAGCCAGCCTTCACGAGCTACATCGAAGTTACCCTGTTTGCGGTCGTTAAGGAAAGTCTGCCAGTCTTCCTGATTGATATCCATCGTAATGCCGATGGCAGAGAAATCCTGCTGCAGCGCCTGTGCAACTGCCACGTGGCCGGTGCCGTCATTCGTCAGATAATTGATGTGCAGTGGTGTAGACTCGGAGAGCTGGTTATTATCGTCAAACTGGAAGCCCGCCTTTTTCAGAAGTGCAACCGCTCCGTCTACGTCCACATCCGGAGAATAATAGCCAACCGCGTCCTTGACCGGGTAGGTGTAAGCATCGTCATTCTTCTTGAACTCGCCGCCATGTCCGTCGCTCATCGCCGGCGGAATAAAGCTGGTCGCCAGTTTCTGCTCGGTCTGTCCGATGGTGTCAATGATGTATTGACGATCGATCAGCTTGCTGAGCGCCTTACGGGTATCGCTGGCCTGTTCGGTGGTCATGCCGTCAAACATGGAGCTGTTCACGTTAAAAGCTACATAATAGGTGCCGAGGTTCGGAATCACGTGGAAATCCGGTTTGTTCTTCAGATTCTTGATTTCTCCGGTCGGAACCGTATCGGCGAAGTCCAGGTTCCCCGCCTGATAAGCCGCCAGAATCGCCGTGTCGTCAGCGGAGAGCATGAAGTCCAACTCATCCACGGTCACGTTGTCCGCATCGTAATAATTCGGATTCTTGACATAAACCATGGACTCCTTGTGCTTCCAACTCTTCAAGGTGTAGGCACCGTTGGTCACAAAACCAGCTTCCATCGCCCAGGCGCCTGGGTTCGATCCGTCCTTGTCGGCCGCTTCCACCGCCTTCTTCTGCACAGGAAGGAAAGTCGGGAATGCCATCAGTCCCACCATATAGCTGCAGGGAGCAGCCAGGGTGAAGGTAATGGTATTGTCGTCCTTGGCTTCTACTTTCAACTTCCCATCTGCATCCTTGGCAAATACATCGAAGAGGTAAGCATAGTCCGCTCCCGTTTTCGGATCCGCGGCACGCTGCCAGGAATAGACGAAGTCATTCGCATTCAGACCGGAACCGTCCGACCACTTCAGTCCTTTTTTTACCTTGACGGTATACTGTGTGCCGTCTTCCGAAACTTCCGGCTCTCCGTCTGCCAGTTCGGGTACCAGTTTCCCATCTTTGTCATAGGTATAGAGTCCTGCAAAGCTGTTGAGTGCAAGACACCCGCCGTCTGCCGTCGTATTTAACGCCGGATCCAGATGGTCCGGTTCGGACGCCAGATTCAATCTCATGACCTTGGCATTCTTTCCGTCTTTTTTCACATGCATGAAATATTTATAGCCAAAGACATTCGAGTAATCGCCGGTAAAAGCAGTGTTCAACAGATAGAGATCGTTGTAATAATAGAGCGGCATGACAGCACCCGTGTCCATCAGCATGTCTTCCGCCTCATGCATCTTGGCTTCACGGTCTACCATGTCCGTATCTTTGTAGATCTCCTTGATCAGCTTGGTATAAGCCGTCCAGTCGGGAGCGGATTTCCCGGATGCGCCTGCTGCCCCTGAAGCAGATGCGCCTGCAGTAGCAGCAGCCTCATCTCCCCCTGTTTTTGCAGCTGTGTCCTTCTGTTCCGAGCCGCAGCCGGCCAACATGGAGCTGACCATTGCACCCATCAGAAACAGTGCCAGCAACTTCTTTTTCATAACCTATCCTCCTGTCCGGAGCGTTTCGCTCCTATTTTCCTTCCTTGCTCTATTTCACGGACGAAGCCGGAAATAACCCAAACGGTAAGCGATGTTCTTTTTTCAAAAAAACTATTTCTCGAAGCAGGCGACCATGTGTCCACTCCCTCTGTCGGTCAGCTCGGGACACTCTCTTGCACACTGCTCTGTGGCATAGCGGCATCTGGTTCTGAAAGGACAGCCGCTCGGCATGTGAAGAGGAGAAGGTACATCCCCCTCCAGAATGATCCTCTTGGACGCCCTTGCCGTTTCCGGATCGGGCACCGGCACCGCCGATAGAAGGCTCAAGGTATAAGGATGAATCGGATGCGTATTCAGTTCATCGGCATCTGCGATTTCTACGATTTTCCCCAGATACATGACTGCAATTCGCTTGGAAATATGATGTACCACGAGCAGGTCGTGGGCGATGAAGAGATAAGCCACCCCAAGCTTTTCCTGCAGTTCTTCAAACATATTGATGACCTGCGCCTGAATGGAGACGTCCAGTGCCGAAACCGGTTCATCGCAGACAATGAAATCGGGTTTCACCGCCAAGGCTCTCGCAATGCCGATCCTCTGCCTCTGCCCTCCCGAAAATTCGTGGGCATAGCGGGTCGCATGCTCCGCATTGAGTCCTACCAACTCCATCAGGTGCAGCACTCTCTCATGCCTTTCCTTCCTAGAATGATAAAGATGATGTACATCCAGCGGTTCTCCGATGATGTCTTCGACAATCATACGCGGATTCAGGCTGGAATAGGGATCCTGAAAGACCATCTGCATCCGCTTGCGGTAGGAGTGGATGTTTTTGTCCGTGACCTTCTCTCCGTCAAAGATAAATTCTCCACCGGTCGGTTTGTACAAACGCAGAAGGGTTCGTCCCACCGTCGTCTTGCCACAGCCCGATTCTCCCACCAGTCCCAGTGTCTCACCGGCGCCGATATGGAAGCTCACTCCGTCCACCGCCTTTAACGGCTTCGTGCCGAAGGTTCCCGTCCGTACCGGAAAGTACATTTTCAAATTCCGAACCTCTACGAGATTCCCGGTTTTCTTGTTCTCTTCTGTCATCGTTTACCCTTCCGTATGATGCAACGATCGCATTTCCCGGCTGTACGTGCCGCTTTCATGAGGAGGTTGCCGCCCTTGCTGTTTCTCTCTCTTCTTCCAAACGCTTTTTCACATTCAGCCAGCAGGAAGCATAATGTCCGTCCGGCGTGACTTCTTCCTTCGGAACCTCGGTCAGACAGATTTTCATTGCCATCTCGCACCTGGCGCAAAACGCACAGCCCTTCGGCATATTTAACAGATTGATCGGAGAGCCTCCAATCGGCACCAGCTTCTCGTTCATGTTGTTGATATTGGGCACCGATCGCAACAGTCCCTTGGTATATTCATGATACGGCCGGTAAAAAATATCGTCCGCCGTTCCTCTTTCACAGACACGCCCGCCATACATCACGATGATTTCATCACACATGGAGGCGATTACACCCAGATCGTGGGTGACCAGGATAATGGACATCCCGATCTTCTTTTGCAGTTCCTGCATCAGCTCCAGAATCTGTGCCTGAATCGTCACATCCAGCGCCGTCGTCGGCTCGTCCGCAATCAGAATATCCGGTTCGCAGGCAAGCGCCATCGCAATCATCACACGCTGCCGCATCCCGCCGGACAGTTCAAAGGGATATTGGCGAATCCGCTTCTTCGGCTCGTTGACCCCTACCATCTCCAAAAGCTCGATGGCTCTCTCCGTTGCCGCCTTTTTCGTTTTATATTTGGTATGCAGCTTTAACGATTCCCTCAGCTGCCAGCCCACGGTAAAAACCGGGTTCAAGCTGGTCATCGGATCCTGGAAAATGATGGAAACCTTCTCTCCCCGAAAATGATCCATCTGGTTTCTGGAATATTCGAGAATGTTCTCTCCCTTAAAAAGAATCTCTCCTTCTACCACCCGTCCGGTATCCGCCAGAATCTGCATGATGGAGTAGGCGGTGACAGACTTCCCGGAGCCGGACTCTCCTACCACACCAAGGATCTTCCCCTTCGGAAGATTAAACGAGACTCCGTTCACCGCCTTCACTTCTCCCGAGTCGGTAAAAAAAGAGGTGTGAAGATTTCTCACGGAAAGGAGGGGACTTTCCTCGTTTTCTTTCAGCTTCATTGCCGCCTGATCTGCTACTGTTTCCATTTGCCTTCCCTCTATTCTCATGGTTCCCGATTCTAATTTGTCGCGCTTCTGATGGTTCTTCATTTCTTTTCCTGTAAAAAAGAAATTCTCCAACCGTTTTATTTTCTCAACTTCGGATCAAAAGCATCTCGCAGAGCATCCGCCAACAGGTTAAACGCCAACACAATCAAAATGATCATGACAGACGGAAATACCAGCTTCCATGGATAGGACTGCATCCCGCTCCTTGCGGTATTGGCCAGGGAGCCGAGCGAGGGCATCGGCAGCGCCACGCCCAGTCCGAGGAAGGACAGGTAGGATTCCGTAAAGATCGCGGACGGAATCTGCTGCGCAGTGGTAATGATGATGACGCTGAGACAGTTCGGCAGAATGTGCTTTCGGATGATTCTGCCGGAAGAAGCGCCGATCGACTTTGCCGCCAGAACGTATTCATTCTGCTTGATTTGCAAAATCTGCCCTCTCACCAGTCTTGCCATGCCAACCCAATAAAGAAGCGCAAAGACGATGAACATCGATACCATATTGGTGCCCAGTCCGCCGATCAGAGGGATTTTGGAAAAGTTCCCTGTTTCCCGAAAGACAACCGATAACAGAATGATGATCAGCAAATCCGGAAGAGAGTAAATGATATCCACGATCCGCATCATAATCAGATCCGTCCTGCCTCCGGCATAACCCGAAATAGAGCCGTAGAGCGTACCGATCGCAAGCACCATGAGGGAGGCGAAGAACCCCACTAAGAACGAGACTCTCGTGCCATACACCACACGGATAAAATAATCCCTGCAAAGTTCGTCGGTGCCCAGGATGTGCGGGAAAAGCTTTTCTCCCGTCTCCTGCATATAAGCCTGCTCTTTCTCGGAATATTCAAAGGGTTTCAGATTGGCTGCCGCCTTGTCTCTCTGACCTCCCACGGTAATGATCTGTGAATAAGAATAAGGCACCATTCTGGGGGTAATGATCATCAGCACGATGACAAAAATCAGAATGAGCAACGAGAGCACCGCCAGAGGATTGCGAAGCAGTTTTTTCATTCCGTCCCTGAAAAAGGTACTGGACTGCGCCATGACATCCTGCTGTTTCTTTTCTTCCTCGCTGGCTTTCTCAAACTTCGAAAGATCCATCTGTGCGCTGAAGGGATTTTTCTTCGGTGTTGGAATTTCCATATTGGGATTCATCTATCACTCCTGCCGTTTGCTTTGTGACCGGGCTTCTGTGCTTATCCTTGGTGACGGTTCCTTTGTCGTTAGTCCAGTTTGATTCGGGGATCGACTACTTTATAGAGAATATCCGAGATCAGATTCATCAGTACCATAATGGTAGCCAGGAAAATGGTTGTTCCCATCACCATGGGATAATCCCGATTGGTAATACTGTCAACAAACTGTGACCCCAATCCTCCGATGGTAAAAATCTTCTCGACCACCAGGGAACCGGTTAAAATGGCAGCCGTCAGGGGACCTACATAGGTAATGACGGGAATCAGCGCGTTTCTCAGCGTATGAACAAAAATCACCTTCACCGGACGAAGCCCCTTCGCCCTTGCCGTCCGTACATAATCCTGTCCGAGGGCATCCAGCATGGAGGTTTTGGTCAGCCTTGTAATATAGGACATGGGTGACAGAGACAGTGCAAACACCGGGAGCAGAATGCTTGGATTCTGCGTGCTCCAGACAGGAACCCACTCCAACTGAAGGCAGAACACCAATAACAGGAAAGACGCCGCCACAAAGGAGGGCATTGCCGTAAACAGAGTGACGAAGAAAATAATGATATGATCCGGCCAGTGATTGCGGTTTAGAGCTGCCACGCAGCCCAGAATCAGTCCGAAGATCAGCGCCACAATGACTGCGATCCCGCCGATCTTCGCGCTTACGGCGAAGGATTCTGCAATGGTCTGCGAAATTCCTCTTCCGTTCTTCAGGGAGACACCGAAATAACCGTGCAACGCATTCTTCATGTAGTTGACAAACTGCACGCCGACCGGCTGATCCAGTCCGTAGCGTTCGTTCAAGACCTTCATGACCGCCTCGGATTTCGCCTTCTCTCCGTTAAACGGTCCGCCCGGAATGGCATTCATCGCAAAAAAGGTGATGAAGCAAATCAGAAACAGCGTAAGCGCAGCCAGCAAAACACGCTTCAGGATGTATTTGATCAAAACGGTTCCTCCTCCCGTTCAGACGGCAATTCAGACTCGGATCCCCTCATTACGAACCGTCTTCTTGCAACCAAAAGGTTTTATTGCTTCAATACTTTATCACGTTAAACATAAGAAGTCAAGAAAAAAGACCCTCCAGTTGCGTCTATCTCCTTTCTTTTTCCCGAAATTAACCGATACCAATATCGCCCACCTGAATATACGGTAAATCGATCGTTCTCTGTTTGTGTATTCAGGGGTCTCATGGTATATTGAACAGGCGATTCCAAAAAACGAAAGCGAGGTTACTGCAATGAAAAAAAGGACCCTGGTGCGACTTGTCGCTACGAGTTGCGCCGTCGTACTTTCCTGCTCCCTCCTCCACGCGGGCGTTCTACCCGGAGGAAGCGAAGGAGCCGTTTCCTATGCAAAAGGAAAAAACAGCAAGGCTGTCGCCACAGTCTCCACCGCCGCTGATCCGGTTGTTCTGACCGGCGCTGTCATTCAAGGCGGAAATGTCGTCGTAAGCGCACAGTCTCCTGCGCCTCCCGCAGCCGATGACGGTCTGTACCATCTGCTCGCGCAAAACGTATATGAAAACGGTGCCCTTGGGAAGGAAGTTGCGCAAGCCGGCGTCGGTGCTTCGGCAAACTTTTCTTTTCCTCTTGCAAAAAATTCTGCAAATTCCAACCTTTTCAAAAAATTTACGGTTTGTGTGAAAAGAGGGGGCGTCCTCGTTCCGGTTTCCTCCTCCCGCTACCTCACCAACCCGGAGGTTACGGCAACCCACACGGCGCCAAGAGCGGTCGCCGGCAAGAAAGGGCTGTTACCTGCCGCGGAACTGCTAAGCGGAAATTCCCTGAAACAGCTGGGCGTCAAACAGTCGATTTACAATGTTCTCCTGGGTTCCATCTGTTCGCAGGGCGGCATCCCCTACACTTATAACGGTAAAACCTATCAGTTCAGTTCCGGCATGATCGCACAGTTGGATTATGCGTTTAGCCGTATGAACGCGCAGGGCATTCAGGTGACTGCCGTCCTGCTCGCCAATCCCGGCGACCCGTCGATTGTTCACCCGCTCTCCAGAGGAGGCCCGGCTCCTTATTATGCCTTCAACACCGCGGAAGCCGCAGGCGTGGAAAAGCTGCAGGCGGTCGCCTCCTTCCTTGCCCAGAGATACAGTGGCGCGCACGGCAGGGTAGACAACTGGATCGTAGGGAATGAAGTCAATGCCAGAGGAGACTGGCATTTCATGAACACCGGCGACCTCGGCATCTTCACCGGCGAATATGCAAGGGCCTTCCGTATTTTTTACAACGGCATCCGGAGTGAAAACGCGAACGCCCGCGTCTACATGTGCATCGATCAGCAGTGGGCAAGGGCTTCTTCTCCGAAATATTTTTCGGGTGTCTCCTTCCTCAGCCTCTTCAATGATATGATGACGGCAGAAGGGAATATCGACTGGCATGTCGCCATGCATCCCTACAATGTACCCCTGTACAGCCCGATGGCATGGAATAACGGCAAATATGCTTCTCACTCACAGGCGACTCCCTATATTACCATTCAGAACATCGAAGTGCTGACGGATTATCTCTCGCAGCCCAAGCTGCTGGCTCCAAACGGCCAGGTGCGCAGCGTCCTTCTGTCCGAAGTCGGGTACACTTCCTTACAGGGAGAGCCGCTTCAAGCCGCTTCTCTGATTTATGCTTATAAGCAGGCAGAGGCGAATTCTCATGTAGACGGAATTATTTTTTCCAGAGAAATGGACGCTCCCAGTGAGATTGCCCAGGGTCTTGCCAACGGGATCTGCGGGGTAGGCGGTGCGCACAAACAGTCTTACGCCTATTTCCAGTTCATGGACACCCCGGAGGCAGGCGCCTACATCAATAACGCTT
>ENA-OWND01002065-OWND01002065.1-metagenome-genome-assembly--contig:-NODE-2065-length-11222-cov-2.720337_pt1 | contig 11222 bp, 9 predicted proteins | sample MGYA00245342_ERZ651119 | MGnify/ENA primary metagenome ERZ651119 (study PRJEB26857, sample SAMEA4031756) | metagenome | biome: human; feature: oral; material: saliva | place: Philippines | collected 2014...
CTGAAAAAGGTGGCGCACCATTAAAAGAAAATATGGCTGCTGCTCTTGTCATGTTAACGAATTGGTTCCCGGATAAACCATTTTACGATCCATGTTGTGGTTCAGGTACTATTCCAATCGAAGCTGCTTTAATTGGATTAAACATTGCACCAGGATTAAACCGTTCATTTGCAGCTGAAAAATGGACATTCTTTGATCCAAAAGCATTTGACACTGTTCGTCAAGAAGCAAAAAAAGAAATTCGTACCGATATAACATTAGACATTCTTGGAGCTGATATTGATGGTTCTATGATTGAAATTGCAAAACAAAATGCAATTAAAGCTGGTGTTAGCGAGCATATTGAATTTAAGCAAATGCAATTAAAAGATTTCCGTACGAAGAAAGAAAATGGTGTATTAGTCGCTAATCCACCATATGGTGATCGTTTATTATCTGAAGAACAAGCTCAAAATATTTACCGTCAAATGGGACAAACGTATGAACCATTAGAAACTTGGAGTAAGTATATTTTAACGAGTGATTTAAGTTTTGAAGAGCATTACGGAAAACAAGCCACTAAAAAACGTAAACTATATAATGGTGCAATTCGTACCGACTACTTCCAATTCTGGGGCGTTCGTAAACGCAAACCAGCATCTGAATAAATAAAAAAGAAAAACTTTTCTATGTAGTAAGGACGCCAGCAGCTTCGCAAAGCGAATCTCATGGCTAAAATTTGAGCCTAGGTCTCAAATTTTCCAGTACTATAAGTACTACTACTTAGAAAAGTTTTATTTTTGTATTTATTTGTTAAATTTCCATATTATTCTTCAACTACATGAAACGTAACGTGGTCTGCTACTACATCACATTTTACGGTATTTCCTGGTAAAATACTTGAACGAATTAATTCTTTTGCTAATGGTGTTTCAATTTCACGTTGAATATAACGAGCAATTGGTCTAGCACCATAAACTGGATTATAAGCATTTTCAGAAATCCAATCTTTCAATTCATCTGTGAACTCTAATTGAATCTCTTGCTCTTGTAAACGAAGATTCAAATCTTTCAACATCTTACCAATGATGCCATGAATATGAGTTCTTGATAATGGTGTAAAGAAAATTGTTTCATCAATACGGTTTAAAAATTCAGGTTTAAATGTCCCCTTCAAGACAGTTTCCACTGCTTGTCTTGTTTCAGCATCAATCGTTTCTCCTTGAATTTCTAATAAGAATTGAGAACCAATATTACTTGTCATAATAAAGACCGTATTTTTAAAGTCAACAACTCTACCTTTTGAATCTGTTAGACGACCATCATCTAATACTTGTAATAAAATATTAAATACATCTGGATGTGCTTTTTCGATTTCATCTAATAATACAATCGTATATGGATTACGACGAACAGCTTCTGTTAATTGACCGCCTTCTTCATAACCAACATATCCTGGAGGTGCTCCAACTAAACGACTCACAGAGAATTTCTCCATATATTCACTCATATCAATTCTGACCATATGGTCTTGGCTATCAAATAAGTTTTCTGCCAATGTTTTCGCTAATTCTGTTTTACCAACACCAGTTGGTCCTAAGAATAAGAAGCTACCAATTGGTCTATTTGGATTTTGTAATCCTGCACGAGAACGTAAGACTGCATCTGCCACTTTTTGAACAGCTTCATCTTGCCCAATCACACGTTCATGTAACGTATCTTCTAATTGAAGAAGTTTTTCTCTTTCTCCTTCTACTAATTTAGTTACTGGAATACCTGTTAATCTACCAACAACACGAGCGATTTCTTCATCTGTTACAGCTTCTTGAACTAATCGATTATCTTCTTGAGCATGAAGTTTTGCTTGAGCTTCTAATTCTTGAATTTCTTTTTCTAATTTAGGAATACGACCATGACGAAGTTCTGCGGCTTTTTCTAAATTATATTCAGCTTCAGCTTCTTCTAATTCATGTTTTAAGCGATCAATTTCTTCACGTTTATCACGAATTTTATTCACTTCTTCTTTTTCGATTTCCCATTTCATTTTCAAGCTATTGGCTTCTTCACGTAATGTTGCTAATTCTTCTTGAAGAATCGATAAGCGTTTTTTACTTGCTTCATCTTTTTCCATTTTTAATGCTTGTTCTTCAATTTCTAATTGCATTAAACGACGAGTAACAGCATCTAATTGTGTTGGCATTGAATTCATTTCTACACGAATCGTTGCACATGCCTCATCGACTAAATCAATCGCTTTATCTGGTAAATACCGATCTGTAATATAACGATTTGATAAAGTTGCTGCTGCTACTAAAGCATTATCATGAATATTCACACTGTGGTGAATTTCAAAACGTTCTTTTAACCCACGTAAAATAGAAATTGTATCTTCTACCGTTGGTTCATGAACTAATACTTTTTGGAAACGTCTTTCTAAAGCTTTATCTTTTTCCATATTTTCACGATATTCATCTAATGTTGTTGCTCCAATACAGTGTAATTCACCACGAGCTAACATTGGTTTTAATAAGTTTCCGGCATCCATTGAACCTTCTGTTTTTCCAGCACCAACAATCGTATGAATTTCATCGATAAATAATATAATTTGTCCTTCTGATTTTGTTACTTCTGATAAAACTGCTTTTAAACGTTCTTCAAATTCTCCACGGAATTTTGCACCGGCAATTAAAGCACCCATATCTAATGAGTAAATCACTTTATTTTTTAAATTTTCAGGAACGTCTTTACGTACAATTCTTTGTGCAAGACCTTCTACGATAGCTGTTTTACCTACCCCAGGTTCTCCAATTAATACAGGATTATTTTTTGTTTTTCTAGATAAAATTCGAATAACATCACGAATTTCTTCATCACGACCAATAACTGGATCTTGTTTTCCAGATTTTACTGCTTCGTTTAAATTTTGTGCATATTGTTTTAATGCTTCATATTGGTTTTCTTGATTTTGACTAGTCACACGACTTCCTCCTCTCAATTTTTCAATTCTTTCTTGTAAAACTTGTTTTGTTATTTGATGTTTCACTAAAAATTCTTTAATCGGATGATTACTTTCCATTAAAGCTAGTACAATCACTTCAGTTGCTAAATATTCATCTTGAAATTGTTGTCTAATTTCATCTGCTTTCGTTAGTAATTGATAGAAAGATGGACTTAAACTTTGACCATATTGGACTTGGCTTCCTTCTACTATTGATAATTGATCAATTTTTTCATCCACAAATTTTTCTAATTCTGAAATTGGAACATGGACATCTTCATATAGATTTCTCACAAAATGATTGGGCGTTAAAAATACTTTCCACAAATGTGAGATATCAATTTCTTGATGTTTTCTATTTTGCGCAATTTCTTGTGCCTGAGCAAGTGATTGTTGCATCATCGTTGTCATTTTTTCAATATTCATTTTGCTTCCCCCATTCTTTTTCTTCCATTTCTTTATCAAATTTCTTTGATGTTTATAGTATAACCTATTAGTCAATAAAGGTCAAACATTTTCTTTGACTTTTTTTGACTTTTTGAGAAAAAAGAATAGAAATTCCATAGTAGCTGAAACCGTAGGTTTGCTTGCGCCCTAGCTACTATAAAATTTCTATTCAAAAAATTTATCCTTTTGAATCAACACGCATTACTTTTCTTACGCAATAATATCCTGGAATTAACTCTTTCTCCTTATCCTCAATTCCCTCACCACGATAATACGAAGACAAAGGCAATAAATTAATAATCGGTGCCTTGTGAGTCTCCTCTAACCAACCACCCTTTGTAACAGATACATCATCGATTAATTCCGAACCAAATTCTGCATTCGCAATCGTTAAGCCAAACATATTCTCTTTCCATAAAGGAGAAATATTTTGCTGGAATAACTGACGCTTTAACTGATTTCCCCATTTGAATAAACGACGACAACTTGCTCCACAACAATACTCCCATTCATCTTCATTTAATAATCCAAAACCATGACGCTCTACTTCCCTTTTTACATCAGAATAAGAAATCGCATCATCTACATAACAATCAAAAATATCAGGATTCAAATGATTTTGTTGTATTAATAAAGGAGCTTTTCTAGCTACTGTGGGATAATCTTGTAAAAAATAATGATTTTGCCCTTCAGGTACCAACAATGAATGAATCCTCTCAAGAAGATTATCTGTTTGATTTTCAAGAGAAATTAATTGTCCTGAAACTACGTTATATTGACCAATATATTTCATTCCAACATATTGAGGCTTCTTCTCTACTAATAAAGCTGGAATATTCACTTCTCGTAGAGGTGAAGTTGAACGATTAATTTTCTCATCAATGTATTCTGTTGTTAAACGAATATGAGAAAAATCTTGATTCAAAAATCCTTCCTCCGTTAAAAGTGAACTGGTTAATTGTTGATTACAATACCGTTTTAAAGCGTATCTCAATTCTTGACGCTCTTCACTACAATCAAGCCCAGATAATCCAGATAATCCTCTATCCCATCCTAAAATACATTTTTTCTGTCCAGGTACAAATACATACTCTATACCATCTATGACTATTTCAAATGTATCTGTTTTTATACCACCAAAATGATAACTAACAGGTGTCATTTTGGTTACTTCAAGTATTGGATTTACAAAATGTCTTAACACATTTTGAATGACTACTTCCTTCATTTCATTTGATAAGGTTTTCCATGTTGGGTTTAAAACTGCGTCAAATAAATTATTAGACATCTTCATCACCTCGGTTCTATTTTCAAATTAATCTTAACACTTCTTCATTTATAAAATCAACTCGATTTGTTATAATATATTGTACACAAAAGGAGAATACTATGCAGTTAATGATTATCGCAAATCCATTTTCCGGTGGTGGAAATGGAAAAAAACAATTCGACAACTTAGTCAACTATTGTCTAAAAAACAACATTACATTTTCAACTTATTTAACACAATATTCTGGAGAAATATTTGAAATAATCCCCCGTATTATTCAAAACTTATCTTCAGAACAAAAAATGATCATTATTGGTGGAGATGGTACGCTGAATGAAGCTATATCTTCTCTTATTGCATTCAAGCAAGAAATCCCTGTAGCTTACTTACCCGCAGGAACAGGAAATGATTTTGCAAGAGAAATGAAATTTACCCATGATATTGCGACATTTATAAAGCATCTACAAAATGAAACGGTTAAACAGCTTGAAATCATTTCATATCATGAAAAACTCAGTCATAAAAAAGGAATTGCAATTAATTCATTAGGCTTTGGAATAGATGCTGCTATTTGTCAGTTAAATACTTTCCAATCAAAATCACAGAAAAAACGATTTGGTTTAAATAAATTATCTTATTTAACACCTATAATCGATGCCTTTAAACACCATCAAGAATTTCAAGCTTCAATTCAAATCGATGACGAACCTGTTCAAATTGCAGATAAAAATTTATTAGTAGGACTATTTAATCACTCTTATTTTGGTGGTGGTATTCAATTTGTACCTACTGCAAAACAAAATTCGCATCATTTTGAAGTAGTTGTTGCTAGAGATGTGACTACTAAAGTCATTCTTAAAGCATTTCCATTTATTTTATGGAATAAACAACATTTTGAACGATTTCCAAATCACTTAATGAAACAAACTGCTACTAAAGCTTGTATCAAAATTCAACGGCCTATTCTCATGCAAACGGATGGTGAAGTCACTTCTTTTGAAGTAGTTGATTTAGAAGCTGAATTAATAACCTATCCAATCTATTTAACCTAAAAAAACTGGAGCCAATTAACGACTCCAGTTTTCTTTTTCTAATATCCTCTCACTTGTGCTACATATTGCTGAATGGCATCACATGCATATTGTCCAACGCCTTCTCCATATTTATCTAAGTTCGTTCTGAATTCTTCATTTTTAGCATATCCAAACCCTATACTTGAAAATACATCAATCGAACAATCAAATGCATATTGACACATATGCTGATGTAATTCTTTTGCAAGAGTTACATTTACTTCATCAGTTGCTGGAATTCCTTTTTGAATATTATCTGCATAAGCGAAGAAAATGCGATTGAATCCTTCAGCTACAATGTCCTCTTTTCCTTTTTGCTTTTCTCCAGCTTCGTTAATCACTTCTTCACCGTATTTTTTTATGGCTTTACTTTTATATTTTTCATTATCTGAAATACTAAATCCTTTAAATTTTTCTTCTGATGACATCCTAATTTTCCTTTCTGTAGACAGAATTGTCTTTTCTAATGTATCAATTAATGTTAGAAGTTTTTCCTTTTCATTTTGCATTAACATTAATTGTTTTTGTAAGTGTGGTAATAAGTCCTCTTCCTTTTGTTGCAAAAGTGACTGAATTTCTTTTAGAGAAAATCCTAAATATTTATAATAAAGAATCGTTTGTAAATAAGATAAGTCTTCTTCACTATAATATCGATAACCATTTTTATCTTTTTTGGGTGAAAGTAAACCTATATTGTCATAATGATGTAAAGTGCGCACCGATACACCACTAAGTTCACTCACTTGTTTAATGAAATACATCTTTATTCCTCCTAACAATTACAGTATACGGTATGACGTCAGGTCATAGTCAAGCTTTTTTATAAAAAAATACACCTCCAAAATGGAAGTGTATCATTTTTATGATTTTGGTTGATAAGTAAATCCTTCACCAATAACATGGGTGACTTCAGTAATAATTGTAAATGCTTCAGGATCTACATCATGAATAATTCTTTGTAATGTCATCACTTGAAGACGGTTAACGGCTACAAATAGAACTTTTCTTTCTTCACGAGAATAAAAACCATGACCGTCTAAAATTGTTGTTCCACGACCAATTTTTTCTTGAATTTGAGCACCAATTTCTTCATATTTCTTAGAGATAATCATAAAGGATTTCTTAGAGTTAAATCCTTCTAACACAAGATTAATCATTCTACTTGCAGTAAATAAATAAATTAATGTAATAATTACTTTTTCTAAATCAGAAATAATGGATAAAGGACTCACAACAAAAATATCTAATAGTAATAATGAAACAGAGACATTCCATCCTAAATATTTTTTCAACATCATTGCAATGATGTCAGTCCCTGCTGTCGTTCCATTTCCTAACATCACAAGACCTAATGCAGCACCTGCAACTACTCCGCCACCTATAGCAGCTATTAATGAATTATGTGGAACAAATTGATACGCCCCTCTTGTAATATCTAAAAATACAGACATCAAAATAACTGCATAAATAGTATAAAACATTGTTCTACGTTCTAAATATTGATAACCAATTAATAGTAAAACAATATTAATCACTAAATTCGAAGTCCCGGGATTAATGCCCATAATATAATATAATAATAACGTAATCCCTGTTACACCACCACTCCCAAACTGATTGGGAATCACAACTGCATTAATCGTAAACGAAAAAATAAAAGATCCGATGGTAACCATCAATAGTGACATTAGAGTTTCTTGATTTATATACTTTTTCATATGAGACTTCTCCTTTCTCTTATTCAGGATCTCTATGGAATCTTCCATAGAAGTTTTCTGTTGCAAATTGATTAATAATCACTCGAGGATCCGCTTCTTTTAATACTGAAATTGCATCAATTAATTCATAAGATGATAATACAGTATGAAGCAAATACATTCTCTCGTGACTAAAACCACCAATGGCTTCCACACAAGAAATACCATGACGAATATTTTTTAAATATGCTTGCATCACTTCTTCACCATAACGAGTTGTGATTTGTAAAGTGACACGATGGTATCGTTGATGGAAATTGCTAATGACTTTTGTTGAAATATATTGGAATAGAATTGAGTACCCTGCATATTTCCAACCAAAAATAGCTCCGAAAATTAATAATAATAAGGTATTAAAAAAGAATACTTCTTGCCAAATTGTTTTACCATTTCGATTAGAAAAGAATAAGGCAATAAAATCCATTCCTCCAGTGGAAGCATTTCCTTTTAAAGCAATGGAAATATAAATTCCATTTAACACTCCTCCGAAAATAACATTTAATAATACATCATCAAAAATAGGTTCAAAATGCAATACTCGTATAAAGAAACTTCCACAAAATACTTGTAAAATTGAGTAAAACGTAAATCTAGGGCTAATCCCTCGGTAACAAATAATCGCAACTGGAATATTTAATGCTAGCATCATTAGTGAAATCGATAAATCCATTCCAACTAATTCCCCAATTTGATGAATTAAAATAGAAACTCCTAAAAACCCACTCGATAATAAATTGGAAGGTTGAATAAAAACCTTCAATGTAAATGCTTGTAAAAATCCAGATACTAAAATGGCTAGTATACTCACTAAATGACGAACTTTAGGATTTTTACGATATTTTCGATACATTGCAGCATTTAATAAACTCATAGGCGTTCACCCACTTTTAAATGATAACGAATATGATCGGGTGTTAAAATTTTCAATTCTGAATCTTGATATAAATAAGGCCATTCTATTTCTTCTAAACGCTCCACAATGGCTTCCAACACTTTAATTTCTGGTACAAAAAACATAATTTCTCTAATACCATATAAGGTATGAGTTTTATCAATATTTTGCCACTCATTAATGGCAATCGAATAATATTGTTGATTGATTTGAAAATTTTGACGTTCAGCAACATAATCGTAAGTTGTTTTAAATTGAAAAATATCATGAAGGAAATCAGAAGTCTTTTGAATATCTTCTACAATATAGTGAACTTGATTTAATCGTGTTTTAGCAGGAAGACCATGAACACCAGTATCACCCAATTGAATGAAATCTTGAATTGGAATAGTGACTTGATTTCCTTCTAAATATTGCATTTCATGATTGACATCTTCTAATAATAAATCTTTTTTCACACAATAAAATTTTAAACGATTTTGTTCTGGATCCATTATATAAAAAGCTTCACTATATCCATCATCACAAGTTGCCATAATCATTTGTTCTTCCAATAACAAATGATTACTTAAATCACCCAACAATTGTTTTTTTGGAATTTCAAATCCTAAATAATACGTTAAGTTGGTATTACGAGTTCCAGTATTTTCTACAGCCAATAATCGAATCATCGGAACACTTCCCTGAGGCATGCCTAATAAAATCTCTGTTTCAAAGTCTTGTAAAATGGTTAAACCCAAAACTTGTGTATAAAACCTCTTCATACTATGGATATTTTCTACAAATAATGTTACTTGAGCAATATCCCATTCTTTTTGTGATCCAGAAGGCAATAAATTTTTCAAATAATCTAATAAATGTTTCACTGCTTCTCATCCTTCATTTTTCCAATTTTTTTCAATAAAATAATCCGAACAGGTCATGGCTATTCTGTCCATCAATTGTTCGGATTAAACATAAATTAAATTAGCCCTCAAATGCTACTGTTAAAGGTGGCACTACTTGTTTTTTACGAGATACAACGCCTGGTAAAATTAACAAGCCATTTTCATATTCTGTATTAAATGCTTTCGCAACTGTATCTAATGCTTCTCCAACAACTAATCCTGTAGAAACACTTGTTAAAATATTTGTTACTACTAATAAAAATGTATCGTAACCATGAGTTGCATTTGCTTCTTTCATACTAAATTCTAATGCATCACGTCTAGCTAGTAATTCTTGTTCATCAACAACATTCACTTGAGCAATACGCATATTCAATGAACCCATTGGGAATGATTTTGCATCTAAGTCAATTAATTCTGCTTCTGATTTTGTTGATAGATTTGTCCCTGCTTTAAGCATTTCTAATCCATAAGAATTTACATCAATTTCAGCAATACGTGCTAATTCAGTTGCAGCTTCAATATCTTGTTGTGTGCATGTTGGTGATTTAAATAATAATGTATCAGATACAATAGCTGAAACCATTAATCCTGCAATTTCTTTTGGAATTTCGATTCCATATTCTTTATACATTTTAAATAAAATCGTATTTGTACATCCTACTGGTTCACAACGATAGAATAGAGGATTTGCCGTTTGGAAATTCGCAATACGATGATGATCCACGACATATTGTACTTCAACTTTTTCAACATCACTAGCACTTTGTTGTACTTCATTATGGTCTACTAAGGCTACTTTATCTGTTTCTTCACTTAATGATGTAATCACACGTGGTGCTGTTCTATTAAAATAGTTTAGTGCATATTGAGTTTCTTCATTAGGTTCACCTAATGCAACTGCTTCTGCATCTTCTCCTAATTGTTTTAATAAATAGGCATACGAAATAGCTGATGTAATCGCATCTGTATCTGGATTTTGGTGTCCAAAAACTAATAATTTACTCATCTTATATCCTCACTTTATAATTTTATACTGATTATTTTACCACACAATATTTAGAAAACCAATCTAAACTTCTAAATATCCTTTATATTCTTGTGTTCTTAAAATACGGTTCGCATTTGCAACACGTTCTTTTGTTGGTGGTTCGATATGTTCTAATTTATATGGAATTCCTAGGTTTTTCCATTTATAAACTCCTAAACGGTGATATGGTAAAACTTCGAATTTTAATACATTTTTTAAACCTGCTACAAAGTCACTTAATCTTTGTAAATATTCATCATAATCTGAACGTTCAGGAACTAGTACGTGACGAATCCAAACTGGTTGACCTTTATCTGATAAATATTCTGCTAATTGTAAAATATTTTTATTAGTCCAAGCCGTTAATTTCTTATGTTGTTCATCATCAATATGTTTAATATCTAATAAAATTAAATCTGTATATTCTAATAATTCTTCGAATTTACTAAAGAATGGTTCATCGTATGTAAATGGCATACCACAACTATCTAATGTAGTGTGAATTCCCATGGCTTTACAACGTTTAAAGAAATCAATTAGAAAATCAACTTGTAGTAAAGGTTCTCCTCCACTTACTGTTACGCCACCTTTTTTACCCCAAAAGGCACGATAACGTAAAGCTTCTTCTAATAATTCTTGACTTGTAATCTTTGTTCCTCCTCCAATATTCCAAGTGTCTGGATTATGGCAAAACTCACAACGCATACGACATCCTTGCATAAACGTTACAAAACGGACTCCTGGTCCATCAACAGAACCAAAACTCTCTGTAGAATGAATATATCCCTCAACTGGTTCACTCATTCTTTATCCCTCCAATTTATCTATCTATTTTAATCGTATTATACCACAATAATACAATAATAAAAAACTAATGAATTCTTTTTCA
>ENA-OWND01002068-OWND01002068.1-metagenome-genome-assembly--contig:-NODE-2068-length-11215-cov-16.969624_pt1 | contig 11215 bp, 19 predicted proteins | sample MGYA00245342_ERZ651119 | MGnify/ENA primary metagenome ERZ651119 (study PRJEB26857, sample SAMEA4031756) | metagenome | biome: human; feature: oral; material: saliva | place: Philippines | collected 2014...
TTATATATAATTAATCATTTAAAAATTTTATAAAATGGGATTTAATAAAAGAAACAGCAAGTTTAATAATTTTAGGTTCACTTTAGTTTTTGCTGATACTGAGTTTATTCAAAATAATAATGCAACTATTTGTAAGTTGTCAGCAGTTTTAGTACCTTCATATGATCCTAATGAAGTTACACCATGTATGTATTTAACTTTTGATGATGACATTTTTAATGGCATGGTTTTCACGGGTGTAGCAAAGTGTCATGAAAATGATAATTTTAATAGCACTACAGGTATGAGGATTGCAGAATCACGGGCAAAGGAGAAGGCTTATAGAACAGCTCGTAATGTGTTGAATAAGATGTATAATGATTTTGATGATTTCACAAATGCAATTAAATATTCTTCAAATTCATTTAATACATTATATAAAGATGAAACCAAACATTTGGAAAAACTTACTGATACAAGTAAGTAATTTAAATAAACTTTATAGTCGCCATCATAAATAAAGTTTAACGACTTTCCTCCATTAAAATTTTATTTTAAATTTTAGTGGAGGTTTTTTTCGACTTTTTCCTAAAAGTACATTATAATTAATAAGAAAGTACATTAGAACTATTAATAATATAAAGAGTGAATAATGAATAATATATATTTTGAAATTATAGCATTTTTCTATGCAATAAAACATCCAGATTTAATATCTACAGTTAAGACCGATTTTTTTAGTGAACCTACTATTAAGAATGTTTTTAATATTGCAAAGGATTTTGTAACCAAATATAAAGCAGAGCCTTCAGCAGCTTAGATAATAGAGATTATTAATCTCCAAGGAAAGTCTAATGTTATACCTGCTGATACAGTTAATTCATTATGGAATAATAAAACTGCATTATCTCAATATGATGATGAATGGTTAGATATTAACATACCTAATTGGTGTAAATGGAGAAGTTTTTACACAGGTCTTGAAAAAACTATTGCCTATGTACAATCTTTACCACCTACAATGTCTTTTGAAGATTCTGCTGAATACATAGCAAAAGCTAAAAATCTTTTTACTATTGGTGCTGCATTTACAACAAATACTTCAAAAGGTCATGATTTCTTTGATATTAACACACATACATTAGCTGCATTAAATACTCGTACAACAGGTTATTCATTCCTTGATAAATCATTAAATGGAGGATATTCTAATAAAACTCTTGTAGTTTTAATGGGTGGGCCAAAAACAGGTAAATCTATGTGGCTGTGTAATTTAGCTGCGCAATCTGTTAAGAATGGTTATAATACATTATATATTACATTGGAGTTACCATATCAGAAAGTATCTCAACGTATTGGTGCCAATATGTTTAATATTCCAATTGCACAATATAATGAAACTGTAAATGATAATAATTTATTTAATAAAAAAGTACAAGAGTTTAGAGTAAACCAATTAGGTAAACTTGGTACTTTTATATTGGAAGAATTTCCAACATCTACTGCCACTGCAGAAATGATTGAAGCATTTGCTATTAAGAAACAGGAGGAAATTAGTGCATTAACAGGTAAAGATTTTAAATTTGATAATGTATATATAGATTATTTGAATATCATGAGGGATATGAAAAATCCTAATTCTGAAAATACTTATTTAAAAATAAAATCTATATGTGAAGATGTACGTGCAATGGCACAACGAAATGAATGGTGTGTAATATCAGTTACACAAACCAATCGTGGTGGTACAGAATCTTCTGATCTTAATATGACTGATGTATCAGAATCTGCAGGCCTTACAGCTACAGTAGATGCTTTATTTGGTATTATTCGTACTACAATGATGAGAGCTGAAGGTTGTTATTATTTAAAAGCTGTAGCAATGCGAGATTCTCCATTAATGGGTTGTAAGAAACGATATACATTCAATGATACATATCTTAGGCTTTCAGAAGATTTAACTGAAGAAATAATTGCAGATGGTGTCGATATTCCTTCAATATATGTATCTGCAACTGCAAATGGCGTTGCAAAATATCAACAAAATAATAGAGGATATAATAAACAAGTACCTCAACAACCTGTACCCATTCAACAAGGAACACCATTAATACAAACACCCCAATTAGGAATTTCCGAATCTCAATTAACAGGTGCGGATTTATTTAAAATGTAATGTAAAGAAATAATTAAAATGGAACTATAACTGTTATAATATTTCTATAAAATAATTAATATAAAATTAAAGACAAACTTATCAGTTTTCCTTATAATAATTAAGGAAAACTAAATATTATAAATGAAGTTAGTAGAAGTATAGATAATAAAGAAAAGTAATCAACATTATAAAGGTTTAATGGAGTTATTACATAAGTCAAAGAATCTTTATAATGTTGCTATCTATACAGTTCGACAATTTTATTTTGAGGCTATTAAAAATGAAAGTGATAAAAAATATTTAAATTTTTATGATATATAGAAATTACTTTCACATTCTAAAAATATTGATTATTATTCATTACCTGGGGATATTTCACAAGCTGTATTAAAGTAGGTAGATTAGAGTTTTAAATCATTCTTTAAATTATTACAGAAGAAATAGAAAGGAAAATATGATAAACCTATAAATATTCCTAAATATAAAGATAAAACAGGATATAATACTATTACTATAAATGTAGTAAAATTAGGGGTATAGTTTAAGAAGGATGGAACTTTAACTATTCCAAATACAGCACTAAATAAAATATAGTTTAAAGTTAAAAATTATAGTACATGTACATAGGTTAGATTTATACCTTGTAAAGGATATATAAAACTTGAAGCTATATATAATTATGATGAACCTAAAATGAAAGAGGATAATGGAAATTATTTATCAATTGATTTAGGAATTAATAATTTATGTGCTTGTACAAGTAATGTATCAAATTCATTTTTAATAGATGGTAAGAAATTAAAGTAGATAAATCAAAAATATAATAAGTATAAAGGTAAATTACAAAGTAAACTACCAACTAACAAATTTTGGTCAAATAAATTAAGTGATATAACTAAAAAGAGAAATTTTAGAATTAATAATTATTTACATGAAACTTCTGCATATATAATGAATCATGTAGTTTTAAATAACATCAATACTATCATAATAGGGTATAATAAAGGGTGGAAACAAGACATTAATATAGGTAGAAACAATAATTAGAAATTTACAGAAATTCCTTTTTACACATTGATTAATCAAATAATTTATAAAGGTCAAATGAATGGAATTCGAGTTATTTTACAGGAAGAAAGTTACACAAGTAAAGCAAGTTTCTTTGATAATGATTCTATTCCTACTTATAAAAAAGATAATTCTGAAACTATTAAATTTAGTGGTAAAAGAATTAAACGAGGTTTATATAAAACTGCTTCAGGTTTATTTGTAAATGCAGATATAAATGGAAGTTTAAATATACTTCGGAAATATTTAAAATGTAACAGTGATGCTATTATATAGCCAGCTGATAGAGGGTTCGTTGTTAACCCTATACGAGTTAAAATTTAATTTTAATTACGTATAAACGTTTTTATATAATTTATATATAAATATAAAATGGTACAATAGAATAATACTAAATTAATCACTGGTAAGAAGTTATCAAGTGCAGGTGCTGTATTTGATCCTATTAAAATGAGATGGTTATATGGTAATACTTCTCAATATGTTAGTACACAATCACAAGTATTTAAAGATGGTTATGAAGATCCTACATATCTTACATTTCGTGTTGAATTTGGTGATTGGGGTGCGTCTGTATTAGATAAGACCACATTCGCAGGTATTTCAGAATCTGGTACTATATTAAATGCACTTCATTCTAATTATGATGTATTACCTATGGGTCTTTTAGATTTACATAAAATGCCAGAAAATCTAAATGGTTATAATCATTATAGCTTTAATTTACAAAGATATTACAGTGCATATAATTATTTGTTAAATCGTAATGAAGATACACGAGCATAGTATTTAGATATGTTTGTTACTGGATTATATGAAATTCAACATGATACACCATATATATTTTAGAATATACAAGGTTTAGATACTTTATCTTCATTTAATAATCAATCTGGTATGAGATTGAAAGATGCTACTATTTCTATTGAATGTATAGAAGGTTTAGCATTAAAAATGAAAACTTTAATGGAATTATATAGAAAAGCTGCATGGGATGATGTATGGCAACGATGGATTTTACCTGAGAATATGCGTGAATTTAAGATGATAATTTATGTATATGAACGTAGAATATTTCATACTGGTATGAATATGAATAGTCTTCAAGCTACAGGAAATGGTGATTTATATAGTGGAGGTTATCAAAGTCAATATGATAAAAATTTAGAAAATAAAAATACATGGAAAGAATTATTGCGTAACTTTGGTAATAGTATTAAAGATGCATTTACTTCTAATTATGCAACAGGAAATTCATATAGTAGTTATTCCAATAATATAGATAATGCGAATTACTTATATATGTCAAGAGATGAAGTATTAAATAGAGATATTCCAGTTTATGCTTTTGAATGTGCTCCATGTGAATTTGTTATAGAAAATCATTTTAATAATACATATGATACTGCATATACTACACCAGAAGAGAAGACTACAATAAAAATAAAAGTTAAAAATGTTAATACATTTTATCGTAATGGATTATTAAATGATGCATTATATGGTAATTTAATGATATATGATTTAATTGATGCTTATGATAGGGAAAATGCAAAAATTGGTTTAACTGAAACATCAGAAGGTGAAACATTGAATAGTAGAAGAAAACATTATTTAAATAAAAGTATTTTACTTGAAAATGAAGATATGCATAAATCTGTACTTGGTCGTTTCTCATTTGGTTTATCACGTACCGAAATAGCAGGTCGTGTTATACAATATTGGTCAAGTCAATTAGGTTGGGGCTCAAAGATTAAAGGTGGAAATACTTTTATTGATACTATACAAGCAAGTGCCCCAGATGCAAATAAAACTAACACTGAAATTTTAAATGCTTTATAGACTGGTAATTTATCTAATGTACCGGCACATGCAGCATGGTGGCATGAAGCTACGGTAGTTGGTTAGAATTATTGGCGAAATGGTAAATTTCTTAAAAATTTATGGAAACTTATAACTGCTCGTACTACACAGATTAGAACATCTTTACCTTATGATAATGGAGAATCCGCAGTTTATAATAATTTATTATATTATTTAGATTATAATGGATCTCCTGCTCATGATTATTTCTCTACTGCAGTAGAAAATGCACGAAGTATTTATGATATGGATAAATTAGTTAATAAACAAAGAAACTCTACAATATCTTCAAATAAAAATTTATTAACTTCTGAACATACAAATTATATATCAAAATCTACAACATTACATAATACTTCCGTTAATATACAAAGTATAGATTCATCTGCATTAACAGGTGGTGATGAATCATGGGCTACTACTGAATATGATGAAAATGGTAATGTAAAAGGTAACGATTTTACAAATGTAAGCCAATATAGTGGAACAAATATAAGACATAAATCACCATGGACATGGAATGGTATAGATAGTAAAACTTTATCTGGTAATACAGTTTCAAAAAGTTCAGATAAACCATTTGAAATTAAAACTAATACAGAATATAATTCTAAAGCTATTCAAACACCTAAAAAGATAGATTAGCAATATGATTTAAAACCACATAAACCATTTAATGGCAAATTAAATAGACCAGAATTAAAAAATAGAATTATTAATACATCTATTAATGCAGGTAAAATAGATTCTGAATATTTAACAGATCACGATAGGTCATGGGCTACAAATTATAATGATGTTAATGAGCATATAGTAATAGATGGTAAAGATATGCCAAATTTATCTAAGACTGGAAGAGCTATTAAAAATACATCAACAATGGGTAAGATGGATAAAAATAGAGAATTACCTAAACCTAATATGACAGGGTTAGACAGTACATCAGCTCCACGAGTAAAAGATATGTCATATAATGTTATCAAGCCTCGAGTATTACCAGATAGTAAAATAGAAGAAACTATATTAGATAATGCTCGTATATATAATACATCTATACCATATATAGATAATAAACCCAGAGTTATTAAAGATACATAGTTAAATACTCCTGAAACTACATAGAGACAAATAGACAATAATATATCTGTTACTCCGGAAAAACCAAGAACTATTAAAAATGAAATAACTACAGATATACCAAAAGAAAGATTATTATCTAAACAAAGTATTACATAGATTGATAATACATAGAGAACATTCGATAATGATATATAGAATACTTCTATAGATGGTAGAATTATAAAAACCCAAGGTATAGAAAATACATCATATATTGAAAGAACTGTTAAAAATGAAATTCCTTATAATAAATTTGATGATGAACGAAAGAAAGGAGAATTTTAGTTAGTTGAAACTAATTAGGATAGTAGAAATATACCAAATAGCAGTTTAAATTATGTTGATTAGAAAAAAAGAATTATTACAGATAGTACTTTAGAATATTCATTATAGGATGAGCGCAACGGTTCAGTTAAACAATTCAATATAGTTGATTAGTATCAAAGAACATAGAAATAGCATATTCCAGAAACAGTAAATCAAGATGAAAGAGAAATAAAAGATTCCGTGCCATTAAATATACCGGATAAATCCAGAGTTATTAAAAATTCTCAACCTATATCTATTGAACAATCTGAACGTAATACAGATATGTATAATATTATGAATATGACATAGAAAGAAAGAGATTTGCATGATTATAATTTATTATCTCCTGAATATAAAGAGAAAACCAAAGTTACTGCACTTAACCGTTAGGAATTATTGAAAACTATTATGCAAACAGTTTCTAAGCCTTCTGATATTTTTAATCAAATCGATTAGGAAACTAAAGAAATTGAAGATTCTACACGACATTAGTTATTAGAAAGTGGAAAGTTACAATAGATTGATGTAAATGATGCAAAATATAAAAATGATAAAAATCTTGAAGCTATTATTTCTGCAAAGGCATTAATAGATGAAAATGGTGAACTTAAAGAACATTTACATACAACTATAAGTAAATTACAAAATGAATTAAAACAATAGACATTAAATCAAGTACGGATAATTGAACCTGTACCTATGGCTAAGTTAGATAATACAGAAAGAGAACAAGGTGATAATATTATTATACCAGTAGAACAAGTAGAACGAATAAAATAGAATGCTATATTAGCTGGTATACCAGAACAAGAAGTTCGTAAGATGTCATATAAAGGTTTAATTACATTAGATGAAAGTTTAAGAAATGCACTTGATGATACAGTGCTTATTACTACAGCTATTGAAAAAAGCAAACGAAATTCTGCAACTGAAATTACAGATGAAGAAAGGGATAATGTAGAACGAGTTAGAATAGTAGATAATAAAGCAAGACCTCGCTTAGGTCATAACATTAAAAAAGGAAGTGATAAATAATTTTCACTTCCTTTTTATTTAAACTTCTATTGTATCATATATCTAATATTCTTTATCTATTTTATTATTATTTGTCATGTAATTAGTTAAATTAAAGCGAGAAGTAGAAGTAGTAATAATATTAGAACCACCATTTAATGCCTATACTGCAGCCCACCATGAACCTTGTTTTATTGTATCAGTTCCTATATGATAATGTCTTGATGTAGTACCTGTATCATCTACAGAAGTTTCTATATAGCAACTTAAACCATTATCATACATAATTTTTAGAATATCCCCATTTATTAATAAATGTTTTTTTAATAAATCGTCAAATGATATACCACTACCATTTATAATATCTATAGCTTCTCCATATAAATGTCGTGAATTATTAGATTCAAAGTACATAACATTGCCTAAAGCATCTATACATTTATAACCATTTAATGTATGTATATAAGCATTTCCATTAACTCGTTTATTATCTTTATCTGCTGCATATCGACGAGCTCCGACAAGTCTTATATTGTTTCTTCCTACCTGATGTTCTAATAAATGATATAATTCTTTTAAATAATCTTTAACTTCCGTTAGAGGAACAGTTCCTTGAACTTTATCCTACTAATCTACTTTATCTTTTTCAGTATTTTTTCCACTTTCTTTTTTTGCTGATTTGGTGTTAGATATACCAACCTATTTAGAATCTACATGAGTCCCTGCCGAAATATTTATATCTAATATATCTTTTTCTGTAGCAGTAACATTAATATAACCAGGGCGAGGCCATTCTCGCCGTGTTAATATTAATTCGGTAGACCATGCAGTCATACCATTAGTTACTTGTGCATTATATCGCCATGTTATACCAGAAATAATAAACCAACCTGATAAATTTGTAAATACACATGCATTTAATAAACGGGCTTGCCTTAATTTAGGAGATTCTGCAGGTTTATTAGTCTATGGATCTATTTTTTCTGTACCCATTAAGGTTGTTAATTTATTATTATCCAAAAACAATGTCGGTATTTTTTCTCCTCGCATTACAGTAAAGTTTGCCCCATTTAATATTACCTTAACCAATTTCTTTTGTAACTATAAATTATTAATTCTATTATGTTCATACGCAACATCAAAAAATTTATTAACATTTCCAGATGCCATATCATTTGAACCTGTTTCTGCAATTATATCTCCATCAGAATCGGCTTGCATATCAGTAGTAACACCACCATATACTTTAGCCGACTAATCTACATATGAACCATTATCTGCTTGATTATATGATTCATTTTGACCCGGACCTATCATAATATAAAAACCACCATTCGGATACTTATCTTTATTATATGGTATTGAAAATTTTACTGATACCTAATTGCTTGAAGGATCTATAACCTAATTATCTACGGTATAATCTATAGTTGTAGAAACTCCAATCTCCCTTGATATACTTGCAGCTTGATTTATTTCTTTAAATGACTCTGCATAATATGCTGTACCTGCTTCATTATCTGTAGGTATATTATTAATTAATTTTATTTGAGGAGTTGGATTTTTTTTCTTTTCTATATTACTACTATCTATATTAGCACCATCTACACCTTTTGCCGCATTAAACATACTATTAAATATAGTTACATCAAATGTTTCGTCCATTCCTTTTTCTCCTAACATTTTATTAACATTAATGAATGAAAGGCCATAACGAGGATCTATCCATGAATCATAAAAGGAATCAAAATTTTTCCATGCATGTTGTGTAACATATTGTATATAATTCATAAGATTAGATTGCGGAGCATTCTACATCTACTATGCAGCTTCACCACCTTCTGTTGTACAATACCACATCTAAGCATCATCTGTATTTTCTTCATCACAAAAGAAAAATCCTAACCCTGTTTTTGATGCAGCATCTATAACGGCATCTCTACTTGTTCCTGAAAAAGCAAAAGACATATTAGAATTATATAAATTTGGTATATATAATTCACCTGTAATATCAAAAGTATATGGTTGATTTATATTATTTTGTGCTATATCTGAATGATGCACCTATGTAATAAGAAAATCGCAACGTAATGATTTTATCATACCATGACCAGGTGCGCAAAATACAGACATTTTATCACCTTCTTTTATAGTATCATTTTTTAATAAATGATTATTTGCACTTTTAATTGTAAGTCTAGTAATAGGGATAAATCCAATACTTTCTATTTCAAATGACATTATTTCAGATGCAGCTACATAATAATCATTGATTCTAATAATAGGAAATGACTAACCCGCAGCTTTCTTAAAATCACTATGTCGATAACCTCTTGGATTATCACTATCTTTCATTTCTATATCATTATTATTTGAAGACTACTCATTTTTTTGCTCATCTGATGAACCTGCAAATATTTCAGTTTCATTATTATCTATAATTACTTCTTCATTTATATTAACAGTATCTTCATTTATTTCAGTATTATCATCTAAATCTAATGGTCCACCATATTTTTTATTTTTATGATTACTTTCTGATACAACTTTCTTTTTTTGTGCAGTTATATTAGTTTTTTTATTTTTATTACTATAATTTTCTACTGACTTATCTTTCTCTTTAACATGCTATTTAGTAGATGGATCTATACGAGTATTCTAACCAGTTAATGGTAATGATAACTCGTCTAATTTAATAGTAGGTTCTGAATATTTGTATATACGTGTATGCTTTATATTATTTTTTTTATCTGATGCATTTATACGTGAATATATATTAGAATTAGATTTTGCTAATACTGATGGTGCACTTGTAGTTATAGTAGGACCAGTAAAATTAAATGTGTTATTACCCATTCCATACATACCACTATACATATCTTGGCCATACTCATTACCAAACGGAGATAATGCAATATTACGACCAGCACCTAATGAAATATTATTTAAATCCATTTCAGGCCCAGTATCAGGTCCATAAAATATAGAAACTTCTTCTTGCCTTCTTTTTCTATGTCCATTAGCATATCTTTTACTAATAGCACTATTAACCCATAATGATGAAACTGCCGATTTATTATTAAAATTCGTACGTACTAAATTACCAAGAGCCTATGGTACAGAACCATGGTTATAAGCAATAAGGAATAACCCGTCAAACATCTACTATGTCATAGGTGGATGCCAATATTTTAGTACATTTGTTTTAAGATATGTATAATCCTACCTAAAAAATTGACAAATCTACTCATCTGAATAATACTTACCAACTATTAAATCTCTTGCATGATGGCCAATACCTACACTTGGATAACTCTCACCTGGAAGTATATATGCAACATTTTTAATTCCTTCTTTAAACTTTAGATAATTAAATATTTTTAAACTTAAATTAGGCATAAAATAATATAATTATATGCATTTTACTATATTTATGAATATAAAAAACACGTAATATAAACCTTACGTGCTTTTTAGTATGTTATAAGTTATTTCTCCATTCAAGAAGTTTTTCTACATCTTCTTGTTTAATATAATTACTTGCTACCGCTTCTTCAATTAAAAAGTTATAGTTAGTTAATGTGTGATATTCTACTTTATCCGCTGCAAAAGCATCTTGAGCTTTTTTAAGTTCGTAACTAAATATTGCCACCACCCCAAGTACTACTGCACCTGCTTCTTCTAGTGCTTTAGCTACTTTTAATG
>ENA-OWND01002071-OWND01002071.1-metagenome-genome-assembly--contig:-NODE-2071-length-11189-cov-26.663823_pt1 | contig 11189 bp, 4 predicted proteins | sample MGYA00245342_ERZ651119 | MGnify/ENA primary metagenome ERZ651119 (study PRJEB26857, sample SAMEA4031756) | metagenome | biome: human; feature: oral; material: saliva | place: Philippines | collected 2014...
GCACCCGGAGGCGGTGGCTAGCCGCGCTACGATGGCTGCGTTCTTCTACCGTTACAAGCATCTTCCCTCCTCTACCGGTACCCGCTGGTACAATCCGACCACCCCTGCCGATATGAAGCCTGGTTCCCCGTTCTTCGTGGAGTGCTCGTGGTTGCACTCGTCGGTGAATATTGATACGAGCTATTACTATAAGAGCAAGGATTTCCGTCCGACCAAGATTGCTACCCGCGAGGAGCTGGCTCGTGTCCTGTCAATGCTCGACATGCTTGACACCATCCCCAATAGCCCTTATCTCGATGATTAGGATTTGGCAGGCGCCGTGAACCGGACGGTTGACCCTACACGTTTTAGCGTGGGTTGACTTCTGAGAACAGCAACTGAAGATAGCGGCTATAGAAGGGGCGGTGAGAGTTTTTCTCTCACCGCCCCTTTTTTGTGTACCCGTTTTTGTGTGCCCGTTTTCTGATGCTGGCGCTGCTGGGTGCCGTTTTTAGCGCTGGTTTTGTTTACAGTTTTGTTTCTCTGTTGTGTAGTTTTTTGGGGCCGTGCTTTGTATAAAACCGAGGGCGTAATTTTCGAATTTTTTGTCTTATAACTCTCATTGGAATGTTTTTCTCGTGTTTTCGTTGAATGTCTAAGACACGGGTTGGTAGGCTGAAATTGCACTTCAACATGCCGCCGCTACGGGTCCTCTACTATGTGGATTCGGTGCGGGTTCGGTGCGGTGGACTGTCACTCATTGATCCTCTCAACTTCTTTTCTCATTCGCCCTCTTTCATGTAGAAAATTCAGATTGGATAATGATGTCCTCTTTCTTTAAGCCTGTTCGTGGCACGCACCGAAGGGTTGCGGGTGCTTCCCTGGCGTTGGGTTTGTCTCCGCTGTTGGCTTTGACGCCGGTGGCGGCTCAGCCGGCGCCCGCCTCCCCCGCGCAGAACGCGCCCGTACAGAACACTCCCGCACAGAACGCGCCTGCCCAGAACAAACCTGCACAGGGTGATCAGCAGGATGCTTCCCTGCCGACCCTGCGCGTGTCCAGCGGTTCCCTCGACATTCTTCATGGCGGTACCGTGCACGTGGAGGGTACCGGGCTGAGCCCGGAGTTCTTGGCGCATCATGAGCTGCGTAGCCTCACGATTGCTCCGAAGGGCTCTTCGACCTACGCTAACCCCTACCAGAAGGTCGATTACCCCGGCTTTGTCTTTGACGCCCCAAAACCGGCTGCTGACGGCAGTTTCAGTGCCGACCTGACGGTCCCGGCGAATAGCCTGCCGGCAAATCTGGAGTATGAGGTCATTCTGACCTACCGCCCCGTAGACGATGCGCACCCCTATGCGTGGAACACTGAGGATCGCGTCCGTGTGGCGTTGCCGGTGGAGTTCAACCTCCCGAAGGCTGTGCTCCCCTCCATCACCTATGATGTTTCGGCTATTTCTGAGGAGCAAATTGCCTCCGGTCAGCCGGTTGAGGTGACGCTGACGGGTACCGGTTTTCAGGATGTCAGCTCCGTGGACTTCACCCTATCCGAGCATGATGAGCAGGGAAAGGTCACGAACTCTGATGTGGCTTCGCTTGGTGAGCTGAAGGCACCGGATACGGAGGAGAATCAGCGCATTTTCAAGGGTCTGATTCCTAACGGCTATTTCCAGAAGAAGGTTACTATCCCTGCGGGAGTCCTGAAGTCCGGTAAGGGGTATTCCCTGGATGTTTCCGGTGTAGAAACCCACGGGGGGAACGGGTGGAAGAAGCTGTCGCGTAAGTTCCCCTTCGTTCCTGTGGGCAATAACCCTGCGCGCATGGCATATCAGGATAATTCGTTCAGGAATACCCTGCCGAAGGTATCTGTTGCTGCGCAGGATTTTGATCCCGGTCAGGACCGCGTCTATAAGGTGACTATTTCTAATATTTCCCCCGAGGTGGACCTGGGGTACTACCTTGAGTCTGTGGCGATTTATAACGCTACCTCTGGTGAGAAGGCACCTTTTGCGGTGAATAATGTAGCGGAGCAATACTATAAGCGTGACGAGCTGGTAACCCGCAATGCTGACGGTACTCTGACCGTGGAGGTTGAGTATAAGGTTGACGGTTATTCCAGCTATAGGCCGACTTCTCGCGGTTCAGTGGCTGAAGTGCGTGTGGTGTTCTCGGACTATGAGTATTTGTACGGTCACCATAAGTTCACGGTGAGCACCCAGCTTCCGATGGCGCCTCTTGCCGCTGATGCTTTTGATTGGGTGAACCCGGCAAATGTTCAGTTGAAGGTCGATTCGGGAACCCTCAATATTTCTCAGGGTGGCACGGTATCGGTGACGACTTCTCCGTTGAGCGCTGAATTCCGTAAGAAGTACACTTTCTACGAGCTGGTTCTGGTGCAGCGCGGATCGTTGTACGCGTATGCGGAGCACAATAGTTATGCGCCTCTCGACGAGTACGGCGGGTTTCTCAAGGATTTGAAGCATCAGGTGCGTGAGAACCCGGACGGTAGCCTCACCTACACGTTTGAGGTTCCTCCGCAGTACATTGAGGCTGCCGACGGTGAGCTCTTCGACGTTGTGATGACGTACTACCAGTCGGATATAACTGAGCCGGAGCCTTGGAGTCTGGCGGACCGTTTGTATGCCCGCGCCCATATTGATGTGGTTAAGGATGCGCAGCCGACCCGTGGAACCTACACCTTCAGTCAATCAGCTATCAATGACCCGTGGAAGGATACGACGCTGCGGGTTGAGGGACGCCATGTCCTCGTGCAGGCCAGGGAACTGATTTCTAATGATTCTCCGGTCATCGCTATCTATGAGGCTGACCCTGCAACGGGAAAGATGGTGGGTGAGCCTGTGTTCACTCAGCGGGTGGACTACACGTACTACGGGGTTAACTCCAGGTGGTTCCGCAATAACTATTTCAGCACGGAGATGAAGATTCCTGCGGGTACGTTGAAGCCGGGCAAGCTCTACTTTATTGGCATGTATGGGGACGGGCTGCCTTACCCCGGCATGGAAGATTCTCCGGGTTCTATGCTGAATGATGTTGCTGAGTTCCTTCCGGTGCATTCTCCCGAGCACGAGTCTACGGGGCCCACACTGCACCTTGGGTCGGTGGTCCTGAGCCCGTACGCGAAGACGAACTCGTTTACGGCGCGCGCTACCGGGCTCTCTGCGCCGGGTGAAGGCTCGTATCGCCTCTCGGTGCAGCATGTTGATGAGCAGGGGCGTTTGACCGGTCAGACGGTACTCCAGCAGGCGATTCCCGCCGATCGCATCCAGGATGGCAGGGTGGAGATGGACCTGACGATTGCTCAGCAGCTGAGCTATTCGGGCGCTTATCGTCTGGTCTTGGAGAAGGTCACCCCCGGTAAGGATGGTGCCGGCGAGTCGGTGGAGCAGCTTGCTGTCGAGGATATTCCTCTGAAGCTGACGCGTGAGGATGAGTTGCAGGCGGCTGAGCAGTGGTTTGCTGATCGTGAGATTCTGCCTGGTCCTTCGCCGATGTCCTGGAATAGCAATCTGACGCGCCGCGATGTGACGGTGGCGCTGTACCGATTGGCTGGTTCCCCGAAGGTTGAGCTACCTGCTTTTAGCCCGTATGCGGATGTGGCAACGAGCGACCCGGACTACGCCGCGTTCATTTGGGCTCGTCAGAAGGGTATTACCTTCGGTTGGGCGGACGGCAAGTTCCACCCGGATGCGCCCCTTTCGACCCCGTCGACGGTGGCGTTCCTGTACAGGTACCAGAAGGCGATGGGCAAGGTCACGCCGAAGGCACCGACCTCTTCTTCGCTGCCGGGTAACCAGGATGCGCCCCAGAGTTCCGGTGGCTGGCAGCATAAGGCTCTTAAGGGTACCGCTTTCTGGAGTGAGGTTCAGTGGGCTGTTGATCACCGCATGTGGGGTTACAGCGTTGACGGGGAATACCCTTATGAGGGCTTTGATAATTCTTCCATTTCCTCTGGTGATTTTGCGTTGATGCTGTACCGCTTGGAGCACGGCGGCAGCCACCTCAGGTAGCGCCCGGTTGTGGTGAGGGGTGACCGGTGGGCTGGAATGTTCGGCGTAGTTCGACTTTTCAGCCCGCCGGTGCACCTCTGTTTTTCTTCCTTGCCTCTGTGGGCTCTTTTGCCCGACGCCAGGCTTTACGGGGCTTCTTCTCCCCTGTTGAGGGTTTTCTTTTCACGCTTTATCCGCTCGACTTCTTCGCTCGCTTCACTCACCGTACAGTTTTTTGTAGATGGGATAATGATGTCTTCATTCTTCACACCACGAGGCGCCCGGCGCTGTTCCACGTCTCCGCACCACCCGGCGAGCGCCCGCGCACTCAGCCTGTCGTTACTGTTGGGTTTGAGCCCGCTTGCCGGTATCACCCCGGCGGCTCTGGCAACACCGACCCAGGTAGCACCGGACCAGCCGGCACAGGCAACCCCCGCTCAGGCAGACCCGGAACAGGCGACCCCCGCCTCCCCCGCAGCTGAGGAGAATAAGCCTGATAACCCGGTTGGCATGAAGCTCACCTCGGGCACCCTCAACATTTCTGAGGGCGGTACCGTCTCTGTGACCACTGCGCCGCTGAGTGCCGAGTTCCGCGCGAAGTACACGCTGTATGAGTTCGGCATTGTGGAGCGCGGTGAGAATTACCTTGAGCCATATTACGGCAATCCCCTTCCTGAGGCGCAGTACGGCAGCAAGGTTGCCGACCTCCGTGCTGAGGGTAAGGCACACGATAATCCTGATGGGAGCGTCACGTTCACTCTTGATATCCCGAAGCAGTGGATGATGGTTCCGGAGGGTACCCTCTTCGATGTGGTGCTGACTTACTACCCGTCTAATCAATCGGAGCCGGACCCCTATTCTCCGTATGAAGATCCTCGTAGCACGGCGCGAATTCCTTTGCCCACGGTGCGCGACCCTGAGCCTGATCAGCCGACGTATCGTTACAGCATTCCGGCAATTGATAAGCCGTGGCAGGATACAACTCTGACGGTTGAGGGTTACCATATTCTCCACCCGAATATCGTGGGCGGGTACGACGGCCAAGCGTACGTTACTCTGTATGAGGCAGACCCGGCTACGGGAAAGATTATGGGACGCCCTGTTTTCTCTCACGTGGTTCCGATGACAGGCGACTGCTGGAATTACTGTATCGGGTTCCGTAATAACTACTTCGCCACGAAGATGACGATTCCGGCGGGTACGTTGAAGCCGGGCAGGCTCTATGTGATTGGTATCTACGGTTCTAATCTTCCTCACCCGGGCGAGGAGGACTATAACGGCAGCTTGCTGACCAGTGTTGCGCAGTTCCTTCCGGTGCGGTCGGAGCAGCCGAGCGATAACCAGCCGAATCCTGACCAGCCTGTAGCGCGTCCGGATTTGTACATTCCTTATAAGCGCATCAACCCGTATCAGGAGATGAATACTCTCACCGCCCGTGTCTCGGGTCTTCCGAAGCTTACCGAGGGCTATTACCGTTTCTCGGTTCAGGCAACGGATGATTTTGGCGAGCTGACCGGTGAGAAGGCCCTGGAACAGGTTATTCCCACTGAGCGCATCCACGATGGTGCCGCTGAGGAGACGCTGAACGTCCCCGGTAGCGCGCTGAATTATGAGGGGTCTTACAGGGTTTTTGTGGAGAAGGTAATCCCTGGCAAGGATGGCGCGGCGGATGCGGTCGAGCCGGTGGCTTCTGAGAATCTTGATCTCTTGGCGAATACTACGGAGGAGCAGAAGGCGGCTCTTGAATGGGTTAAGCAGCAGGCTCTTTTGGACGAGAGTAAGACCGTTTTGAGTCGCCGCGATGTGACGGTGGCGTTGTACCGTATGGCGGGCGCACCTCATGTTGAGCTGCCTGCAACCAGTCCTTATGCGGATGTGGCACCGAGCGACCCTGACTATGCCGCGTATATTTGGGCTCGTCAGAAGGGTATTACGTTCGGTTGGGCGGACGGTAAGTTCCACCCGGAGGCGAAGCTTTCGACGCGTTCTACGTTGGCGTTCCTGTACAGGTACCAGCGGATGCTCGCCCCGGCTCCTGCGCCGGAGTCGAGCAGTTTACCGTCTTCGTCGGTGCCCAAGAACAGTAGCGTACCGGGGGATTCTCCCGTCCGGATTTCGCGTTCGCATTGGTCCGATTATGAGCGTACGGATACTGCATTCTGGAGGGAATCGCTGTGGGCTACTCAGCAGTTCATCTGGGGTTATAAGGATTATTCTCGCCGTTACGCTGAGGATTTCAGTTTGGATACTGTTTCTTCTTCGGAGTTGGCGGTCATGCTGTACCGCATGGAGCACGGCGGCAGTCGTCTTGGTTAGTTTCGGTGCGTGAGGGGGCTAGTGGGCTGTGTTCTTCGAGTCGTTGTTGTGCTCGCAGGCTCAACAGCTAGACCAGTCCCGCCCCTAGCATCCTTTACAGGCACCGGTGAGGGAATTCGGGAGTGTTACCCGATGGGAATCTTCCCGTGAGTAGCGCCCCGGTTTCCCGGCCCTTGGTTTACTCAACCTTTTTCACTCGCTTCACCTATTCACGCTTCACCTGTTCATTCGCTTCACTCACCGTACAGTTTTTTGTAGATGGGATAATGATGTCTTCATTCTTCACACCACGAGGCGCCCGGTGCCGCTCAACTGCGCCGCGCCACCCGGCGAGCGCCCGCGCGCTCAGCCTGTCATTGCTGCTGGGCTTGAGTCCGCTTGCCGGTATTACTCCGGCGGCGCTTGCAACACCGACCCAGGCGGCACCTGAGCAGCAGGCGCAACCGCCACAGGCAGTCCCCGCTTCCCCCGCTACAACTGTAGAGGTTACTGACGAGTCCGAGCAGACAATTCCACATGTTCGAGAAGAGCCCCGCAACCCTGAAATGGACGGGTTTAAAGTCTCTCCCGAGACTCTCAACATTTCTCGAGGCGGCACCGTAACCCTGACGACGCCTCCGCTCAGTGCTGAATTCCGTCAGAATTACGAATTCTACGAATTTTCTCTGGTTGATCGCGGTTCTTCGTACTTCAAAGGCGCGTATGCCCGCATTGACGGATATGCCTACTTTGGCTACCTCTTTGACCGTGACCCCAACCCGAAACAGATGGTAGAAAACCCAGACGGGAGCTACACCTTCTTCCTCAATATTGGGCCGTACATTATTGAGGCTAAAGAAGGCACTCTTTTCGACGTCATTTTGACGTACCACAAGAAGGGCCACCGGGAGGATTTTTGGCCGTCCGAATTCCGTTTTGTGGCGCGTGCACCTATTAATGTTGTGCAGGACCCTAAGCCTACTGAGACGACGTACATTTTCAGTGTGCCCGCGATTGATGACCCGTGGAAGGATACGACTCTGACGATTGAGGGGTTCCATATCCTTACGAGCGGTAGTCGAGAGGGCAAGGATGGCCCCGCGCTTCTGGCTTTTTATGAAGTCGACCCGAAGACCGGAAAGATTGTAGGCGAACCAGAATTCACCACTCGGATTCCGTACCCGGCTTCCCGTAGTGGAGAGCGCGTTTATTTCCTGAATTGGCATTTTAAGACGTCTATTACGATTCCTGGGGGAACGCTTAAGCCGGGTAAGGTCTATAAGATTGGTTTCTACGGTAAAGACCGTCCGGAGGATGAGAATTACCCCGGTGAGTTGCTGAATGATGTTGCAGATTTCATTCCGGTACGTTCACTGAATAAGGAATCGGCGAGCCCTGAGATGTTTCTGAAGGCTACGACGGTGAGCCCCTATGATGAGGAAAATATCCTTCAGGTACGTGCCGTCGGCTTGAAGAAGCAGCCTGGGGTCTCTTACCGTTTCTCGATGCAGCATGTTGATGAGCAGGGACATCTGGCCGGTCAGAAAACGCTGGTGCAGGAGATTGCTGCTGAGAGCATCCATGACGGCACGATGGATGAGAAGCTGACCATCCCCGGTGCGCCGCTGAATTATGACGGCTCGTACAGGCTCTTCTTGGAAAAGGTGACTGCCGGCAAGGACGGTACGGTTGAGTCGGTTGAGCAGCTTACTTCGAAGGATCTACAGCTGCAGTTTACGAAGAATAAGGAAGTCAACGCCGCCTGGGCCTGGTTTAAGCGCCGTCAGGTTCTTCCTGAGTTTTCTGATTCAGGTAGGAACAGCTATATGACGCGCCGCGATGTGACGGTGGCGCTGTACCGTCTTGCGGGTTCGCCGAAGGTGGAGCTTCCGGCGACGAGTCCTTATGGAGATATCGCTCCGGATGACCCGGACTACGCCGCGTATATTTGGGCTCGTCAGAAGGGCATTACGTTCGGTTGGGCGGATGGGAATTTCCACCCGGAGATGAACATGCACAATTATTCGACGGCGGCGTTCCTGTACAGGTATCAGCGTTCGCGCGGTATGGTGTCTCCCGGCTTGCCGACTGCCGCACCGCAGTCTCGTAACGGTAGCCTGCCGGGGTCGGATGAATCTGAGGTGAGCGCTAACCCATGGGTTCTGGATTTGGAGGAGGGTAGCGCTTTTTGGCGTGAATCTCGGTGGGCTGTTCAGCAACGCATTTGGGGCTACACCGGGGATTGGGAACACGAACGCTTTTTCATGGAGACAACGTCCGTCTATGACTTGGCGTTGATGCTCTACCGCATGGAGCACGGCGGCAGCCGCCTCAAGTAGTCGTCTCAAGCAGTTGCCGTGAAGTAGCTATTCGAGAGTCGCCTCCCGTGGCAACGCGGCATGTTGTTGTGTTGCTTTACAATCGGTGATGGCGGGCTGAAATTTTCGGGCTGATTCGCCCGGTTTTTCAGCCCGCCAGCACTTTCGCTCAGGCGCCTGGTGCACCCCTTTTTCTACTCAACTTTTCGTTCATTTTCACCGTTCTTTTCTCCCCTTCCACTCAACGTTTTCCCTCACTCACTTCAATCACCGTACAGAATGCCACTGTGCAGAAAACCACCCTGCAAAAACCACCGTGTAAAGCCGCGGTATAGAAAGCACAGTGCAGAACATTAGATGGGATAACCGTGTCTTCTTTCTTCCAACCAACCACAACTCAGGGCGCTAAGACGCCTGCCCAGAAAAACCGCCTTCAAAATACCCGGGGCAAAAAGGCGATCAGCCTCTCCCTGCTGTTGGGTATGACACCGCTTGCGGGTATTACCCCGGCGGCGCTGGCGGCACCGTACCAGCCTGCACAGGTGGAGTCTGCTCAATCGGATCCGGCGAGCCCCGCCTCCCCTGCCGCATCGTTGCAGGCAACCCCCGTAGCTGCTGCCCCCGCCGCCGCTGAGGCTGGTGCCGCAGCCACTGGCGTGAGCGATACTGACAAGATTGATTTGAAGGTCACCACCGGCACTCTCAATATTTCTCAGGGTGGCACGGTGTCCGTGACGACTTCCCCGTTGAGCCCCGAGTTCCGTAAGAAGTACAAGCTCTTCCAGTTCGGCCTCGTGAACCGTGGTACCGATTACGGATGGTCCCGTACCGGTGAGGCAACTCAAAATCCCCTGTACCGCGGCAAGGTCGATCATCTTCGAGAAGACGGTATCGTCCACGACAACCCGGACGGAAGCCTCACCTTCACCTTCGAGGTCAAGAAGCAGACCATCCGGGCGACCCCTTCGCCTGCCCTTGACGTGGTGTTGACCTACTATCCGGCGGGCGAACCTGAGCCGAGCGCTGAAGAGTATGAGGACCCCCGCCTTACTGCCCGCACTCCGCTCAGCTTGACTCAGGACCCTGAGCCGGATCAGACTACTTACGTGTACAGCATGCCGGCGATTGATAACCCTTGGGCTGATACGCAGCTGAAGATTGAGGGCTACCATATTCTCTCTAAGCAGCTTCTTGAGCCGGGGAGCGCCCCGGCGTCTCTGATGCTGTATGAGGTTGACCCTGCCACGGGTTTGATGGTGGGCAAGCCTGTTTTCACGCATGCGGTTCGTTATACGGATTGTGGTGAATACTATTGCTGGAGCTTCCTGAATAACTATTTCTCTGCGGATGTGACAATTCCTGCGGGCACTCTACAGCCGGGTAAGTCGTACATGATTGGCGTCTACAGTGGCCTCTTCCCGAATCCGGATGAGGAGAAGGTACCCGGTAGCCTCCTGACGGATGTTGCCCCGTTTATTCCGGTGCGCTCGCCCAACCGGAACACCGAGGTGAAGGATGCCGCCCCGGTTCTGCGCGTCGAGCCGCAGCAGAGGGACCAATATTATTCTGACTCACCGCAGGTGAGCCCCTATTGGGAGAAGAATACGTTGCAGGTGCGTGCCGTGAATCTGCCGAAGCTCACCGAGGGCCATTACCGCTTCTCGCTGCAGGCTACGGATGCTTCTGGCAATCTGACCGGTCAGAAGGCGCTGGAGCAGGATATTGCGGCTGACCGCATCCAGAGCGGTTACACGGAGGCGACGCTCACTGTTCCTGGTGAGGCGCTGAATTATCAGGGCGGTTACAAGCTGGTGGTGGAGAAGGTTCTTCCCGGTCAGGGTGGTGCCGCGGATTCTGTGCAGCAGGTTGTTTCTACCGACCTTGGTTTGGTGGTGAACGCGTTTGAGGAGAGTGAGGCTGCGAAGAGGTGGTACAAGGCTCAGCAGCTTCCCAAGTCAGAGCTCTATTATTCTGAGAATATGACGCGCCGTGATCTGACGGTGGCTCTTTATATGTTGGCGGGTTCGCCGAAGGTTGAGCTTCCGGAGGCCAGCCCGTATCCGGATGTTCAGCCCAGCGACCCGGACTATGCCGCGATTGTGTGGGCTCGTCAGCAGAGCATTACGTTCGGTTGGGCGGATAGCAAGTTCCACCCGGATGCGCAGCTTTCTCCTCGCTCTGTTGTTGCGTTCTTGTATAGGTATCAGCGTTCGCGCGGTAAGGTGTCGCCCGTCTTACCGACTGCCGCACCCCAGCCTCATAACGGTAGCTTGCCGGGGTCGAGGGATTCTGAGAATTGGGCTGCGGACGTAAGAGAAGGTAGCGCTTTTTGGCGTGAATCTCGGTGGGCTGTGCAGCAGCACATTTGGGGTTACGCCGAGGATTGGCTAAACGAGGACTTTACTTGGGAGCATACGACCACCAATGACCTGGCGGTCTTGCTGTACCGCATGGAGCACGGCGGCAGCCGTCTCACATAGTGTCTCGCCGTGGTGTTAGCTATTTTGGGTAGCTTTCGTCAAATAGGCGACTTTATGGCTCTGTTTATGTGCCACTTTTATTGTGGGTGACTTTTATGTTGCCTTGCCCACCG